>Ga0209312_1001119_pt1 | contig 20552 bp, 24 predicted proteins | sample BioC13SIPDNA_4_FD_185744 | JGI IMG/M metagenome (GOLD analysis project Ga0209312, IMG submission 185744) | Anaerobic biogas reactor microbial communites from Washington, USA - Biogas_R1_B C13 SIP DNA (SPAdes) (version 2) | ecosystem: Engineered > Bioreactor > Anaerobic > Unclassified | place... | reverse complement strand
TTCCAGTTGTATGGTTGGTTGCATGTCAGTTGTATTGACAGTTACATAGGCAACCTGCCGTACGGACCGGGCGTTGCGGCATGTGGTTGTATTGACAGTACAACCCATGCAACGGGGTCAGTTGCATTGACAGTACAACCAGAATGCAACCGAATGCAACTGTCAATACAACCGGGGTGCAACTGTCAATACAACTAGAATGCAACGAGTTGTAATTGGTAATAAGAGGACAGGCCACGAGGCCCAGTGGGACCGAACAATTGATATATCAACTGGAAATACAACTCCGATGCAACTGGTTGTGGTTGTCAATAGGCTCCGGCGTTAGGTGGAAATACAACTCCGAGGGTTTTCTTCCCCCCTAAAAGGGGGAAGAAACCCGGAGCGTATAGCCACGCCATGCAACGCAACAATGCAACGGGTAGTAAATCGGATTGACACCGGGTGCCCGGCGTGGTATACTGTTGTCAGGATGGTGGTGGGCCGTGATGTGTGCCTCTGCTCACCGGGTATGAGTTGGATTGGTGGGGGTCCAACCGCTAGATGTTCCGGGCTGCTGCCCGTTTGATATATAGGCTATACCGGAGGTACAACCGATGTCCGAAATCATGGAGGCCCGAAACCTGCTTAACAGCGTGAAGAACAACAACCTGCGCATCAAGGCTTTGATGGAGCGCAGGTATGACTATTACACCATGGCGCTGCATGGCCGGGATTTCGCGGACAACAGGACACCAGGCAACCGACCGGGCAACCAACCGGGAAGCGGAGTTGAGGCTGCTGTGGTTGCGCTGCAGGGTCTGGAGTGCGAGATATGCGAACGGATTGAGGACCTGACCCAACTGACTCGGCGTACCGAGGCTTTGATAGACCGGATACCGGACATCAAGCACCGGGACCTGCTCAAGTTCCGGTACTACAACAACTGGAGTTGGAACAAGGTGGCACGGGCCATGAATTACGAGCGGACACAAATATGGCGGATACACAACAATGCGCTTGCTGCATTCGCTGCCGAGTTAAAAGTTGCAACACCATGCAACACCATGCAACATCAAACTGTGTTATAATGGATATGTAGAAGAATGTTTACAGAACAGGAGGCTTGATAAAATGGCGAATGACACAGACAAGACCCCTACGGCAGAGGCGGGAGCGAATAAACTGCTGCTGTGCGGCACGAAATACAGGTTTGAAGCGGTGGTATAGCGTAAACGAAACGGGCAGCATAGAAAGGGGGTGAACGCATGGCGGCAGGCAAATATGAGAAATGGCTTACGCCAGAGAAGTTGACACTCCTTGAAGCGTGGGCGCGGGACGGGCTGACGGATGAGCAGATAGCCAAAAACATGGGGATAGCCGAATCAACGCTATACGCATGGAAGGGCAAGTACCCGGAGTTTTCGGACTCCCTAAAAAAGGGCAAAGAGGTTGTAGACATCCAAGTCGAGAACGCTCTATTCAAGCGAGCAATGGGCTACACCTACGAAGAAAAGACCTATGAGCGCAAGCAGATCAACGAAGAAGGCGATATGGGCATGGTGCTGGCAAAGACTGTAACAAAAGAAGTGCTGCCTGATGTAACGGCTCAAATTTTCTGGCTCAAGAACCGCAAGCCCGCCGAGTGGCGCGACAAGCAACAGATAGACACCAACATCAGCACAGGCGGCGACTTTGTGTTGAAGATAAAGCCGAGCGATGAGACAGATAGAGTTTGACCCGGCGCTATGCAACGCGGTCTATCTGCCTTTGCTACAAGACGACACCCGCACTCAGATAGTCTTTGGCGGAGGATCGTCTGGCAAGTCCTATTTCTTAGGCCAACGCACGGTGCTTGACACGCTACAAGGGCGTAATTATCTGATACTGCGCAACGTAGCGCGAACACTCAGGGGCAGTGTGTGGAACGAAGTCACCAAAGCCATCACGACAATGGGGCTGGGCGACTGGTTCTTGGTTGGTAAGTCTGACATGACCATTACGGCATTGAACAACGGCGCTCAAATCATGTTCGCGGGGCTGGACGATGTAGAGAAGATAAAGAGCATCACCCCGGCCAAAGGCGTCCTCACCGACATCTGGATTGAGGAAGCCACCGAAACATCCTATGACGATTACAAGCAATTGGAAAAGCGCCTGCGCGGCGAAAGCAGACACCCCAAGCGCATTACGATGTCATTCAATCCCGTGTATAAGGAACATTGGATATACGGACAATTCTTTGGCAACTGGCAGGACGGCGCAAGCGAGTACCATGATGACGGACTGTCCATCCTAAAGACAACCTACCGCGACAATCGCTTCCTGACCGACGACGACCGGGCCGCGCTTGAGAACGAGAGCGACCCGTACTACAAGGCCGTTTACTCAGAGGGCGAGTGGGGCACGCTGGGCGACGTCATTTTCAAAAACTGGCGCGTAGAAGATTTGACCGAGTTCGAGCGCACAGCCGACAAGCTTTATTTCGGACTTGACTTTGGCTTTTCGTCCGACCCGGCGGCGGCGGTCAAGCTGCACTATGACCGGGCGCATAAGCGCATTTACATCCTTGACGAACTATACGAGCGCGGGCTGACCAATGACGCGTTAGCGGGGGTGCTCAGGCCCTTCGCCGGGCGCAATTACATCACATGCGACAGCTCAGAGCCTAAGAGCATCGCCGAGCTCAAGCAGCACGGCATCAACGCGCTGGGCGCGGTTAAAGGGCCTGACAGCGTGGTGCATGGCGTGCAGTGGCTGCAAGGGCACGAGATCATTGTGAACACCAAGTGCCAGAACATGAAAAATGAGTTGACATTGTATCAGTGGCGAAAGGACAAGGACGGGCAGAGCATGAGAGTGCCAGAGGACAGAGAGAACCACTTGATCGACGCGACACGCTACGCTATGGAAAGCGAGTCACTAAAGAAAAAGGCCACGACGGCCAGCAGGGCGGGGTTAGGGTTATGATCATCAGAGACAGACAATGGCTGGGCAGCGCCAAGATGGTGAGCGGCTGCATCAAAGAGCATGAGGCCAACGTGGCGCGCTACAACCGGCTGCACGAGGCATACAGAGGCAACGCGACCATCATGCAGCGCTCGATGCTGGACGGCTTGCCCAATAACAAGTTGGTGCATAACTACCCGCGCTACATCGTCGCGGTGGCTTCGGGCTACCTGGTGGGGAACCCGGTCAATTACCAGTCCGATCAGGACATCACGCCTTTGCAAGAGGCGTACAAGGCCGCGCGCGTTGACAGCGTTGACAGCGAACTTGCCAAGGACGCGAGCCTGTACGGCAAGGGCGTTGAGCTGGTGTACGCGGACGAGACCGGCAAGGCCAGGGCCTCAGCGCTTGACCCGCGTTTTGCCTTTGTGGTGTACGACAACACGGTGGAAAACAAGCCCATGCTGGGCGTGCGCTACTATGCCACCTACGACGTCGAGGGCAAGCCTGCCGGCTATGACGTGATTGTGTACGACGACACAAGCATCACACACTACCACGGCGACCAGGCCGCTGACGCTGTTTACAGCCCGGGCGCGACCGAGCCGCACTACTTTGGCCGCGTGCCGATGGTCGAGTACTTCAACAACGATGACGAGACGAGCGACTTTGAAGCCGTTTTAACGCTGATCGACGCCTATGACAAGCTTCAGAGCGACCGGCTGAACGACAACGAGCAGATGGTGCAGGCTTTGCTGGTGCTGACCGGCGCGACGCTTGAGGCCGAGCCTGATGTGATCGTTAACGGTGAGCTGATCCGCAGAGGCAGGACGGCCGGGCAGGCATTGCGGCAGGACAAGTTCTTGCAGCTGCCCGACCAGACCGCGACGGCGCAGTACCTCGCGAAACCCTCCGACGGCCAGTCTGCCGAAATTCTGCGCCAGAACATCAAGGCCGACATTCACAAATTTTCGATGATTCCGGACCTGACCGACGAGAACTTTGCCGCCAACGCCTCGGGCGTTGCGATGAAATACAAGTTGTTCGGTTTAGAGCAGCTGGTGATGGTAAAAGAGCGCTGGTTCAAAGAGGCTTTGAGCGAGCGCCTGTTACTGTTCAGCAACTACCTGAGCCTTAAGGGCGGCAGGGTGATCGACCCTGACAGCGTCGAGATCACATTCAAGCGCGCGCTGCCGGCCAACGAATTAGAGGTCTCGCAGATGATGAGCTACCTGAACGGCATCGTGCCCAAGTCCTTGCTGGTTGCGCAGGTGCCCTTTGTGACCGACCCGGCCAAGGCGCTTGAGGAATTAGAGGCAGAGCGGCTGGCAGACGACAGGCGTCAGGCGGCGCTGTTCGAAAAGCCGGTGATCGACGATGAGCTACTGGACTGATCGCGTCAAAGCAAGACAGCGCATCTATGACCGCTCATCCGCTAAGGTGGGGCGCATGATCAGCGAAGCGCATGAGCGCATGCTCAAGGACATCCGCGAGGACGCAAGGCGCATCTTCGGCAACTTTGAGACGGCCTTTGAACTGACGCCGGAACAGGCGCGGGCGCTGCTCAAGTCGCCCTTACCCGCGCAGGAAGCCGAGCGCCTGCTGGCCAAGATCGACCAGACCGAAGACCCGCAGTACCGCAAGCTGATGCAGGCCAAGGCATCCAGCGGCGCTTATGCCCACAGGCTTAGCAGGCTGGACGCGACACGGGCGAGCGCCGAGATAGCGGCTATCCGTGTGGCTGATGTGGAAAAGGCCGTCGGCCAGCAGCACCTTGAGGACGTGTTTTACCAGGGCTACGGGCGCACCATGTTCGACGTGCAGCAGTACACCGGCATCGCCTTCGGCTTTGACGGCGTGGACGAGCGGCGCGTGAAACAGGTGCTGCGAAACCGCTGGTCGGGCAAGAACTACTCGGCCCGCGTGTGGGCAAACAACCAGGCCATGAGCCGCGAGCTATCGAAAGCCTTGCTTGAGCGCATCATGCAGGGCAAGACCAGCCGCGAGACCTTCCGGGCGCTGATGGCGCAGTCTGACATGGGCCGCTTTGCCGCGAACCGGCTGCTGGCGACAGAGACCAACTACATCGCTACGCAGGCGACCATCGAGGCCTACGAGGACGCGGGCATCACGCATTACCGGTTTATGGCCGTGCTCGATGGACGCACATCAACCCTGTGCCAGGAAAAAGACGGCGAGATCATCGAGATCGCAAAGGCTGTGGTGGGTGTAAACCTGCCGCCTCTGCATCCCTGGTGCCGCTCATCGCTTGAGCCTCACATCGACGGCCTTGTACGCGAGCGCATGGAACGCTGGGCGCGGCACCCAGAAACGGGCGAGCAGATGAAGGTACCGCGCTCGATGTCGTATAACGACTGGAAAGCCGCTGGATACCAAAGCAAATAACACCCGGCAACCGGCCGCAGATCAAATAACTGCGGCTTTTGCATATAAAAACATGAACGCGCTGGCATGAACGGCGCGGGCAAGGAGACACACATGGAACACCTGAACCTGCAACTGTTTGGCGAGACCGAACAAGATACGACCACCGAGGTCACACAGCCAGTTTCTTTCGACGACGCGCTGAAGGCGAACAAAGACTACCAATCCGAGTTTGACCGGCGCGTTTCAAAGGCGCTGGACACCGCCAAGGCGAAATGGGCCGAGGAAGAGGCGGCGAAACTGGCAGAGGCAAGGACCGAGGCCGAGAAACTGGCGCGCATGAACGCCGAGGAAAAGGCGAAGCACGAGAGCGAGAAGCGCGAGAAAGAACTGCGCGACCGTGAGGCCGCCCTGTCTCTGCGTGAGCTGAAAGCCGCGGCGGCATCGACGCTGGCCGAGAAAGGCCTGCCGAGCGAGCTGCTCAACAGCCTCAGCTACACTGACGCAGAAAGCTGCAACAAGTCCATCGAGGCGGTCGAGGCCGCGTTCCGCGCAGCCGTGCAGGCGGGTGTGGAAGACAGGCTAAAGGGAAAGGAAACGCCTAAAACAGGCGGCGCTGTCCTGCCTGACCCCGAAAAAATGACCTACGCAGAGCGGGCCGCGCTCTACAGGAACGATAAAGCGGCATACGAAAAAGCATTTGGGAGGACATAAAGCATGTCTGAATACACGAAAAAAGAACATCTGGTGATCCCCGAGGTCATCGCTGACCTTGTCGAAACCAAGCTGGGCGACAACATCACTCTACTGCCGCTGGCGGAGGAGGACAACACCCTGGTGGGCCAGCCCGGGGACACACTGAAATTCCCGGCGTTCAAGTACATCGGCAAGGCTGCCGTTGTTAACGAGAACGGCCAAATCGAAACCGGCAAGCTGGAGGCAGGCACCACGCAGGCCACCGTGCACAAGTACGCCAAGGGCATCAGCATCACCGACGAAGCCCGGCTGAGTGGGCACGGAGACCCAATGGGCGAGGCCGCCAAGCAGCTGGCCCGCGCCATCGACCAGGGCGTGGATGATGAACTGTTCAGCGTGCTCAACTCCGTGGGTGTGAGCCGCAAACATATCAACACCACCATTTCTGCCGACAACATCGCTGACGCGCTGGTGCTGTTTGGCGAAGACCTGACCGGGGACAAGGTGCTGCTGACTGACGCTGCCGGCTTTGCCGCACTGCGCAAGGACCCGGACTATATCCGCGCGTCTGACATCGGTCAACGCATGATTACGGATGATGTTGTCGGCGAAATTTGGGGCTGCCAGATTCTCATTACCAACAAGATCAAAAACAACACGACGGTCAGCGAGAAGTCCCACTTCATCGTCAAGCCCGGCGCGCTGCGGCTGGTGAACAAGCGTGGCACGCAGGTTGAAGTCCAGCGCGAGGCTGACTACATGCGCGACAACATCTACGCAAGCAAGCACTGCGTGGCCTACCTCTATGACGCGTCGAAGGTCGTCGCCCTGACGCAGTTCACCGGCCTTCAGGCGCTGACCTCCACCTCCGGCATCAAGACCATCAAGGGCACTACCGCCTCCGGCGACACCATCATTGTCATTCCTGACGACATGGCAGCGCCCGCCGGCTACAAGTGGGTCTACAAGCTGGACACCAGCGCCGACAATATTGGTCAGTGGGACACCCAGCTGACCGGCACCACCGACTGGGCAGACAGCGAGACCGAGATCGCGGCCTCCACCAACACTAAGGCGCACGTCGTGCTGGTTAACGCGGCCGACGGCAAGCCCGTCAAGACCATCACTGTAGCGATCGACAAGAAAGCCTAAGTAAAGGAGGGCAGGACATGACCGACCAAGAGAAACTGGCAGCGGTGGTGCTGCGCCTGCCCAATGCTGACAGTGGGCTGCTCTCATCCCTGCTTGCGGAGGCGAAGGCGCACATCCTGAGCACCACGGGCAGGGAGAGCATCCCGCCGCAATTAGACTGGACTCAGATCAAGCTGGCCGTCATCGCCTACAACAGACTGGGCATAGAGGGCCAATCGACCTACTCCGAGGGCGGCATATCACTCAGCGTGGACAGCATCCCCGACGCGATCAGGGCCGAAATCACGCCATATAGGCTGGCCCGGACAGCGAGGTAATATGCGCAGGAAAGAAAGCCTGATCCGGGCCGTTGAATACGCAAAGAAAACGACCACCAAGAACGCCATTGGCGAGACCGTTGAGGGCTGGGGAACGAAGGCGACTCTGAACGTCCACATCACGCCCGTCAGCGACCGCCTGAGCGTTGAGATGTTTGGTGAGCGAGTGACGGCCATGAAAAGCCTGATCTTTGACACCGGCAGCATCCAGCGCGGCGACGGCGTGTGGCTGACGGGCGAGACCGGAACGGAACCGACCTGGCGCGTGGTCAGCCTTGAGACATGGCCGATGCACAGCAAAGCCACGATTGAGAGGACGCTATGAGCGCCATCAAGGGCATAGACAGCCTCATCAAGAAGCTGAACAAGCTGGGCGGAGACGTGCCCGAGGCCTTAACACAAGCCGTAAAACAGACCGCAGAAGTGGCAGCAGGCGACGCGCGTGCCATGGCACCGGCTAACGCCATGAGCCAGGCGGGCGGATCGGGCGGCGGCAGCCTCAGGCAGAGCATCACCACAGACGACAAGCAGACCGGCACCGGCGCGGAGGCGAGAGTGTTCACGGGTGCCTACCACGCTGGCTTCGTTGAGTTCGGGTTCGGCCCCGTCGGCGCGGCGAACCATGCAGGCATCAGCCCGCACGTCAGCCCAAGCTACACTACACGCGCAAGCTGGGTCTACCCGATCGTCATTCAGGGCGAAGAAACATTCAGAACGACCTCAGGCCAACCTGCCCGTCCTTACCTGTACCCGGCGGCGGTAAAAAACAAAGACACATTCAAGGCGATAACGCGGCTGTCCATCCTCGAAGCGATCAGAAAGGCGGGCGGGTAAATGGTTGACCTGAAAGCAACGGTATACAACATCCTTGAAACTGCACTGGGCGAAACGCCGGTGCATTACTTTTACCCGGCCACTTTCAACGAATTGCCCTGCGTGAGTTGGTACGAGATCGAAAACCAGCGCCACTCACAAGCGGACGGCGTCGAGTACCTGAGCTCTATCGCATTCCAAATCGACATCTGGAGCCGCAGCGCCATGACCAACGGCGAGACCGCGCTGACCATCGATGAGGCTATGACCTCGGCGGGTTTCCGGCGCGGCTTCGCGCACGACCTGTACGAGATCGAGACGGGAATCCACCACAAAACCATGCGCTATCAGGCGCTGAGCACACAGGATCAAACATTGTACCAGTAAAGGAGCATGACCATGCCTAAAGTAAAAGGTTTAGGAACGACCATCACATTTAACTCTAAGACCATCAACGGTCTGACCTCGATTGGCGAAGTGACGCCTGACTCTGAGGAGATCGACGTCACGTCCCTCGACAGCGCGGACGGCTACCGCGAGTTCCTTCAAGGCTTCAAGGACAGCGGTGAGATCGCGCTGAGCGGCTACCACATCAGCGGAGACCTCGGTCAGGCTGAGCTGCGCACGGGCTACGGCACCGGCGAGGCCAAAGCCACCGTGATCACCTTCCCGTCAGGCGCGGGCACCGTCACCTTTACCGCCTACGTCAAAAGCTACACTATGGGCTCGGCTGAGGTTGACGGCGCTGTCGGCTTTGGGGCGACCCTGAGGATCACTGGCGCTGTCACAGTGGCCTAAAGGAGGTCACCATGAGCAAAGTAAAGGGCCTCGGCGCGACGCTGAGCTACCTGCCAACCTACAACTCGGCTAACCCGGTCATCACGGTGGGGGCCTTGACCAGCATCGGCGAAATTTCGCCTGACAGTGACGAGATCGACGTGACCACGCTGGACTCTGCCGGCGGCTACCGCGAATTCTTACAGGGTTTTAAGGACAGCGGCGAGCTTGCTTTGGCGGGCTACCACGTCTCTGACGATGCCGGACAGGCCAAGATGCGCGAACTCTATACATCAGGCGCTGAGGGCTATTTCTGGGTGACCTTCACCGACGCCACGACCGTGGCCTTCAAAGCCTACGTCAAGAGCTACACGGCGGGCTCGGCAGAGGTGGACAGCGCCATCGGCTTCGGCACCACCCTGCGGGTGACCGGCCTGATCCAGGTGATACAGACCAAGCCGCCTGTTGTGCAGACCATCGACGACAACGACACCGCGACGCTGGACGCGACCGCAACAGCCTTGACCGGCACGCCGACCTACCAATGGTACACGAGCGTCACGGCGACCAACACCGGCGGCAGCGTCATCTCAGGCGCTACAAGCGCGACCTACACCACGCCTGCCTTGAGCGGGCCTGACACCAAGTACTACTACTGCGAGATCACAGTGGCGAACTACCGCAAGGTGACGAGCAACCCGTTCACGGTCATTGTGACGGCATAAAAACATCACCCCCCGGTCGATGGGGCCGGGGGGGTTTGTGGAGGGGAAATGAAATTTGAAGCCAATGGCAACGCTTATGAACTAAAATACACAGTCAACGGCATGGCTGACCTTGAGGATGTTGTTGGAAAGCCGTTCTCATCCATCATAGGCGGATCGGAGTACTCCTCTTTGCGTTCCGCGTTCTACTGCGGCCTGGTTGAAAGTATGCCCAAGCTGACGCTGAAGGGCGCTGGCGACATCCTGAACGCCTACCTGAGCGAAGGCCACGACCTGGACGATGCTGTCGGGCTGATCGACAAGGCCATTGACGAGGCGGGTTTTCTGGGGGCGCAGGGCAAAAAGAAGAAGTAACAGGCACCCTGCGCCAACGATTTGAAAAGACCATCAACGAGGCCAGCGACGCCGGGATAACAGACGCGTGGGCCTTTTGGCACATGACGCCCAAGGAGATCAACTGCCGCGTGAGAGCGCATCAGGCCGCCATCAAGCAACGGGATGAGGCCATTGACCTGGCCGCGTGGATGATCGGGCAATATGCCGGCTTGGCCTACCACAACCCGAAGAAATACCCAAGAAAACCAAACACAGCAAAGCAAACAATCGCGCCTGTGGACGACATGGACGAAGATGACATCAAGGAAATCATGAGCGCGTATGCCGAAATGCACAACGCCGCTGAGGGAATGAGAGGTGGACTGAATGGCGACGACGCTTGAAGAACTTGAAATAAAATTTAAGGCCAGTTTCGGCGACGTGAACGCCAAGCTGAGCGGACTTGAAAACAAGCTCAAGGGCCTTGACAGTGTAGCGAGCAAGACACAGAAAGCCTTCTCCGGCATGGGCAGGATAATCAAGACCTTTGCCACCGTTTACGTAGGGCGGGCTTTGGTCAATGTGGGCAAGGATTCGCTTGCTATGGCGAATGAGGTTGTCGAGAGTGAAAACCTGTTCAGCGAATCCATGCGGAGCATGTCCGGCGCGGCCCGTGACTGGTCCGACAGGCTGAGGGATACGCTCGGGCTGAACGCTTTTGAACTGCGCAAAAACGCGGGAACCATGAACGTCATGTTGAAAAGCATGGGCATCGGTGAGACGCAGGCTTATGACATGGCCGTTGCGCTGACCGAACTGTCAGAAGACATGGCGAGCTTCTACAACATGTCCAGCGCGGACATGTACGCCAAGCTGCAAAGTGGTATGACCGGCATGGCTATGCCCCTGAAGCAGATCGGCATCCTGATCGATGATCACACGCTCAAACAGTACGCGCAGGCGGCGGGCATCCAGAACACGACCGGGGAGCTGACACAACAAGAAAAGGTGCTGGCCCGGTACGCGGCTATCATGGCGCAAACAACGTCAGCGCAGGGCGACCTTGCCCGAACCATCGATAGCCCGGCGAACCAGCTGAGGGTACTGTCAAACACCGTCGATCAGGCCAAAGTAGCGCTTGGAAGAGCCGCGCAGACCATCCAGGCGGCGATCATGCCCACGCTGTCACGGTTAGCAAGCGCGGCATTAACGGCGGCGCAGGCCATAGCCTACCTGATGGGCGGGCTGGGCGGGCTGGGCAAGCGAAACATCGCGGCAGAACTCACGACGAAAAAAGGCGCGACGGCGACCGAAAACCTTGCGAGCAAGCTGACCGACACGGCAGACGCGTATAAAAAAGCAGGCGGGGCCGCGAAGAAAGCCGCGAAGGACGCGAGCGTCGGCCTGAAAGCCTTTGACGAGATCAACAAGATCACCGAGGAAGCGGCAAAAGGTGGTGGTGGTGGTGGCGGTGGTGGCGGTATTGATGACGTCACCTTGCCCGAGCTGGACGATGGCAGTTTTCTTGACGACCTCGAAGCCGTGAACAAGAAGGTCAGGGAATTGGCCGACAAGATACGCGAAGCGGCTGACCTGGTCGTTCCCGCGCTGGCGGGCCTGAGCGCTGGATTCATCGCGTTCAAACTGACCGGCAACCCGGCCGTCGGGCTGGTTGTCGGAGTATTGGGCGCGGGCATCACGGCGCTTGTACGCTACGCCGACCAAATCCGGGAAGCCAGGCTTGCAGAGGCGTTCGGCACAATCGAAATCAGCCTGGAAGAGGCCGCGACCATAATATCAAATAACCTTCGCACCAAGACCACGGATATGCTGGACGCTGTTGAAGGGCTGAGCGAAGAAACCGACAGAGCCTTGCAGCGCTACGCGGCGGCGGTAGAGTACACCAAAAAGGTGACCATGACGCTGCAACTGCTGACCATGCGCACAGGCTATGAAAACTTCACGCGCGAACTGGCCGACCTGAAGAAGCGGCTGAAAGCGTCTGGCGGGGAAGTCAGAGTAGATGTTTTAGCCTATCTGGACGCATTGCTTGTGGACGGTAATATTGACCTGACTGAGTATAACAGGCGCAGAACGCTGCTTGAGGAGCGCCTGGCCAGCCTGGATAATCTGGCTGAAAACCTGGTCACCACGGTTACGGCGCAGGTAGACGCGGCGCTTGAAGACGGCAAGGTCGATGATAAAGAAAAAACGGCTATCATAGCCACGCTTGATGCAGATGCCAAAAAAGTTGTCCAGGGCTGGAACGCGCTCAAAGCGGAGATGTATGCGGAAGTAGACGCGGACTTAAAGGCAGGATATATCACAAAGGACGGCGCGAAGGCTCAAAAGACCGATATAGATGCGATGATCACAGAGAAGGTCGCTGAGTTTGGTATAGCGACGGCTGGTATTACCGCACAAATCGGAACCATTAACTGGACTGAAAAGGCGCTGACGCCTGAGCAATTAGAGAGCTATCAGGAAGCCGTACAGGCGCAGGCTGATGCGGCGGGAACCTTGATTGCTGAGGTTGAAATAGAGCTTACCGCGAGAGGGAAAGCCGCTTTAGGAGATGATTACAGCGGCAGCGCCACGGAAGCGGCTTTTAGTAACCTCTTTGATGCAGCAAAAGAAAACCTGGAAACCGCTGACGCTGAGATTGAGCGCCTGTTCGCGGAGGCCCTGAGCGTGGGCATGACGCCTGAGATTATGTCCGCGATCCAAGAGAACCTTAACACACAAAGAGATGCGGCTGAAATGCTGGCAAATGGCGGGCTGACCGACCGCGCCTTGTGGGCGAAAACGTTAGCCACAGCTGACGGATTAAGCAAAGAGAGCATTGATAACCTGATTACGGCGCAGGCCGATTATGTCGCAAGTGAAGAAACCAGGATCAGAGAGAACGGGGAAATACTCGCTAACACGCTTTGGAATGGGCTTGCCGATGGGGACGACCCAGCGCTCGTACATGCGGCCGTCAAGGAGCTGGGAGACGCAATAGAGGCAGACGTTGTCGAGCTGAAAAGCGGCGCGGCGATCAACGCAGCGAAGACGTTTATGCCGGAACTATCAAAAGCCATAGCAAGTGGCAAGCTGAGCATTTCTGAGTTAATCGGATACAGGGACCAAATTGATAAAGTTTTCGAAGGTATAGATTACAGTTCGCTGACCGAAGAAGCACAGCGGGCGGCCCTTGAAATGATTGTGCCGTTTATGACCAATGTCGGACCTGGCGGAGAAATGATGCGTATTCTTTCGGAGGGTGGGATTGAGTTCTCCGAGATCATGGAAACCGTTGGGCAAGACGCCATGATGAAGCTGGGTTTGGCCATGATGGCCGGAAAACTCGACATGAACGACATGAACATGTTGTTTCTTAACCCAACGAAAGAAGGCCTCGAACAACTCGCTCAGAAGCTCGAAGCGGGCGGCGAGAAGGCCATGGCCGACCTGGTGCGCGGATTGAAAGAAAAAGCGCCTGACGCAAAAGAAGCAGGGAAAGACATTGCTGAAGCCGTCAAGACGGGCGCGGGGAGCGTTGACACAACATCCGTTGGCGAACATGCCGCTGACGGCGTTATCAAAGGTGTCAACAATAAAATATCATCCATCAAGGCGGCAGGTGCCACAATGGCCTCTGCATTGAAGATCGGTGCAGGCAACACGTTGCAAATTTCCAGCCCATCCAAGGTTTTCGCGTGGATCGGCGAAATGAGCGTTGCGGGCCTTGTTAACTCGCTGGCATCCGGCATCCCCGACGTGTCCAGCATCAGCGAAAGGCTTGCAAACGCAGCCATAGACGGCATGGCGATCGACGCCAGCGCGCTGGACGCGTCACCGCTGAGCATTGCAAGCGGTAGCGTGAGCCTTGAGGCGGGCGCGGGCATCTCGGGCGCGATCGAAACGGGCATCGCAAGAGGCGTGCAGAGCGTGATGGACGCGCTCAACATCAACCTGAACGTGGACGGCCAGGTGCTGGGCCGCGTCGCCATTAAGGGCATCAACCAGGCGACGCGCGCGGCGGGCACCATGCTGCTGGAGTTTTAACATGTTGAAAGTAAACGGTACAGACATCAGAACACCAAAAAAGATGTCCGTGGGCATCTACGACGTCAGCAAGACCGCCGACCGGAACGCTGAGGGCACGATCCTGATCGACCGGGCGGCCGTCAAGCGCAAGATCGAATGCGAGTGGGGTCTATTGACCAACGCGCAGATGTCCACGCTGCTGTCGGCGGTGACGAGCGTGTTTTTCACGGTGACTTACCCGGACCCGCAGACGGGCGCGACCAAGAGCATCACCTGCTACGTGGGCGACCGGACGGCGCCTGTCCACAGGGTCGTGGGCGGTGTGCCGGTCTGGGACGGGCTGAAAATGAACTTTATAGAACAATAAGGAGGGCGCATGTACAACACGACACCGGAATTTCGCACCCTCATGGCAGAGCCCTCGCGCACACTCTCAGCGCGGGGGCTCATTACTTACCCTGATCTCGCGCAGCAGAGCCTGACGGCGGCAATGATCTCGAGTATCCAGATCGATGAGGACGCGGGCGAGCACCTGCCGCTGGGCACGGCGGGCGCGAGTACCTTGACGCTGAAGCTGGACAACCGTAACGGCGAATGGGAGCAGGGCGGGAGCATCCGGGGCAACCACAGTATCGAGGGCGCGAAGGTAGAGCTGGAGATCGGCGCATGGGACGGCGCGGCCTGGCTGTGGGAAAACCTGGGCACTTACATCCTTGAGGACGCGATCGGGCAGGAGCAGGAAACCCTGATCACGTTCAAGGGCATGGACTACCTCGGAAACAAGGCTTTAGGCGTGTTTATAGACGACCTGGCCTACCCGATGACATTGGCTGCTATGGCCGACCTGGCCTGTTTTCAGAGCGGTTTTACGCGCAAAACGGGTGCATTTTTGAACTCAGCCGTTACCATCACGGAAAGGCCTGATTGGCCGGGCGACATCAGCTGCCGGGACGCGCTGGCGTACATCGCCGAGGCGGCGGGCGGGTTCGCGCGGATTGACCGAAACGGGCAATTAGAGTTTGTCACGCTTGACGATACGCCTAATTATGAGATCGGGCCGGACAGGTATATGCGCCTCACCAGACAGGCCGAGACCTTTGCGCTTAACGCCATCATCTTTGAGGGCCGGGAGGCGACCGAAGACAGCGCGGCTATCGAGCCGGTGCGTGTAGCGATCAACGCGGGCCTTGATGACACGGCGCTCAACAGCCACAGCACAGATAACCCTTTGCTGGTACCGGGCAAGTACGAGGGATTAAAAACGCCTATGACATCGGCCTTACTGGGCCTATCTTTCATCGGCGCGTCCATTGACTGGCAGGGCGACCCGACGCTCACGGCAGGCGACTGTGTCGAGGTGACTGACCTTGACGGCAAGGACCAGTCGGTCATTATCGCGAAAAACAATCTGACCTTCGGGCCGGGCTTTGACATGACCAGCGGGAACGCGCTCAAAAACGACGCGCAGGCAGGTACACACAGCAGCAAGCCGCGTATCTTTACACCGGACGGCAAGATCAACGCGGCGGCCATTGACGGCACCATCAAGCGCGCGCAGATCGGCATTGCGGCCATCGGGACCGCGCATATTGATGACGCAAGTATTTCGACTGCGAAAATTAAGGACGCGGCGATCACAACGGCGAAGATCAAGGACGCTGAGATCACAAACGCGAAGATCGCAAACGCGGGCATCGACTACGCGAAGATCAAGGACCTCAACGCTGGGACGGCCATTATCACTGACGGCATCGGAGACCGCCTGATTATCGGCCGCCTGATCGTGACGGATGCCAACCTCGAATCCGCCATTGTCGGCAAACTGGTTATCCGTGACACGGACGGGAAATACTACCGCGTCAGCATCAACCCGGCAACGGGCGCAGTAACCGCTACCGAAGTCAAGATAGACGGCGATTCCCTGACCGACAACGCCGTCATGAGCGTGTCCCAGCGGTTGCTGTGGCGGCAGGCTACGGCTCCGTCTGCGCCGTGGGTCGGCATGCTGTGGCAGGACACCACGGCCGACCAGTTGAAACGGTGTACAGGCGTCAGCCCTGTGGTGTGGGAGATTGTGCCCGCGGGGGCCGTGCATACGTCGGTTATTGACGTGGATGACACGGGGATGATCGTGGCCTCCACCGGGACATTAACGCTGTTGTCCGGCGGGAAGCTGGCCATCAAGAATCTGGGCGATACCGAGAACATCATCGAGATGGATTCCTCCGGGATGGATGTGAAAACAGGCGGCAAACTGAACATCGAGGCAGGCGGCGACCTCAACCTGTTGGCTGGCGGCAACCTCAACATCAAAAACCTCAGCGGAACAGATAACGTCATCAACATGGACAGCACCGGCCTGAGTGTTTCGTCCACCGGCAAAGTAAAATTAACCTCAGGCAGCCTGCTTGAGGTGCAAACAGGTGCGGACATAGATGTAAAGTCCGGCGGCGAAATCAATGTTGAATCCGGCGGTAAAATCAACCTGACAACAGCCAACGACCTGATGCTCGGCGCACAAAATATCACAGCGTTCGCTGACGGAAGAATTGACGCCAAAGCGAGTACGATAGACCTCTCCGCAAACGAAAGCATCAAACTGACGGTTAGCAACATCAAAGTTGGCGGCACGAACCTTGTCCGAAACGGTGGCTTTGATGACGACCGCATGTTGTGGTCGCCAAGCCCAGCGGGGACAGAAATATCATTTAGCTCTGGTGTCAATTATACGGGGCGTGGGCTATTGATACAGAAACCAAGCACCCAAGTAAGCGGGAGCGGATATTTTTCTTTCAGTAACCTGACAAAACCACTTGTGGTAGGGCAGGAATACGTTTTATCGTTCTGGAAATACAGTGTACACGCATGGTCACTTTCGTCGACAGCCTTCTCGCCTGGTGTGGTCATGCCGGCAGGCGGTTGGATGAGAATAGAGCATAAATTCACGGCCACTGCTAACACCGGTGGGATTACTATCGGTATCAACTTGGCGGATGTCGCAGCAGGCATCAGAATCGACGAGGTACAAATCGAAGAAGGAAATAAGGGAACGTCGTTTAGCCCCGCTCCAGAAGACCCCGCAAGCGGCGTAAAGACCAGTTACATCGACATCGCCAACGACAGCATTGAAATGTCCACAGGCGGGAGCGTGTCAATCAACGCAGGGGCGGATTTTAACGTCCGAGCGGGGAGTAGCGCAAAAGCAATTGGTATTAGTAATAACGAAGCGAACGGCTATATGTTATGGGCGGGAGCCACATCGCCAACCGTTGCTCCGTTCTCCGTATCTATGGATGGCGCGCTAAAAGCAACTAACCTTGATGGTTCATTCGTTCTGGGAGTTGATAACGGGGGCACTGGCGTTACGCGCCAGCAGACCTGGAGGGGGAGTTCGATACCTGTCAGCAGCTTGGGCGTTGATGGAGATATGTACATCCTGTTTAACGGCGCTGTAGGCACAACCTGGAGCGATACAAACTTATCGTTTGGATCTACCGGGCAAAGCACTTCTTTTGGTGTGAACCGAAACTGGAATGTCCAACCTGTCACCAACTACCGAAGGATAGGAAACGGAATCGGTTCTGCATCGACAAAATATGGCGTGCATGCATCGTTTTCATGCCCGGCAGCAACAAAGACATTGACCTTCAAACTCCACACAACTAAACAACTGCCCGGTACCGGGTCTTTATCAAGCGGCACGACCTCATACAGGGTGGAGTTAAGAAATTCGCTTACAGGGACTTTAAGGGCATCTGGCACGGTTGAAGCGAGTGTTTCTGGTGCAGACCGGGAAATTACGTTGACGGCAAATAGTGCCCTCACCCAAGGAACGACCTACTATCTTGGCATATTTCTTCAAACCGATACAGAAATGACAGGTGCAGCTATCTATGGAAACATCGTACTTAAGGGGTCCACAAGTTCATCAATCGGCTCAGCCATCTATATCAAGACAAACGGTGCTTGGGTCAGGGTTGCCTACGCATAAGGAGGAGATATGGAAATTAAAACAATCTTTCACGAACCCAGAACGGTGGAGGGGGAGCGGGTGGACACCGCGAAAATCATGATCGAGGGCGGTGTCACGGCGGAGGAAATTGAAGCCCTGAAAGAGAGGGAGGGGCTTGAAGGCTTTACTGAGGTATTAGAACACTATGTAACGCTGTACAAGCCGCCGAAAGCGCAGGCGCTGGCGGACACGCTGGCGGACTTGGCGGTGAAGCTGCCGGATGAATTGGCGCTGGAGCACCCGGACCTGTACCCCGACTGGGAGGCCCTGGAGGGCGAGATCAGGGATGGCGTGAGGCTGCGCTATGAAGGGGGCCTGTACCGGGTCAAGCAAACGCACACTAAGCAAGACCACTACCCGCCCGGGACTGATACGGCTGCGCTGTACACCCGAATCAGCGCAGAGGAGGAAATCCCGGCATGGGTGACGGGACAGAGTTATGCCAAAGATACACAGGTGACGCACGGTGGCAAGACCTGGCTGAGTATGGTCGACAATAACACGTGGGAGCCTGGGGCGGCTGGCGTGTTTGACAGCATTTGGAGGGAGGTTATCGTGTGAGCAAAATAATCAGATTCGCCCGGCTGCAGGTGGGCAAGCCCTACGTTTTCCGCAAAAGCGGCCCGGATAGTTTTGATTGCAGCGGACTGACCAAGCGCGCGGCGGCGCAAATCGGCCTCGACCTGTACCATGGAGCGACGACCCAGTGGAATAGGGGCACAGAGACCGGCACGCCTGAACGATATGGATACTTTGACCAGACCGGCACCATCGACACGCTGCCGATGGACAAGGTGGCCTTCCTGTTCAACCAGGACAAGACCGCCACAAAACTCACGATGGCGCACACTGGCCTGTATGACGGCGCAGGGCGTGTTGTGCAGGCGGGCGGGCAGTACAAGGGTGTATCGGACAAGCCGTTAAACAGGAGCAGGTGGAGCCATTGGGCGACGCTTAGCCCGTTCTGGGCGCAGAAAGATGAGGATGACTACATGGACACGACACTGAGACAGGGGAGCATTGGCGAGGCTGTTAAGCAGCTGCAGCTTGGCCTGATGGCGCTGGGCTATGACGTGGGCAAGAACACAAAGGCTGACGGTAAATTTGGCCCGGCCACAGCGGCGGGGGTGCGAAAGTTCCAGGCCGACGAGGGCCTGCCCGTGACCGGCATCTGGTCGCTTGAGGACCAAAACGCGCTTGACAACGCGCTCGCGGACGAGAACGGCCCGCCGGTCAACGATGACGTGGAGATGGTGCTTGTGCCAAAGGCGTGGCTTAACGGCCTGATTGACGGCGCATCCGGATTCTTGAGGGGGTGAGGGTGTGGACTGGGCGAACCCCAAGGATTTGTGGTGGCTAATCGGCGTCCTCGTTGTTATCTTTACCGCTCTGTGGCGGCTGGCGATCAGGACAAATCAGAGCAAGGAGCGATTAGAGCAGGTGAGCGAAAACCGAGCAAGCATCAAAGCACTCAAGGACGAGATGAGCGGAATCAAAGAGGACATCGCCGAAATCAAAGACAGCCAGGATAAGCAGTCAAGCGATACTGCCGCCATCTTGTCCGGAATCCAATCCATCATGAACGCGCTGGCAGATGGCGAATGCAACATCCTGCCCGCCCGAGACAAATTCAATGATTATTTAGCGAAACGATGATTCCTTTGAAACGGAAGCCCACAAGGGCAGAGAGGATTGAAGAATGGAAAAAATCAACTGGAAGCAGAAACTCACAAGCCGTAAACTCTGGGCAGCCATCGCAGGCTTTATCGTGGCTGTGCTGGCGTTTTTCAGCGTGGACGAGGAAACGGTAGTCCGTGTGACCGCGCTCATCACCGCTGGGTCTACCATGATCGCCTACATCATCGGCGAAGGCCTGGTGGACGCGAACCGCCCCCCCGAGCCCGAGCAACCGCCTGACGGGCAACCACCAACGCTGGAAAGATAGAATAACGGACATAAATAAGAGGACCACCTATTACGGGTGGTCCTCTTATTTTATATCAAGCCGTGTTCCGCGAGTATTCGCTTCACATCCTCCACCGATGTGACCACCCCGGTGACCGCTCCGGCAGCGGCCCATTGCGACAGCCGCCATCGCTGTATTTGTCGTGGCCTTTCCTTGGTATCTCTCTTGGCCTCAAACGCCACCATGCGGCCTGATATACTCCCTAACACGTCGGGTGTCCCGCGCTCAAAGAAGACACTCCCGTGAGTATTGATGGCCTTGGACCGGGGGAGGGCGTTGAGGTACCGGAGGACAGGCACCACAACACCCTCATATTCCAGTTTACTCATTAAGCCGCTGCTGGGCCTCTTTCCGGGCCGGGATATCCTGCAGGTCCGGGTGCTTTTCCTCCGTCCACATGGCCATCAGCAGGTTGGTGGCAGCAGCCGCAAGGT
>Ga0209312_1001118_pt1 | contig 20552 bp, 23 predicted proteins | sample BioC13SIPDNA_4_FD_185744 | JGI IMG/M metagenome (GOLD analysis project Ga0209312, IMG submission 185744) | Anaerobic biogas reactor microbial communites from Washington, USA - Biogas_R1_B C13 SIP DNA (SPAdes) (version 2) | ecosystem: Engineered > Bioreactor > Anaerobic > Unclassified | place... | reverse complement strand
GCTTCTCCACAGGGGCGTGGGAGTTCAAGATCTCCCGTGAAGAGGCCAGAACCTTCTCGGCCGACGACCTCGGCCGCCTCTGCCCTCTCGACGAGATCGAGGGTATTGCCGTCTGCTACTCGATGGGTGACGGTATCCCTGCTATCACCGATATCAGGAAGGTCAAGAATCGCGGCGTCATCTCACGGGAGGGGGCCGGCAAGCATATCGGCGGCGGCACCCGGGTCTATGACGAGATCGAGAGAAGCGGTCTCCCGGCCGTCGTCATCCCGGGGCTGCACCGCGGATCTCCGACCGATCCGCGGTTCAAGGCATACTCCCACCAGGCAAGCCCCGAGAAGATCGGGATTCTCTACGAAGTCTCGCACGACCTCGGGCCGGATATCGTGGTCTGCGACGCGAGTTCAAACACCGTCACCCTTCTTGTGACCGAGGGCCGGATCACCGGTGCGTTCGACGCCTGCATCTTTGCGCCCGGCACCCAGCACGGCGCTCTCGACGTAGATGCGATCCGCCTGATAGACCGGGGCGACAGCACGGCAAACGATGCCTTCCTCCACGCGGGAGTGAACTACACGATGCCTCCCGAACTTAGGGTAGAGACGATGGCGATGTTCGCCGCGATGGAGTGTGCCGCGATGCTCCTCATAAACCCCGGCGCAGAGGTCGCCCTCGCCGGTTCCATGGCGCCCGCCATCGCTCCGGGGGTGAAGGCGCTCCTCTCCCGGGAAGTCGCTGTCTACGACGAATGGTCTGCGGCCAGGGGCTTAGCGAGGATCGCCCGCGACGTCTTCTCAGGGGTATCGGAGATTCTCGGGCTCGCAGTAGACCTCTAACCTCTGTAGGCGTGACGGGATGCCACCCGGGGGAAAAGCGGCCTTCGCGCTCCTTACGCTTTTATCTCTGCGGGGCTCGTCGGCGGCGTGAGCGGGAAGACCCCCCTGCGCACGCGGGGGATAGTTCATGTGGTTTGGAATAGTACATCTGACCAGGAGAGGAGAGCCAGAAATATGCAGCCAGAATGTTCCAGCATCGCCGATCTCATGCTCCTGATGGCATCGAGCATCGAAGATGTGGCACGTGCCATCGATCAGGAGAATGCAGCCCGGTTCCTCGATAAGATCCTGAATGCAAAACGGATCTACGTGGCGGGCGCAGGGCGCTCGGGCCTGGTTGCAAGAGCGTTTGCCCAGCGCCTGATGCATCTTGGATTTGAGAGCTACGTCATCGGCGAGACCATCACGCCCGCGTTCGGGCCGGGGGACGTGCTCGTCGCCTTCTCGGGCTCAGGAGAGACCAGGTCGGTCGTGGACGCCTGTGAGACTGCCCGGGATATCGGGGGGACGATCTGCCTCATCACGTCGACGCCAGATTCGCGTATCGGGCAGATGGCAGACTGTATCATCGAGATAGGGAACAACCACCTTACGGACGCAGACATCCCAAGCGACTTCGAGATCCGTCAGCTCACCGGGCAGTACCGGTCGGTCTCCCAGTCCTTCGCCCCCCTCGGGACACTCTTTGAGACCGCAGCGCTGGTCTTCTCCGATGCGATCATCTCCGCCCTGATGGAAGTGAAACACTGCACCATCGAGGAACTTCAGGACCGTCTCGCCAATGTCCAGTGAATAGGAGCCGGGAATCCCCGCTCAAGCTCTCTTTTGACCGGAGATTGTAGTCACGGGTGACGGGTGTTTGGGCACGCCCGGGCCTGCCGTTGCACAGGCAAAGTGCCGGTGTATTTATATTATTAATCATTAAGATTAAAACGGGGTTTTTGTTTGAGAGAGTTACGAATCCATGGGAGGGGCGGTCAGGGTTCCGTGACCGCCGCCGAGCTCATCGCTTTCGCAGCATTTGAGGGGGGCGTGTATGCCCAGGCGTTCCCTGCCTTCGGTGTGGAGCGACGGGGTGCCCCGGTGCAGGCGTTCGTCCGTTTCAGTGACGAAAAGATCCGGTTGCGCAGCCAGGTCTACGAGCCTGACTACATCATCGTGCAGGACCCGACCCTGATCGGGGATGTCGACGTCTTTATGGGCATGGAAGCGGGCGGCATCGCCATCGTCAACACCGAGAAGCCCGACTTTGATGCCAACGTCCCGGAGGGCGTGAAGGTCTATACCATCGATGCGACCACCATCGCGCTCGAGGAACTGGGCGTGCCCATCACCAATACAACCCTGATGGGCGCGTTCGCCGCAGCCACAGGCGAGATCAAACTCGAATCCCTGGAACACGCACTGCGGAACCGGTTCTCGGGGAGTATGGCAGATAAGAACGTCAGGGCGGCAGAGCGCGCGTACAACCTGATCGGAGGTGCTGCGTAGTGGCACTGCGAATCGGCTGTGCCGCGCCCCCGGGCAGGGCACTTGAGAATAAGACCGGCGCCTGGCGGGTCTTCAAACCGGTCTTTGATCCTGAGACCTGCAGCCGGTGCGGCATGTGCGCCCTGGTATGCCCTGAAGGGTGTGTCCACGAGACCGAGGAGGGGACGTTTGAGCCCGACCTCGACTACTGCAAGGGGTGCGGCATCTGCGAAGAGGTCTGCCCGAAGAAATCGATCCGGATGGAGAAGGAGGAGAAATAATGATGGAGATTATGGAAGGATCGCATGCGGTGGCCGAGATCGTGAAACGCTGCCGCCCGCAGGTGGTCTCTGCCTACCCGATCACGCCACAGACGCACATCGTCGAGGATCTTGCCCAGATGGTGGCGAACTGTGAACTCGACGCCGAATACATCACGGTCGAGAGCGAGTTCTCGGCCCTCTCCGCCTGCCTCGGCGCGAGCGCGGCAGGTTCCCGGGTCTACTCGGCAACGACCTCCCAGGGCCTCGCCCTGATGTTCGAGGTCTGCTTCAACGTGGCGGGGATGCGCCAGCCGATCGTGATGACGATCGCGAACCGCTCTCTTGGCGCGCCGCTCTCGATCTGGAACGACCAGCAGGACTCGATATCCCTGCGCGACTCCGGGTGGCTGCAGTTTTACGCTGAGGATAACCAGGAAGCCGCCGATCTCCACATGATCGCCTATAAGGTCTGTGAAGACCACGACGTCCTCCTGCCGGCGTTTGTCTGTTTCGACGGGTTCATCCTCTCGCACACCTACGAGCCGGTCGACCTCCCCTCGCAGGAGGAGGTGGACGCCTACCTGCCCGCCTTCACACCCTACCAGCGGCTGGATGCTGAGGAGCCGCTGAGCTTTGGGATGTACGCGACGCCCGAGTACTACATGGAGTTCAGGTACGAGATCGACCAGGCGATGCGCCGCGCTAAAGAGGCGTTCATCAGGGCGGGCCGCGAGTTCGGCGAGCAGTTCGGGAGGGACTACTCTGCCCTTGTGGAGGGTTACAGGCTCGATGACGCCGATACCGCGCTCGTTGCCATGGGCTCCATCTGCGGCACGGCAAAAGACGCTGTCGACGAGATGCGCGATGCCGGCCGGAAGGTAGGACTCTTGAAGATCCGGACTTACCGGCCGTTCCCGGGCCCTGAGATCGCAGAGGCGCTCAAAGGTGTCTCGACGGTGGCGGTGCTCGACAAGAACATATCGCTCGGGAATGGCGGAGCGGTCGGCACCGAGGTGAAATCGGCACTCTACGGTTCCGGTGCGGCCGTCTACGACTATATCATCGCTCTCGGCGGGCGCGATGTGCGCAAACGCGATATCGCCGCGGTCGTCGACCTCGCCGAGAAGGGAGAAGGAGATATGTTTTACGGATTACGGACGGAGGTGCTCTGAATGGCTGACGTAGAGCAGGGATGCGAGCTCTTCTCGGCAGGACACCGGGCGTGCGGGGGGTGCGGACCGGCGCTTGCGGCCCGCCTCCTCCTCAAGGCGACCGGAAAGAACGTCATCATCGCCGCCTCGACGGGGTGCATGGAGGTCTTCTCCACGCCCTATCCCGAGACAGCGTGGGGGGTCCCCTGGATCCACTCGCTCTTCGAGAACGTTGCAGCGGTTGCGTCGGGCATCGAGGCGTCGCTGAAGAAGCAGGGGCGCAGCGAGAAGGTCGTCTGTATCGCCGGCGACGGCGCCACGTTCGATATCGGGGTGCTCTGTATCAGCGGCGCCTTCGAGCGTGGTCACGATATCACCTACATCTGCTACGACAACGAGGCCTACATGAACACAGGGATCCAGCGGTCGGGTGCGACGCCCTATGGCGCAAGCACCACCACGAGCCCGGCGGGGGCGTGCGCGCCCGGGGGCAACCCGCTCCCGAAGAAGGATATGCCCGCGATCCTCGCTGCTCACGGTGCGCCCTATGTGGCGACCGCCTCGATCGCCTACCCAAACGACTTCATAAAGAAGGTCGAGCGCGCGATCAACACCCCCGGCCCCTGTTACATCCAGGTGCACACTCCCTGCTGCACGGGATGGGGCTTTGAGTCCGGGGAGACGCTCGCCATGGCCAAACTCGCCATCGAGACAGGTCTCTGGGTGAACTACGAGATGGTCAACGGTGTGGTGGAGAAGGCAAAGAAGGTGAGGCGCAAGCCTGTCGAGGAGTACCTCGCGAAACAGAAGCGCTTCCGGCACCTCTTCAGGCCCGCCCGGCTTGATGCTGAGATCGCAAAGATCCAGGCGATCGCTGATGCGAACGCAGAGCGGTTCGGGATCGATATCAAGGTGAAGGAACCCTCAGAATAAACCATCGCGGCAGGGCGGGGCTCTTCGCCGCCCTCTCTCTTTTTGAGCGGCGTCAGGAAGCCGGGTCACCGTTTCTGGTGGACAATGCGGCCCGTCTTCGTGAATGTCGTGTCCCGCAACGTCTCGGCGATCATAACGTTTAATTATTGCTACTAACTCATAGATCAGTGTCACCTGGTATGATCTTTTCAAAGACGCCTTATAAAAACGACGGGGGAGAGGTCAACCAGACACTACCATGCATCCTGATCTTTCTGCTGCTTGCCATTGTCCCTCCGGCAGCAGCATCCGTCGTCCAGGTGACAAATGATTCTGCAATCAACTCGTACCCGTTCTGGTCGCCAGACGGGAGACACATCGTCTTCACCTCGTACGACGACGGCGCGGCCGCCCTCAGGGTGATTGAGCGCGACAGAGAGATCCGGGAGCAGACAACAGCGCACCGCTCATGGGAGTTCGCCCCGTTCGACCCCTGGTCCCCGGACGGAAAGACTCTTCTCTTTCTCTCCGCCGAGGGCGACCTCTGGCGGATGAACCCAGACGGGACCGGGCGGGTGCGCCTGACCGAAGAGGGCCGGGTCATCCCCGGCCTGCCGCTTGCTGGGTACGGGGCTGACTGGAGCGCCGACGGGAAGCAGATAGTCTACACTTCCTGTCTCTTCGAGAACGTGGCTCTCCGGGAAGCCCTCACGGCGACCACCGCGGTGAACGTCTCTGGTCTCCGAAAGGACGCCGATATCTGGGTCATGGACGCAGACGGCGGGAATAAGACCCGGCTGACGACCGGCGGGGATGCGTGGTTCCCCCTCTGGCAGCCCAGCGGGCACCTGGTCGCATTCCTCTCGACGAGGTCAGGGAACCAGGAAGTCTGGGTGACGGACCACGACGGGAATGCAGAACAGGTGATGTTCTCCGGGGGAGACGTGACAGAATACGCCTGGTCGCCTGACGGGGGCGCTATCGCCTGCGTCGTCGCGTCCCCGCCGGATGCGTGGCCGGAATCATCTCTCTGGGTTGTAGCCCTCAACGGATCTGGCGCAGAACGCCTGACCTCCGGGAATTGGGACCAGTCCCCGGTCTGGTCGCCCGACGGGGCCAGGATCGCGTTTCGGTCGATGTCGCGGAACCAGACGGCGCTCTGGGTGATGAAGAGCGGGGGAGGAGACCTCGAACCGATCATCTCCGGCGACTATATAATGCACCGGTGGTCGCCGGACAGCCGGGGGCTCGCCGTAAGCGACGGCGACGACATCTACCTGGTCGTGCCCGACAGCCCGGCGACGCCAGGGTTCGAGGTGGCCGGCACTCTCGCGACACTCTGTGCCCGCCCTCAGGCCAAGAGAATCGTCACGACGAAGTACAGCCCAAAGAGTACCATGGCAAGCCCGCTCGCCTGCACCACTCGTTTGTAATGCGGCCCGAGGATGTTCGCTCCCCGTGAGACCGCGATCCCGAGCAGCCCGAGCCAGGCGATATCGGCGCCGATATGCCCGACGTAGAACGCGACGAACGACGGGTGGAGTGCGAGAAACCCGACACCGAACGTGAGCCACCAGACCCACCAGTAGGGGTTGCCGAGGGTGCAGGCCGCCCCGAAGGCAAACGGCATCCGGGCTTCGTCACTCACGACGACGGCATCACCGGCGCGGAGGAACTGCATAATGCCGAACGCGACCAGGACAGCCGATCCTAGAAGCGCGACGATCTCGATGTACGGGATATCGCGCACGCCAAAGGCGATGGCCGCGACCATGACCGCCTCCGGGATGCCGTGCCCGGCCACCAGCCCTGCAACGAACGGCCCCGGCCGCCGCGCCCCAAGACCGAGGACCGAGGCGGTCATTGGGCCGGGGGCTGCGGCTCCGGAGAGACCAATCAGGAACGAAGCAGCGATGATGTCGAACATCAGTCGTCCCTCTTCCATGAGACGAAGAAGGGGAGGAGCAGAACGATAGCGACCGCGAGCCATATGGTGCCGAACGTGGTGAGCAGGAGCTCGCGCTCCGGGGTGTAGAACCGGACTTCCACGGCCCTCACCTGATCCCAGGTGATCTCCAGCGTCCCGTCAGGCCCCGGGGAGGTGATCCCGCCGCGGCTGACCATGCCAAGGAACGGGTTCTTGACGTCAAGCCCCGGAGGGAGGACGAGCGTTACAGCATACGGTGTATCGAAGGCCGCCACAAAGTGGTTATCCCGCAGGGGAGCCCGGTAGGAGATGGTGTAGTTCCCCTCCGGGAAGGTGATGACACCCCTGCCCCGGTCACGGTACTCGACCGGGCCTGTGGGACCGAGCACCTCGACATCATCGACCCGGAGCGGAACCCGCTCCCCAAGAGGCCCCGGGCTCCAGAACGTGTACTCGCTCGCCGTGACCTGGACCGACGCCTCGTAGGCAGTGCCGCCGGGGAGCACCCGGAAGGCGGCATCTTCGGCCGCCGCCGGGGTGCAGGTCAGTATCAGCGCAAGACAGAGAGCAAGGAGTGCAGGTCCGCGTCGATCTCGATGGGGGGTTCGCATTGTCGTACCACTGTTTCGGGATCCTTTAAGAGGTGGCCGGTCACCACACAGACGATCCGCTCGTCTTTATCGATCAATCCCTGTTCGGCAAGTTTCCGTATCCCGGCGACCGAGGCAGCGGAGGCAGGCTCGACCCCGATCCCTTCCATCCTCGCAAGGTCCTGCTGCATGCGAAGGATCTCGTCGTCGGTCACGGCCGCCGCCGTCCCGCCGGTCGCGCGGATAGCGACGAGCGCCTTCTCGGCGTTCACCGGGGCGCCGATCCTTATCGCGGTCGCAACGGTCTCTGGTGCCGGTTCAGGAACCAGTTCATCGAGGTTCTGCTCTATCGCCTTCACCACCGGCTGTGAACCTGCCGCCTGGATCCCGGTCATCATCGGCAGCCGGTCGATGAACCCGAGCGCCTCAAGCTCCCGGAGTCCCTTGTAGACCGCAGAGATGTTGCCGGCGTTTCCGACCGGGAGAACAATCCGGTCAGGCACATCGCCGAGCTGGTCGATCGCCTCAAACCCGATCGTCTTCTGCCCTTCCAGGCGGTAGGGGTTGACCGAGTTTAAGAGGTAGAGACCGTGGCTGATACAGAGTTCGTGTACCATCTCAAGCGCTCGATCAAAGTTGCCGCGGATGGAGATGACCCGTGCGCCGTGCATCAGCGCCTGGGCGACCTTGCCGAGCGCCACCTTCCCGGCGGGCAGGAGGACGACGCAGGGGATGCTGGCCTTCGCCGCGTAGGCAGCGAGGCTTGCGGAGGTGTTCCCGGTGCTTGCACAGGCGACGCTCGTCATCCCGAGCTGGCGGGCCATGCTGACGCCCACAGTCATGCCCCGGTCCTTGAACGAGCCGGTCGGGTTCATACCCTCGTGTTTGGCGTAGAGCTCGGGGAGTCCCAGTTCTTTTCCAATCTTTTCTAAGTGGTAGAGCGGTGTGCCTCCTTCCTGGAGGGAGACCGGTTCGCCCCGCACCGGGAGGATCTCGCGGTAGCGCCAGACCGAGAGGGGGCGGCGGTCCCATTCGTCCCGGGAGACGTCGATGCCGTCCAGGTCGTACTCGACGGTCAGCAGGTGTCCGCAGTGTTTACACGTATAGATGATCTGGTCCGGTGCGTAGGTCGCAGCACAGTGAACGCAGACGAGACGGTACATAGAAAATCGTTGAACGCACGGATACGTATAGATATGGTATCCGGGGATCAGGCCCGGTCCCGGTTCCGCTGCGGCCGCACGCGGCAGACGAGTATGAAGAGCAGCCAGAGGAGAAGAGCGACGCCGGGTGCGAGCCGCCTGAGCTCCTCCGGTGTCGCGCTGGTTGCGACCGGTGCGATGAGCATCGCGGCCGTTGCCAGCGCAAGTACGATGGCAAAGACCGTCGGGCGCACCTCGAAGTTCCCCCATGTCCGGACGCGGCCCGCCAGTCGCCGCCGGGAGAAGGGGTAGAGCCAGGCGACGCCCGCCGGGGTGCAGGTGTCCTCGACGAGGTGGAGGATGCACCCTGCAAAGAATGCAACCCCGAAGGCAGGGAGGAGCGCGAGAGAGATCCCGAGCCAGGTGAGGATGAGGGCCAGGTAGCCGGAGAGGAGCAGGGAGGTCAGCCCGACGCCCGCGAACGAGTGGAGCAGTCCCCGGTGCCGGTGCCGGTAGCTCTTCCGGAGGATGAGCGCGAAGACGAGGGAGAGCGGGTAGTAGATGAGATACCTGATGGTGTAGCCAAAGACCGGGAGCACCACGGCAAGACCGTTTACGATCTGCCCCCTCTTTCCTTTCACCCCGCCAAGCCGGCCGTTGAAGATCGCCGCGTCGGCGGCGTCCGCGTCAGGTGCAAGCGAGCCTACGAAGACGCCGAAGAGGAGGACGGCGATCAGGGCCGGGTCGAGGACGGCGATCCAGGGAGCGATGATAAGCCCGGCCGTGGTGAGACTGAGATAGACGTGCTGGTCGCCTCGCATTGAATATCTCTATAAACTGGAGAGCAGTCTGAGATAAAGGTCACTTCTGCGGTCTGAAAGTGAAGGGAGGCTTTTTTGGGCAGCATGGACCGCCGCAGGATCGAGTTTGACGAAGAGGGTCTCCTCACCGGCCCCGGCTTGGGCGACGACCTCGCCGTCAGGGTCGGCGGCGAGCGATCCCCCGCAGTAGACCCCGTCGGGCCCGCCCGCCGTGTTGACCCCGGCCACGTAATACCGGTTCTCGAGAGCGCGAGCGGGGAGCAGGGTCTCCCAGTGGCGCACGCGACAGCAGGGCCATGCGGCCGGCACCAGGACACACTCGACCCCGGCGAGCGCGTAGATGCGGAAGAGTTCCGGGAACCGGAGATCGTAGCAGACGGCAAGCCCAAACGTCGTCCCGTCGACGGTGAAGGTGGCGATACGGTCGCCCGCGGTGTAGTAGCGGTCCTCCCCGCCGGGGGAGAAGAGATGGATCTTCGCGTAGGCTGCAAGGATATCCCCGCCCGGACCGAGCACCACGGCGGTGTTTTGGGGACGGCCTCCCCGCCCCGCCTCGATGATGGATCCTACGACCGTGATGCTGTTCTTTTTTGCAATCTCGCTGAACGCGGCGGTGAACGGACCGCCCAGGGGCTCCCCGGCCCCGGGCGGGATCTCCGGGGACCATCCGGTCATGAACTGCTCGGGAAAACAGATGAGCGAGGCTCCGGCCGCGGCGGCCTCCTCAGCCATCCGGGTGGCCGCGTCCGGGTCGCCCCGGCCCCCGGTAACCTGGGCAAGCGCTATCATGGTCATCGCAGGGACAGGTCTCCCCTGGTCCTGCAGGAGAGGATGAGCATGGCGGCGCCGAGGACGATGAGGGCGGCCAGGGTCACCATGATGTAGGGGGCGAACGGGACCTCGACCGAGAACGTCAGCGCTCCGATGAGGATCCCGCCCGTGATGATGCAGCCGCTGACCAGGGCCGCCCCCGCGAGTGTAAGGTCGTGTTTCATGCAAGGCCTCCGGTGAGGACGGGGAAGGCTGTCCTGAGCCCGATGATGATGAACTGGACCGCGATCGCGATGAGGAGCATACCCATCAGCCGGTTGACGGCGCGATACTCCCGCTGGCCGATGCGCCGGACGATGACGTCGGAGTGGCGCATCATGTAGTAGGTGATCCCGATGGCGGTCGCGGCGGCCACCGGGACGATGGCGATTGCGACAATCCCCATCCCCACCGCCTCGTTCATGAGCACGATAGCGGATGTTATGGCACCGGGCCCCGCGATCATCGGGATTGCAAGCGGCATGACCGCGATGTCGTCTGCATCCTGGCCTTCGTACTTCTCGGTCGCGGTCATCTGGGTCCTCGACGTCTTTGCATAGACCATGTCCATGCCGATGCCAAAGAGGAGGAGACCGCCTGCGATGCGGAACGCCTCGATGGAGATGCCGAAGAGCTGCAGGATCCAGCCGCCTGCGATGGTGAAGATGAGCAGGATAATCAGGGCGAACTCACTTGAGTCACGCGCAACCTTGAGTTGTGTTGTCCTGTCCATCGTGCCGGTGAGGGAGACGAAGATCAGGGTGGCGGCGAGCGGGTTCACTACGATGATGATCGAAGAGAAGCTCAGCAGCGCAAAACTCAGGAGGTCCACCATGAGTGATCAGATATACGAGGGGTTCGATATTAGCACTTGCGGTTTTCCGGCGGGATAGGGAGTCCATCTTCCTGGAAATGCAGGTTTGCAGGGTTTCTTCACGCCGGAGGCCCTGGCGGTGCGTGGGCGTTGTGACACGACCTCGCGCAACCATCGCAGGGAAATATTAGATGCAATGGTCCACTACTAGTGCAACGATTCCAAATTAACAGACTATATCGGGCCTTGTCCCATCCCCGCGGAACGCTCCCCTTCGTCCCCCACCCCGCCCGCGCTTCGCGCTCCTCCCCCGCCCCCGGTAGGGGCGGGGGCAGTGCGTGGCGATATCCGGTGGAACGCCGTTCCCGGGATGCAAACCCCCGGAAGGCGTGAAACGAGATCGATACCCCCTTCATTGAGCGTGCTGGTAATTGAGAATCGATGTACTAGTGCATCGTGTCACTTTATTTTGAAGATTTCGATGCACGAGGTGGAATGCCAATTGCCACATATGAAGACGGGGAGCCCGCTACAACCTCACGCGAAGTCGCGAAGATCGCGAAGGTGACGTCGGATTTTTGGGTTTAAGATGACAAAGAGCACTAGTGGAGCATTTCACCTTATTTTGCGGTCCTGATGCGGATCGCCAGCCGCTCGCGTGAGGCAATGTTGCACATGAACACGACCTATTCCCCGGGCGAGCCCGGGCAGTGGACCGTGGTGGGCATCCCCCTGGGGGTGGGGGCAGGGGAGGGGGCTCGCCCCCTCCCCCCACAACCCAGATCCGGGACACGGTGGAACAGAGCAGGGGAGCCTCCCCAGTCGCCAACCCGGGGGAGGTCTTCGTGGAACAGTTAGCTGAAATGCTCCACTAGAGAAACGATTCCAAAAAATAGTTATCTCCGCCGGTTTCTCCGGCGTTCACTCGTAGAGGACGGGTTCGTCAACTTTTGAGTACTCGATCAGCTCGGCGGGCGCGAAGTGGATACCAATCTCGCGGACAGCGCTTGCGGGGGAGTCGGATGCGTGGATCACGTTCCGCCCGATATCAAGACCAAAATCACCGCGGATGGAGCCCGGGGCCGCCTCTGCAGGGTTTGTGGCGCCGATCATCGTTCTGACAACCGCGGCCGCGCCCTTCCCTTCCCAGACCATCAGGAAGCAGGGTCCGCTCATGATATAGGCTTTCAGCCCCGGGAAGAAGGGCTTCTCCAGGTGCTCCCGGTACTGTTCGACAACCCGCTCTTCGGGGAGGAGCTCGAGTTTTGCCGCTGCAAGCTTCAGCCCCTTTGCCTCAAACCGGGAGACGATCTCCCCGACGAGTCCACGCTGGACGCCGTCGGGCTTGACCATCACGAATGTGCGATCCATGCCGGATCACTCTTTGCCACGGGCTCTCCGTCCGGCCGCGGTCCACTGGACACGGCGCGGCACACGGCCAAGCCTGTAGTTGTTCTGGCACTTGCTGCTGCAGAAGTAGTAGATAGTCCCGTCCCGCCTGACAAACATCTTGCCGGTGCCGGGCTCCAGGGCCTCCCCACAGAAACTGCAGATGAATCTGTCGACCATGGTTACCGCCTCGAGAGCTTCTTGGCTTCACGCTCGGTCTCGAGCAGCGAGAGGATGTCTCCCTCCCTGATGGGGCCCACGGTGTTGCGGGTGATGATCCGGCCCTTGTTTGGACCATCAAGGACCCGGCACTTCACCTGCTGGGCTTCGCCATGCATCCCGGTGAGGCCGATGACCTCGATAACTTCTGCGGGCGTTCCGTCGTTTGCCATAACCTTAACTCCTCACTCTCTCAGTGCAGTTATCTGCTTTGCGATCTCCTCAACGAGATCCTTTGCCTTACCGGGCTTGACGATAGCGGCGGCTGCAGAGCCTACCTCGAGGCCGCTTGCCAGACCGATATCGTTCTGCTTTGTGATGTAGACAAAAGGAATCTGCTTCTCGTCGCAGAGCGGCGGCAGATGCATTACAATCTCTTCAGGCTCAACATCTGACCCGATAAGAACCAGCTGGGCGGTGTTCCGTTCTACTGCCTTAGTTGCCTCGTTGGACCCTTTCTTCACCTTGCCGGTATCTCTTGCTATCTCAAGAGCTTCAAGGGCCTTATTCTGGATCTCTTCAGGAATCTCAAATTTCACATATGCCTTTGCCATAACTCACCTCTTTCAGGGGCAGGTATCCCGCCCCGTCATCATTCATCAGTAGCGTAGCTGATCGAATGTGCTCTATTATGTCAATAGGACGAGAGATAAAGGTTTGTCATTTGACCACGCCGCGAGGGGTGCGGCCCGGTCATCTTCGCGCCTCCTCGCATGAGCCTGGCTGCCGGCAGTATTATGCCGGGATCCGGTATACCTGGACTCCCTCAGCATCATAGATGAGTTCGAGCGCCTCCACCGGGAGCGAGACCGTGTAGCGGTCGCGCTCTTCGGCGCCCACGTAGAGCAGGGTCGCGTTGTACGCCCGCGCAAGATCGATAGACCGCGATGGTTGCTCGTATATCGCCCGCACGTCGGCCATCCGCTCGCTTATACCACCCTCCTCTCCCCGCCACATGTACTCGTGGAACGGCATCCCGAGGATCGCCGGGATACCGGAAAACGACGATACCCGGGAGTAGTAGGTGTAGTCCCCACCCTCGGCCTCGACGATGACATGGTCGCCCGGGAGGTCCCTGAGGAACGCGATCGCTGCCGCATCGCCGGGGTGCGACCCCCCAAGATACGCCGCCCCGTCGAGGGTGCGGCTCCCGTAGCCGAAGTCGATGTTGATCGCAAAGGGCATGGCAAGGAGGAACACAACGGCAAGCACCGGGAGCACCCTCCCCACCTGCTCTGGCACGCGCCGACCGATCCCGGCGCTCTGGAGCCACTCCCCGACGACGATTGAACTTGCCGTCCCCATCAGGATCCAGGCCGGGAGGTAGAATTTGAAGACCGTGTTCATCCGGAAGTAGGTCTCGCCCATGTTGTCCTTGAGGTAGAGGAACTCGGTGGCGATGATGATCAGGAGCCCAAGAATCGCGAGCGTATCTGCGACCGAGAACCGGCGGCGGACAACGAGGTAGACGAGCGGGACGACGGCGATGGCCGCGGCCGGATAGCCGGCGAGCACGAACGGCACCGCGGCGAGCAGGAGGTAGGGACGCTTCCGGATATCAGGGGCGCAGGCGGCGACGAGCACCGCGAGGAAGAACCCGTGGACCAGCAGGAACTCCGCCGGAGCGGAGGGGACCGTGACGATCCCGACCCCCCCGATCCCGGGGCTGTTGAGCTGGAGGTAGAACGGGAGGTAGGCTGCGATCGCAAGCGGCGGCACAGTCGCAAGCACCATCCAGGACTTCTCCCGGTCCCAGGAGAAGTTCCCGTAACGCCGCCAGATAAGGAACCCGAAGACCAGTGTTGCCGGGGCATAGACCAGCACGTCCCAGGAGTTGATCCCGGGCATCGACCCAAGAGCGAGGGCAGCTAGCCCGCAGAGGACCGCCCGGCCCCGCATCGAGAGGTTTCCCCAGCGCAGGTAGGCAAAGACCAGCAGGAAGAGCAGGAACGTCTGGTTGAAGAGGCCCATGACATGCGGGTGGACGTCGCCCCAGAGCATCGAGAAGAGAGGATACTCGTTGATGGTGCTCTCGATCGTCCGGGTGCTCCCCCAGAGGATCTCTGACCAGGGAGCCCCCGTCAGGATCAGGTAGACCGCAGAGGGGTTCGGGAGAAGGAGCACCAGCACCGGGAGCCACCGGTAGCGGTTCAGGAGGAGATGCCCAAGGGCGTAGAGCGAGACGGCGGCAAGCCCGAGCACGGTCGGGAGGGCGAGGTTGAACGTGACCGTCGAAGGCACGCCGGCCACAAGCCCGAGCGCTCCGCTCATCCAGTAGCCGATGTAATAGTAGACGTCCAGGGTTCCGCCCGCATACCAGGGGTCGAGCGGCGGGACGACCGGATGCCGCATGATCGATGCAAGGAACGCGTGGTCCATGAACTTCTCGGCATAGGAGATGGTCGGGTTGATCCAGCGCACCTCGAGCATGAAGAGGAAGGGGATCAGGAAGGCGAGGTCCCAGGGAAGTGCTGATCGCAGGCGCTCTCTCGTGTAGAACCCCCGCAATCCCGCCCAGGCGATCGCCCCCAGGGCAGGCAGGAGGGCGAGCCAGACCGGAAGACCGAAAAGCCCGCCGTACCATGAGAGGAGGGTGAACGTGAGGACCGATGCCGGGTATGCGGCGGCGGCCGCGAGGCTGCCGAGGGTGCGGTCGAGCGCCGGCCAGGTGCCGAGGTGGAGCACCTTGATGACCGCAAGCCAGAGGAGCACAGAGAGGAGGATCTCACCCGCCAAACGTCTCCTCCTTCTGGATCTCCTTTCTCAAGACCTTCTTTAAGAGGTCTCTCGACCAGTCGCCGAAGTAGTAGATCGACCCGACGCCCCCGATGACCGTGACCATGTTCTTGATCAGGTGGTCGATGACCGCGATCAGCGTCGCCGTGGCTGCAGGCGTCCCCGCAAGCCCGAAGGTCAGTGCGAGCGCGAGTTCATAGGTCCCCACCCCGCCGGGGGTGACCGGGACCGCTTTCACGAGGTTGCCGATGACGATCGCGAGGACGACGATGCCGAACGGGACCGGTTCCTGGAACATCAGGACGACCGCGAAGCAGACCAGGATATCGACGAACCATATGAGGAGCGATGACCCGCTGAGCACAGCGAGAGCCCGGGGGTTGAGGGAGGCCTGTTTCACCTCATCAAGCATCCTCTGGATTGCGGCGATGAACCGGTTCTCTGACTCTATCCTGCCCGACCAGAGGAGGACGGCAAAGAAGGCGCCCCCGGCAGCGAGCGGGACGATGATGACGGTGGTAAACCAGTCCGGGACGGCCAGGACAGCCAGGATGAACGGGAGCGCGATGACACCGAGCACCGCGATCATCAGGACGTCAAAGACCCGCTCGACGACGATGGATGAGAACCCCTGCGAGTAGGTGGCGTCATCCTCGCGCTTGAGGATAAGCATCCGCACAAAGTCTCCGAGCCGGGCGGGAACAATGAGGTTTGCCGTCTGGGATATGAAGATACAGGCGGTCGCAAAGCCGAGGCTTTTTGGGATGTCAAGCCCCCGGAGGATGAACCGGTACCGAAAACCCCTGAGAATCCAGGCAACAATACAGATCCCGACCGCGGCAAAGAGGAAGGGCAGCACGGCGTGCTCAAGCGTCAGCAGGAGGTCGTCCCATACCCGGTAGAGCATGTAGGCGATAATCCCGACCGCGACCAGGGTGGGGATGACGATCGCGCTAACCTTTTTCCACATGGAGGTGCCACCAGAGGCGCATTACCGCCGATCCCATCTCGATGACGTCTTTCCTGCGCACCGTCGTCCCCGGCCCCTGCCGCCACCGCACCGGGAACTCCCGTATCCGGTACCCGCTCTTCTGCGCCCGCACCAGCACCTCGGTATCCCAGAACCAGTGGTCTGCAGTGACCGACGGGAGGAGGGCAAGGAGGCGGTCACGCCGAAACCCTTTAAACCCGCACTGGTGGTCGTGGAGCGAACTCCCAAGAACCGTCCTGACAAGCAAGTTGTAGCCGCGGCTCGCGATCTCCCGACCGCCGCTCCGGGTGATATCGCTCTCCGGGAGGAGGCGGGAGCCTGTTGCGATATCGTAGCCCTCGCGGATGGCGCCGATCAGTTCGGGGAGGTGCTGTATATCGGTTGCGAGGTCGACGTCGTAGTAGCAGACAATAGGTCCTTTCGCCCCGGCAAACGCACGGTTGAGCGCCCGGCCCCTCCCGAGCCGCTCGTCGCTGTGCATCAGGCGGACCCGGGGGTCCCCGGTCTCGTACTCCCTGACGAACTCGGTGCTCCCGTCGGTGCTCCCGTCCTCGGCGACGATCAGTTCAAACCCCCCCGGTGCGATCGCTTCCAGCGTCTCAAGCGATCGGGGGATGGCAGCTTCGAGCGCCGCACGGTCGTTGTAGACCGGGAGCACCGCGCTCACCTCGATCTCAGGCATCAGGGTACCTCGCAAGAACCCGCCTCGCGACCTCCTCTCCGGCGACGACCGACCCGTTCATGCTCCGCTCCGGGTAGTTCGGGGGGCTGAACATCCCGGCAAGGAAGAGCCCGTGCTCCTCGTAGGCAGGAAGGCGGTCCCGGAGCCCGGTCGTGTAGACCGGGCCTGCATAGGGGTCGACAGCGAGCCGGTGCCAGTGCACCTCCCGCTCGCTGACTGAGAACCGCCTGCAGAAGTCTGCAAGCATCGTCTGCTCAAAGCCCTCCGGGAGCCTGCCCGCAAAGTAGGAGGCAAGGTAGACGAGATGTTCGCCGTACCATGCGAGCGGTGCGAAGTTGGTGTGCGAGACCACCGCACCGTAGGGGGCCGCATCCTTCATGTTCAGCCAGTAGATGCCGTCGGTGACGTCCCGGTCGAGCGCGAGGGTCATGCAGGCGGCACCCTGGTAGGGCACCGGGGCGATATCCACGCCGGCAATCTCGGCGGTCACCTGCGGGGGGAGTGTCGATACGACCGCGTCGTAGGTCTCGCCGTTGACGAGCCAGCCGCCGCCTTCCCGCCTGATCTCCGTGACCGGGGAGTCGAGCATGACCGAGGCTCCCAGCCTCTCAACCTCTTCCTGGAGCCGGGCGACGAGGTGCTGGAACCCTCCCCGGAGGTAGCCCAGGCGCTCGCCCCCGGCACCACGGTCAGACCTGATCGCGATCCTGGATATGAGCCAGGCGGCGGAGACCTCACTCCTGCGATCCCCGAACTTGCTCTTTAAGAGCGGTTCAAAGAACGAGGAGTAGATGCCGGGGCCGAGGTTATCCAGGATGAAGTCTTTTGCGGTGATGCCGTCGAGGGCTGCGACGTCGAGCCGCCGGGACCGCAGGGTCAGCAGGCCGAGCCGGGCCTTCTCGGTGAACGTGAGGTGAGGGTAGCGCAGGATCTCAATCGGGGTGGTGAGCGGGTGGATGGTCCCGTCAACGTAGTAGCCGGTGGACCCCCGGAGCCATTCCAGCCGGTCGGCCACCTGCAGGGTCTCAAGGAGGTCGAGCAGGCGGGCGTCACCGGCAAAGCAGTGGTGATAGTACTCTTCGATCCAGTAGTCGCCAATCCGATACGAACCGAGGCAGCCGCCCGCAATAGGCCTTCGCTCGAAGAGGTCTACCTGGTGTGTTCCGGCAAGATTGAGAGCCGAGACCAGACCAGAGAGGCCTCCTCCCACAACGCAGATCTTCATTTCTCACCACACTGCATGAAAATTATAAGAACATTTTTGGCTTATACAGTATACAACGTCTTTATACATAAACGTCGATATTATTTGATTAGTTATTATGAGGGTGTGAAGCTGAATGAGGGTCTTCTTCATAGGATTCGGTCAGGCCGGGGGCAAGGTCGTCGATATGTTCATAGAACAGGACAAACGACTGCAGACCCAGAACTTCAGGGGGATTGCGGTAAACACGGCACGCACCGACCTGCTGGGACTTGATAACATCGAACTGAAGGACCGGCTCCTGATTGGGCAGACAGTGGTTAAGGGCCACGGCGTCGGGACCGATAACGTAACCGGGGCGCGGGTGACCGCCGATGAGATTGACAGCATTATCAACGCCATCGATTCCCGGGGCACGCACGATGTCGATGCTTTCGTCATCGTCGCCGGTCTCGGCGGCGGAACGGGTTCAGGTGGGTCGCCGGTCCTGGCCCGGCACTTAAAGCGCATATACAGAGAACCGGTCTACGCGATCGGTATCCTGCCCGCTCCAGAAGAAGGGCGGCTCTATTCATATAATGCAGCCCGTTCCCTGAGCACCCTGGTGAACGAGACGGACAATACATTTATTTTCGATAACAGTGCCTGGAAGAACGAGGGTGAAAGCGTCAAGGACGCCTATACCCGGCTGAACGATGAGATCGTACGCAGGTTCGGCGTGCTCTTCCGCGCAGGTGAGGTCGGCAAGGCGGGCGTCGGCGAGATGGTCGTGGACTCAAGCGAGGTTATCAACACCCTGCGCGGCGGTGGTATCAGTTCCGTCGGATACGCCATCAGCGAGAAGGTCAGTCCCCGCACGAAGCAATCACAGGGGCTCTTCTCCGGCCTCCTGCGGAAGAAGGAGAAGACCGAGGAGGTGCTGACCGGCGAGGACAAGTCGGCAAAGATCATTGCTCTCGTCAGGCGGGCCATGCTCGGGCGCCTGACCCTGCCATGCGACTACTCGACGGCAGAGCGGGCGCTGGTTCTCCTTGCGGGCCCGCCGGATGAGATGGACCGGAAGGGTGTGGAGAAGTCGAAGAGCTGGGTCGAGGAGAACATCGCCGGCGTCGAGGTGCGTGGCGGGGATTATCCGGTGCAGAGCGATTACGTCGCTGCCGTGGTGGTTCTTGCGACGATCGGGAACGCTCCCCGGATCACAGAGCTCATGGAGATTGCGAAGTCCACGAAAGAGGATGTCATTAAATCAAAGGAGAAGCGCTCTACTATGTTCGATGACGGTATAGAGCCATTGTTCGAGTGAGGAGGCGTGTATGAAGGCAAATATCAGCAGATGGATCATTCTCCTGCTGGCACTGGTCTGTGTCGTGCAGGCGGCATCGGCATTTGATGTCAAGACAGCGACTGTCAACCCCGCAAGCGGTGATCTCGAGCCCAGCCAGGAGGTGACCGCGCACTACGTGATCGCCTACAACATGAAACCCGGCAGTTCAGACGACGAGTCGTTTGATTTCAGCACCGGGCTGCGGGATCCCGCATGGACGTTCATTGTCTACCGTGATGGGATTCCCATCTATACCACCGAGAAGACCGGATACTATCCGTCCCTGGGGGCGTTTGAGCTCGCCTACAATGACAAGGTCGAGTTGGACGTCCAGCTCCGCGGTACCGTGCCCAAAATCTCATCCGGAGAGGTTGAGATAGTCAAACTTGAGCATCTCAAGAACAAGCACGTAGAGGGCGATCCCTACCGCATGACCCGCAAGGTCGTGAGCGCGGAGCAGGTCGGGAGTTCTCTTTCGGTCCAGCAGCAGAATCTCAAGACTTTGAAGGCGGATATTGATGCCAGGGCTGCAGATGGCGTGGATGTCTCTGCTGCGCAGGCTAAATACGACGCCGCCAGCAAGGCGCTCACCAGTGCTGCATCGGCAGCCCCCTCGAAGGCAGCGGAATATATTGCCACCGCTACAAAGAATATGGATGAGGCGAAGCCGCTCCTCGATAAGGCATGGGCCGAGAAGGAGGTCTCTGATACCGGTGCGGCGCTTGAGTCCCTGGATAGCAAGATCAACTACTTTGTCGAGAACCGCTCCATGGGCGGGGATCCAAAGGTGGTCTCCATCGTGACCAAGCGCGAGAGTGCCGTCCAGTTCTACTCCCAGGCAAAGGATGGCCTGAGCGCGAAGAACTATCAGCTGGCGCGTTCGAAGGCGGCTGATGGTCTGAACAAGGCAAATGAGGCTTTGAGCGACGCGGATGCCCTGCGGGAAGAGATCGGCGAGGGGTTCAGCCTCGGCGGTAACCTCCTCCTCTATGTAGGCATTGGAGTTATTGTCGTCCTCGCCATCGTGGGCGCTGTGATCTACCGGAAGAAGACCCGCTGGGATGAGCTTGGATAACACCGGAAAAACTCTCTTTTCACACCCCGGTTTTTATAGAACTCAACCAATTCTCTCTTTTTCTCACAAAGCATACTGACAAGGAACCCGCCCGGCAATGGGAAACCATTGACTGGAAGAAAGCAGAATCCATTGTTAACAGGCTACAGACCAGGATTGCAAAGGTAAACAACAGTGTTGCAGCCCCCAGCAGGGT
>Ga0209312_1001116_pt1 | contig 20570 bp, 20 predicted proteins | sample BioC13SIPDNA_4_FD_185744 | JGI IMG/M metagenome (GOLD analysis project Ga0209312, IMG submission 185744) | Anaerobic biogas reactor microbial communites from Washington, USA - Biogas_R1_B C13 SIP DNA (SPAdes) (version 2) | ecosystem: Engineered > Bioreactor > Anaerobic > Unclassified | place... | reverse complement strand
GATTGGGCGGGTGGCGAAGAGGCTAACGCTGTGGTCTGCAAAATCACCATTCACCGGTTCAAATCCGGTCCCGCCCTCCATAAATGACTTTATCAGCCCTCTACTTATGTAGAGGGCTTTGCTGTATAAATGCAGGAAATTAAAACTTTAATGCTGAACATACTGTTAAAGAGGTGATTGTATGGTTGAAGCAAAACAATTTAGACCGGTTACACAATTTTTAATGGGCAGAACCTATGATGGATACACAGTTTATACCATGGCCTGTTATTTAATCGGTACACTACTAATTGATTCCGGCCCCCATCACACCGGGGAAGAGTTTTTACAAGCCCTTCAGGGTTATGAGGTTGAAAACCTGGTCATAACTCATTTTCACGAAGACCACATTGGCAATAACCGCCTGCTTCAGGAGCAATTGCATATTCAAAATAGCTGGGCACACCCGGCCTGTATAAAGGAAATACTTAATCCGCATCCCTGGGCGGTTAAAATGAATCAATACCGTCAAATTGCCTGGGGGGAACCGCAACCATCAGTTGTAACCCCGGTACCGGATGTAATCCATACTGCCGGCTATAGCTTAAATGTTCTGCATGCTCCCGGACATTCACCAGACCATATTGTCCTTTTCGAACCTGATGAAGGTTGGCTATTTCTGGGCGATCTTTTTATCAGTGAGAAATTAAACACTCTACGCAGCGATGAAGATGCCAACGATATGATCGCTTCCCTGGAAATGTTATGCAACCTTGACTTTGGAACACTCTTCTGTGCATCAGGAGCAGTCAGACTGGACGGTAAAGCGGCCTTAAAGACCAAACTTAATTATTGGCTGGAAGTACGTGATAAATGTCTGGAACTGTTCCGACAGGGAAAAACCGCAGAAGAAATCGTAAATATTATATTTGGAGCGGAAAGCCGCTTGGCAGCATTAAGCGAAGGGGATATGAGCAGAAATAATTTTATAACTTCCCTTCTGAAATTGGCCGAATAAAAAGCTTCACTACGCTATTGCCAAACTATTATCCGCGTGATAAACTATATTTTGCGCGAAGCAATATGCCCGGGTGGCGGAATAGGCAGACGCACGGGACTTAAAATCCCGCGACCTTTACCGGTCGTGCCGGTTCGACCCCGGCCCCGGGCACCACTGTAAATAGCAAACCCTTTCCATAATGAACGTTGATTAGTTCATAATTGGAAAGGTGTTTTTTATTTTCTGACCAGGTAATTATTAAGACTAATTCCAGGTATAGCTTTCACCCTTTTAATGCCGGTCTGTTCTTTACACCAATCAAAAATGATATGATTAGCTAATAAACAGTGCGGGAGTGACGTAATATGAACTTTGTAACCTATAACTATCAGGGAAATGAGCAAATAGGGATATGCCAGACAGATCAGGTTGTATCCCTTACTGAATTGTTGAATTCACCTATAGATAGCATGCTTGATTTAATAAGCTCTTTTCAGCCGGAATGGCTAAATATAATGGATGAACGCCTTAAAAGCGGTGAATATAGGACAATACCTGTATCATCCGTAAAGTTGCTGGCTCCAATTCCATACCCCCGGCGCAATGTTTTTTGTCTGGGGAAAAATTATGTGGAACATGCACAGGAAATTAAACTCACCGGCATAACAGACACCAGTATCCCCCAACATCCCATCTATTTCACGAAAGTTGCTTCGCCGGCCATAGGTCAGAATGACCCTATTTTGGTTTCGCGCCAGGTGACAACCCAGGTAGATTATGAAGTAGAATTAGCAATAGTGATCGGTCGGGACGGCATAAATATAAAACCAGAAGAAGCGGAAGAATATATTTTCGGCTATACTATCGCCAATGATGTTTCGGCCCGTAATTTACAAGCCAATCACCTACAATGGTTTAAAGGAAAAAGCCTGAATAATTTCTGCCCGCTGGGTCCGGTACTGGTACATAAGAGTGCCTTTCCTCTGCCACTGCATCTGGAAATTCAATGCCGGATAAACGGTGAGCTACGTCAGAATTCCAACACTAAAAATATGATCTTTGATATACCTCATATCATCAGTGACCTGTCTAAAGGTATGACCTTAAAAGCCGGTGATATAATCTGCACTGGTACCCCCAGCGGAGTAGGAATGGGCTTTGAACCGCCCAGGTATCTTGCCGATGGTGATGTCATGGAGTGCTATATCGAAAAGATTGGCAAATTAACTAATCAGATCATTTTCATGGAATAAATTGGCCAGTGAGCAGGTTTAGCGACCTGAAGAAACGCACACCGAGATACTGATACCACAATGTGAACAGATATTATTGTTATTTGGCTAGTTAATTTCCCCAAAGCATAGTACATTGTTGTTTTTATCCTGGAGCTGGTATTCTTTATCGGTATAGTAAAGGTAAACGGTGCTCCTTACGTAAACCGGACGAGCGAAGGTAATCGTAAAATGCTTCAATTTAACGCCGGCCATGCAGAGTCTGCTTATTAACAGGTTGGTGGTACAAAGGCCCTGAATAAAGGGACGGTCAAAGCCAAATAGTGTTGCCATATAGGGAGTGGTGTGTACACTGATCAGATCTCCGGAGGTGTACCCGTAGTGTATGGCCAGGTGTGATGGAATAAAAATTTCTATCATTTTGCTGTTTTCCAGTAGTTCTGCCGGTATCCGGCTAATCCCCTTAAACTCGTTGCTTGTATCCTCTTGCAGATAGATGGCATCTCTTTTAGGTAATTCCTTAATAACAAAATGGTCTTTTGTTTTTACAAATACTTCTCCATCACGGTTAATTGCGGTCAAGCCAATCATGGCAGCTTTGTCAGGTTTTATCCTCAATACGTCATCAAATAGATAATCAATTACATATACATCTTTAGGAACCAGGTCCTGATAAAACCACATTTCACTTTTTAGGTGCAGTAAATGTTTAAAGTTCACTCCCAGTTCATCAATTACTTCCATAAATCCAACTGCTCTGGCGAAATCAGAATAGGTAAAGGGAACATATAGGTTTTCTGAAACTTCAAAGAGCGAGTACCAACGTTTTTGCCAATGCGGGTAAAGGACAAAGTGCTCGTCTCGGCCAATCCGGCGGCGTTTGAATTTAACGCGGTGTTTTCTTAAAACTGCTTTAAAGGCATTTTTGTAAAAAAATCTTTTATAGGCCATAGTACCGGGGTATTTGTGGTTGGAAATATATTCAATTTCGGGTTTCATCGGGGCCACTCTCCATTTGTATTTATATTTAATAATCCGGTATTTTGTTTAATCAAAATGACCGGAACAAAATTAGCGTATTTATTTAGCATTAGTTTAATCCCATTCAGATAAAATTATCAAGGTTTTAAAATGCAGAATAATGCAGTTTAACCGGGGTAAAATTCATATAAATGCAGATTAAGGAGTTATATTATTAATAAATTAGAGTTTTTGCATTATTTTAGGAATTTACATATTATAAAAAATCATGCAATATTGTCACTCTGAGCGATAGCGAAGAGTCTCGTAAGTCGCGTAGATCCTTCGCTATCGCTCAGGATGACATTTTATAGTTACATGATAATTTGAAGAAAAGCTAATTATGCAAAAGTCTCATTTAGGAGATTATGAATTATGGCAAAACCCTCAAATAAAAAACCGGCTGTGAAGCCGGCTTATGATTAGTTTATCTCATAAAACTCTCTATAAAGCGGTAACGTTTTCTAGTGGCAATTATATAAATTATTTCAAATATACCCAGGGTGTTAATTATTAATAGAGCAATAAACCAGCCTTTATGGTTCATACGAGCTGATCTCCACAGGGCCAGACCTTTCCAGAAGAGTGACCAGACCAACAGCGGATATATAACCCATGGATTAATTAAAGCTTGTTGAATAAACTCCACCACCAACAGCTCCTTTCAGCTTCATATATGCATTATAGCAGTTTTAATTTTAAAGGTGAAAATAAAAGTATAGATAATTTGCGAACAAATAACGTAAGTATAAAATGTTGGCAGATGGTGATGCTGGGTGGTGTGTGCTAATATGTAATTAAATTGGAATGATGGGGTGGGTAATAAGTTATGGATATGATAAGAATTGATAATTTTCGTTTAACTGACCGTAATAAGGCTAATGGCAATGTAATATTTAATTTTGAGGGTGAAGAAGCCTGGGCAGATTTTATTTTTTATCTGCAGGCTAATGACTGTTTAAGTATTCGTCTGGGTAGACATGATAGCCGGTTAAATACTGCTGATATTGAGGAATTTATTCGGCAGAATTTACAGGCATTGAAGAAACAGGTCCAACCAGATGTGGAACGCCTGCGCCGGGAGCGGCGGGAAAGAATTATGGCCGGGCAGGATTAATCATTTACTATTGCGCATAAGTTGTTTCTCTAGTAAGTTATTTCTTTAGATAACGTATACACAATAAGTCAGCAATAATTATGGCCAGGTATATTGCCCAAAATGATGACTTAAAAAATGCTCCCGTCAGGGCAGCATAGAAAGAGATGGCAATTAAGCCAACGGTTAATGCAATAGCCACTAATCCAATATAAGTTTTCATAGTAATCTCCTTTTTGTGTTTAGTATTTTTATTATAATATAATACCTATGGGTTAGGGGGTAGAGTAAAGGGGATTATTTAGGGTATTGCCGCCTTAAAATGGTTCTTTGGAAGTCAAGAGGGATGAAGTTGCATACTGGGGATATCCATGATATAATTCTTTTCCATATAGATAATATTATGCTTTATTCCCCATTTGGGGAGGGATTTCTCAGTTGCGGAAGCTTCCTGCATAGGTAGTAATTTCATTGTTTTTTCAAGTGTTCTTTACATATAATCAGAATAAGTATAGTACAATGGAATTGGGTCAAAGAGAAAAGCTAATAGTTATTTTGAAACATTTACCTTATGTTCAAACCATGCTATATGCTTAGAGAGGCGAGGTGATACCATGAAGAAAAGATGGGGAAAAGGTGATCCGGTTAGTTTATCAGATCTATTGAAGATTACCCCGGTGGCTAATGAAATAATGCAACTCAGTGAGGAACTTGATATTAGTTCCATGGATGTTATGTGGATTGTAAATCAAATTATATATAATCACGATAGTCATTTACCAGAGGAGGCTCTGGAGTTTGTTAACAATCTCCAGGCTGAAGATATATCCCTTGATGATGATTGGGATGAGTTTGATATAGAACAGCTCGAAGATGAAATGGACAGAGCACTATATACGGTAAGTGTAAAAATTAATACCTCGGGTCGTTTTCCGGAAATTGGTTTCAAAGCTGGTATCAGTGACAAAGAAGATATAAATTACTTTTTTGATATGGTAGTAGATATGCTGGATAAGTTGGAATAACAATATATGTTTTCGGATAAGCCCGGTTCTTCCGGGCTTTTTTGTTATTCAAAAAGTTGTTTTTCAGTAATTATTAATTGAGGAGTGTCATGATAGTAGAATTAAACCCCAGATTAAAAGTGCTGCGTCCGCAGGGGAAGGCTATGTTTCCCTACAGTAATTCACTCTGTATAGATGATGATATTTGCTTAATGATTGATGCCGGAGCCGGAGGCAGAGCCTATCAGGATATACAGCCGGAAAAAGTGGATTTATTACTTTTGAGCCATAACCACTTTGATCATGTAAATGGTATATCCTTTTTTAAAAATGCCCGGATACTGGCATCGGAAATGGAGGCTCCGGGTTATATTGACCCGGATATATATGCCTCTTATGCAGGTTATGAGCTGTGGGAAGAGTTAATGGACAGCCCCAGGCAAACTCGATTTGGGAGTATTTCCGCTATGCCGGAAGATGTACCGGTCAGTCCGGGATTTCATCATATAGAATTAAGCGGACATTTGCATGATGGTGAGATTTTTGATTTAGGAAAATATAAGTTGCAGTCAGTATTTTTGCCGGGGCATTCCCATGGTCATTTCGGCTTTTTTATTGAACAAAAAGGAATTCTGTTTTCTGCTGATATTGATTTGTCACCTTATGGTCCCTGGTATGGCGGGTTATTTTCCGATATTGACCAGTTAGTCGACTCGGTTAATCGAATTATTGAGCTTGATCCGGCCATATTGGTTACTTCTCACCGCCGGGTGTTTTATAAAGGCGAGGATGATATTGCCGGCAGCTTAAAAGCATATCTGGCCAAGGCTATGGAAAGGGAGCAGCTTATATGGGAAGCACTGCAGACACCCCAGACCAGGTCGGAACTTTTAAAACGGGATTATATTTCGCATTATCGTCAACAAAACGAGTATACTGTGTTTTGGACCAGAATGATGATATTGAAACATATTGAAAGTATGAACAGAAGAAATATGATTACCTGTGAAGGTGGAATTTACAGGCGGGCATAATCAGGAGGGTATAATTTGCATAAACGACCAATTATCTATATAGCTTTAGCAGCTTTGATTTTATTTTTCATAAATGAACAGATACAGGAACCTGCCCAAACTGAACCGGAGTTACTTTCCCGGCAGACAATTATGCAGCAGTTTGAATCTGAAGCTGTGGTATCAGTTGCTTTTCCCCATAATTATCGGGGAGATAATGGAGATGCGTTTTATGTAATCCGGGGGAAATCCGGTCAGACGGTTACCGATTATTATGAAATATATAAGGATCCAGACAAGAATTTATTAAAATATAGGGTTAAAGACCATTGGGAGAATATTAGGCTGCCGCTAAGTCGCTTTGACATTTATAAACTGGAACAGGGGAAATGGCAACCGCTAAGTGAATAAAACCCTGGGGAGGATTTATCATGGCTTTAGAACCAAATTATGCCATATTTGCTTTAACCATCTTACTTATGGTGATTGTAGTTCTGCTTTTAAAAAACCGTTGGGAAACCGCTTTAAAACAAAAAATCCAGCAAATTTCACATGAAAACATAACCCTGAAAGAGAGACTGGTTTTATCTGATTCCAGAGTTATAGAATTAAAGGCTGAATTGGAGACCTATAAACAGGAAAACAGTGAGAACAACCTTAACTTACTTGAACAAAATTCCGCGCTGAGGGCAAAGATAGCTGAGCTGGAAGCGGTGTTGCAAAAGGAACGCCAGCAAAATGAGGAAAAATTACAGCTGTTAAATGATGCCCAGACACAAATGACTGATGCGTTTAAAGCTTTGTCTGCGGAAGCTTTGAACCGGAATAACCAGTCATTTATGAATCTGGCTCAGGCAACTTTGGAGAAATATCAGGACGGAGCTCGTAATGATTTAGATAGCAGACAAAAAGCCATTAACAGCTTGATAGAACCCTTTCAGGAGTCATTAAAAAAGGTCGATGAACAAATTCGCAGCATTGAGAAAGAACGGGATAGGTCTTTTGGCAGTCTTTCTGAACAGCTTAAACAGGTAGCCAGTTCGCAAAACAATCTGCAAGCAGAGACAGCTAATCTGGTTAAAGCTCTGCGAGTTCCGAATGTAAGAGGGCGATGGGGCGAGATTCAGTTAAAAAGAGTAGTAGAGATGGCTGGTATGGTTGAGTATTGTGATTTCTCCCAGCAGGATACTATTTCATCAGATAGCGGTAAATTACGTCCGGATATGCTAATTCGTTTACCCAACCAAAAAATGGTAGTGGTTGATTCCAAAACCCCACTGCAAGCCTATCTGGAGGCAGCAGAGGCGGTTGATGATAATGTACGCCAGGCTAAAATGATTGAGCATGCCCGGCAGGTTAAAAGCCATATCAATAACCTGGCCAGTAAAAGTTACTGGAATGAGATTAATCCGGCGCCAGAGTTTGCAGTATTATTTCTGCCCGGGGAATCATTTTTCAGTGCTGCTTTGGAAGCTGATCCGGGTTTAATTGAATATGGGGCAGAGCAAAAGGTTATTATTGCTACCCCTACAACCCTGATTGCCTTGCTGCGAGCGGTATCGTATGGCTGGAAACAGGAAAGAATTGCTGAAAACGCTGAACAGATAAGCGAGTTGGGTAAAATGTTGTATGAACGGTTAAAGACCATGAATGACCATTTTATTAACCTGAAAAAAGGTCTGGAAAAAGCAGTTGAATCATATAATAATGCCATGGGCTCTTATGAGGGTCGTGTAATGGTTGCAGCCAGACGGTTTAAGGATTTGGGGGCGTCCGGTCAGGCTGAATTGGAAATTATGAATAGTGTAGATAAATCTCTGCGGGCAGTACAACATGAGAACATATTAACAAATGAAGATGTTGACAAAATGTCTAAATATTGTGATAATTAAAATGATATTTACTTTTAATTAACCTAAGCTTAACCTAAACCAGTAACAAAAGAGAGCAATTTCGAGTAAAATAGTAACCGAGATGATTTTGAAAGGGGGGATAAGAGTGGATAAAAGACTTATTGATGAGATCCTGAACGACATAGGACTCGAACACGTAGACGACTACGATGAAAAAGACAATGAATAGTAAAAGCCATTTAAGAGCCCCGCTTAAATGGCTTTTTCTAATTATGAGACCATTTTATAAAATTAGCTTCCCGCTAGTTTTCCTTTTCACCCATCTTTAATAACTCCGAAACAGTAATAAATTCATAGCCCTGCTTTTTGAGATTCTTAATTACTTCGGGTAAAGCGTCTGAGGTTTGTTTGCAGGTGTCACTGGCATGCATTAATATTATGGCACCCGGATGGGCTTTTTTGCTGACCCGCTCAATAATAGTATTTACGCCCGGATTCATCCAATCCAGTGAATCCACACTCCATTGTATAGCCTCATAATTGCTGTTATGAACAGCTTTAATTACATGTTCCTTGTAATCACCGTTGGGAGTTCTTATTAAATTAGCATTTACTCCGGCAACTTCGTATATGTTTTTATGAGCTTTCTGGATTTCATCTTTTATTTCCGACTCACTTAAATTACTTAAATTAATATGACGATAACCGTGGCTGCCAATTTCATGGCCGTCTTTTTTTATACTGGCTACTATATCCGGATATTCTTTAACCCAGGGGCCGGAAAGGAAAAAAGTCGATTTTATACCGTTCTCCTTTAAAATTTCAATTACTGGCATAGGGGTTTTATTACCCCAGCTAATATCAAAGGTCAGGGCCACTACTTTGCGTTCAGTTTTAACTTGATATACCGGTTTCTCTTTATGATAAGCCTGCACATAAACTACACTACTGGCCAGGATAAACAAGGCCAAAATACCGGCTAAAGTTATTCTGGCTCGGGGATGGATTTCGTAAAACCCGAATATTCTAGGCATTATGAATTCACTCCTCATGGTTTTTTAATTATATATGGCAGATTTGTCTGCTTTATTCACGTTTTTCCATACTGATCAACTCACTTACGGTAACTAGACGGTAACCTTCTTCGTACAATCGTGGAATCAGTAAATCTACCGCTTTAACCGTTTCCGAGCCGTTGGAAGTACCATCGTGCAAAATAATAATTTGACCAGGTTTCAGGTTGGATATGATGTGATCAGCAATTCGTGAGGCCTTGATATTTCTCCAGTCTTTACTATCCTGTTGATAGGTCCAGTAAGCAATAATTTGTTTTTCTTCACGAATCATATCCACCATTTTATAGGAAAGATAACCTCCCGGAGGACGAAATAAATGTGGTTTTTTACCAGTTATTTTTTTAATAGCTGCATTGCCGCGCTGTATTTCCGCACGGACGAAATCATCATCATGACGATTAAAATCTGCATGGCTGTAGCTATGATTGCCTAACTCGTGTTTTTCATCACTCATGCGTTTAACCAGATCCGGATTTTTCTCCACCTTAATTCCCAATAGGAAAAATGTAGCCTTGGCATCATGTTTCTTTAAAACATCAAGTAATAGCGGAGTGTTCACCGGATCCGGCCCATCGTCAAAAGTCAGGGCTACGACTTTTTTATCAGTTTTTACATCAGTAATTACAATGGCTTCTTTTTTCCAATTATTCATGTTGGGATGCAGGCCCAGAGTAATAGCACTGGCAGAAACACCACCCATAAAAATAAAAGCCAGCAGGAAAAATACCGTTTTCTTTTGGGCCACCACGATCATTGCCTCAACTCCCTCGGCAGAAATATGCCAATATAAAAATAAATTATTAAAATATACGAAATGAACTGATTATATATGCCGAATGCCAGCAATGATTATCTGGAGAGTTTGAGGAAAATAAGCGCCGGAGGTTGATTTTCATTATACTTCAAGGTATAATCAATAACGTTAAATGGGTCGTTAACTCAGTGGGAGAGTGCTTCCCTGACACGGAAGAAGTCATTGGTTCAAATCCAATACGACCCACCATATAAAGATAGTAATAACGGGGGTTACAACCTCCGTTAATTTTATGGTTAATAGTAATCATAATTATCGCCTACTTCAAACACCTGAATTAGACACAAAAACGGCCATCTTAAAAAGGTGGCCGTGTTTATTAATTATGTCTGCTTTTGGGTATTCCCTCCGGATGCTTTAAAATTCTTCTGTTACCGCGAGGACGGGTTTTGCGTAACAGGATCAGGAAAATAAAAAACGATCCTGCCAAAGCCCAACGAGCTTCGATGATGAAATGATGCGTGTAAAGATAAACCGAACTTAACAGGGCAGTGCCGAAAACTATTCCCCAGGCAATGGCATGACTGGCCTGGGTATTCTTTTCGATTGCCTCTTCCAGGTTACGCAGCGGTAGTTTTAGTTCCAGGTTGCCGCCTTCGGCCCGCCGCAAAACTTTCTCCAGCAGGGGAGGCACTTCGATCATTGCGGTCCCTAAAGCAGTACCTTTTTCTTTAATAATAGTCCAGGGCCGAGCTTCTTCCGGCATAAACTGTTTTAAGTAAGGTTTGGCCGCATCCAAAAAGCTTATATCTTTGTCAAGGCCAACACACAGACCGTATAAGGTTCCCAGGGCTCTGCCCATAAAAGTAAATTTGGCAGGAATCTGAAAGGGTTGTTCATAAAGCAATTCTTCCAGGTCTTCCAGCAAAGCTACCATATCATCATCCCGCAGACTGAGTCCGGTTCCCAATATTTGTTCCAAAAACAGTCCAATCGCTTTTGCCAGCATTTCATTATTGGCATCGCGGTGTACAAATCCTACCTGCTGCAGATAATAAACTACTTGCTGATGATCACGTCCGACCATGGCTAGCACCATTTTAATCAACGTATCTCGTAATTCCGGATCAATCGTACCTACCATACCAAAATCAATCATAATAACTTTACCGTCAGGATCGATAAACAGGTTGCCGGGGTGAGGGTCGGCATGAAAGAATCCATCTACCAGGATTTGTTTAACATAAATCTCCAGTAATTTACGGGCTAATTTTGGTTTGTTTACCCCTGCTTTTTCAAGCTCCCCATAATCGGTGACTTTCATGCCTTGCATGAATTCCATCGTAAGCACCCGCTGCCGGGTATAGCCCCAATGAATCCGGGGAACGATTAATTCCGGATCCTGAATACTGTTAAGGGCAATAGTCTCTGCATTTTTTCCTTCCTGTATATAGTTCATTTCTTCGCGCAGGGTATCGGCAAATTCCCGGTAGATGGCATCAAAATCTACCCATTGCTCCCAATTGGTGAACCATTTTAGTAACCTGATAACCTGCTGTATGGCCCTTAGATCAATTTCAATCAGTTTTTCAATTCCTGGTCTCAGTACCTTTACTGCAACCAGTTGTCCATCATGGAGTTTTGCTTTATGAACTTGTCCCAGGGAGGCCGAAGCCTGTGGAATTTCTTCCAGTTCACTATAAATTTCAGTCAGGGGCTGGCCAAATTCATCTGCAATTACCTGACATATATCCTGGTAATTTACCGGTGGTACTTCATCCTGCAAGCCTGCCAGTTCCCTGGTCGTGCTTTGCGGCAGGATATCCACGCGGGTACTTAAAAACTGACCTAGTTTAATGAGCAATCCTCCCATTTCAACTGCCGTATTGCGAAAACGCCGGGCTTCGGAATAGTACAACTCGGTGCGGCGAGTTTCTTTCCAACCTTCACCATGCCATAATGCTTTTATCTTCAGAGAGTAAAAGGACCAGAAAATAGAAATAAAAAGATTAATAACTTTAAAAAATCTTTTATAGCTTACCCAGGAATTGCTTTGCATCCTTCCATCCCCCTTATTTAACCAGCTGTGTATTATTCTGACTCATATTATCTATAGGACAATTATATAAATTGAAGTAAGCGTTGGAGCATGAAGTATTTTAATCCTTACTGACAATTCATCATCATTTTTGTTATTAGTACTATCTTAATGCAGTTAATTTGAAATGCAAATTACTGTTTATGAAACCTAAATATATATTTAAATTTATATTTGATTATGAAAGGGTCATCTTCACGTAGCTTCGAGAGCTACTGAACTATATGGGATGATAATCAAATTGTTTATAACATAATGCAGGAGATGCATTATGTTGGGGAGAATATTTAGAATTATTGAATAAACATAAAGTTTTGAATTCAGGCCTTATTTTGACAGAATGATTATTAATAAAGGAGATGATTGGAACTTATCTTTAAAATTTGTAATGAAGCTGTATGAATTTAAGCGGATAAGCCAGGAAAACAGTCTTAAAAAAAGCTGCCGGAATTAAAGAAAATAGTAGGGGGGACTTTAGTTTGAGACACCGGCTGTAACACTGGCAAAAGTATTAATGTTAAAAGCCTTAAACTGGTTGGTTTAAGAAATCAATAATTTATACGAAGTTATTTTGCTTGGGTTATATAGACATATTGGGAAAAAACTTAGCCTGCAGGCTATAAAATTATCCCGTCTCAACCTGAAGAAAAGATAAAATAGGAGGGATTATTTTGCCACATGATAATTATCTTTACCAACTTCGAGACATTAAGTTTCAGATGAAAGAATGGCTTGATATGGAGAAACTAATGTCCTGCGATGCTTACAAAGACTACTACGCAGTTGATGATCTTGATGGATTTTTGGATGTTAACTATAAAATTTGCCGTGATGTAATTTGCCCGGCCAATAAAGAAGCTGATGATCCCGGATTCAAGTTTGTCGGTGGCAACGAACATGCAGCAGTTAGTCCTGATGTATTTAAAACTGTATACAATACGGTTTGTGAAGCCGGCCTTGGACCCCAGTGGGGTGATCGCGAAGTCGAAGGTCGCTTGCCGCTGGCCTGGTACGCTCCGATTCTGGAAATGCAGAGCGGTGCATCACCGGCATTGGTAATGCTGTGGTGTCTAACCCAGGGTGCTACAACCGTTATTCAATATAATGCCGCACAAAGGTTTAAAGATCTCTACCTGCCCAAGATGTACACGGGAGAATGGGGTGGATCAATGTGCCTGACCGAGCCAGGTGCAGGTTCCGAAGTCGGTGCAGTATCTACCAAGTGTTTTCCTACCGATACCCCGGGCCTGTATAAAATAAAAGGCCAGAAGTGCTTTATTACCACCGGAGACAATGACTGTGTTTCTAACATTATTCATCTTGTATTGGCCAAAACCCCTGATGCCAAACCAGGAACCAGTGGCATTAGCTGTTTAATGGTTCCTAAGTTCTGGGTTGATGATAATGGAAATATCACCAAATGGAATGACGTAACCACTGTTGGACTTGAGCATAAGCTGGGTCTTCATGGCTCAGCCACTGCTACTCTGGCCTTTGGTGAAAATAATGATTGCTATGGTTGGATGATTGGTGAAGATCCCGTAGACGGTCGCGGCAACGGAATGGCTCTGATGTTCCAGATGATGAATGAAGAACGTATTAATACCGGGATATTTTCACTGGGATGTATCGGATCAGCATACTATGCAGCTCTGGAATATGCCAAAGTCCGTGTTCAGAGTAAAAAGTCTACCGACCCCAAGGGCCCAAGTGTGAGGATAATCGAACATGAAGATGTCCGTCGCATGCTGATGCTGCAAAAGTCCATAATGGAGGCCTGTAGGGCATTGATATACAGCTCATACTACTATATTGACTTGTCCAAAGAAGCTTTCACAGAGGAAGAAAGGGAATTGGCTGATGATTTCTTCATGATTCAAAATCCGATCGCCAAAGCCTTTATATCTGATATGGCATGGTTGATGACTGCTGAATCAATGCAGGTTCACGGCGGATACGGGTTCATGGAGGAGTATGCTCCGGCATCCCTGTCCCGGGATTGCAAGATTTACTCCATCTGGGAAGGGACTAACTTCATTCATGCACAAGATTTTACCGGGCGTAAATACACCATGAAAGGTGGCGAACCATTTAAGAAATGGATGGAGCAAATTGAAAACTTCATCGTTAATAAAAAGACAGCAGCATTTGAAAAAGAATTTGCCATGATGGAAGAAGCCTTCGCTGCATTTAAAACCATTATGGAGTTGAATGCTTCCTGGTCAACTGACAATAAGCAGCTAAAACAGCTGTATGCAACCCGGATATTACATTCGGCTGCCAGGATTATCTGCGGCAAGTTAATCCTCGATCAGGGCGTATTGGCTGCTGAAAAACTGGCGGAACTTGGTGATGACCACTATGATGCCAACTTTTACAAGGGCAAAATTGCTTCCTCCAGGTTCTTTGTGATGAATATTGTTCCTGATATCTTTGGCGTCCTAAAGGCCATGCAGAATACTGATACCAGTTGTATTGACCTGGCTGAAGAAGCATTTATGTAACCCGAAATTAATGTAGAATTTAATTGCATATATTAAACATGGTTATAGTGCGGAGTTTATAAATTCATCCGCACTATTTTTATTTCTGCTTCTCTATTATTTCTTAAAGGTATTATTATAGATATCTACAATTAAATTCTTAATTATGTTATTATTTCTATAATATACTAAAAATTCACATAATATGCTTGGAGGTGATTTTAATGGATAATCAGGAGCAGGTACGACGCATATCCAGATCATACTCTATTTCAACCATACTGTTGTGTGCCTTTCTTGCCGCCCCTTTTGGTTTACTTAATGCCTGGTTATTAGGATTAACTGATACGAAAGCCTGGATAATTCAATATATGGTTGGAGCATTTGGTGGACTGCTGGTTGGATTTTTGGCAACTATAATTAATAAGAAAAGATTTTTTATTCCTATCGCTTCGATGATAAATTACGTAAGCGGAATTGAACAGGGCAAACTGGAACCTAAACTGAAGAGTGTAAATTATGGAGTAATGGATATTATTCGAATGGCCTTCGATAAGATGGGAGATAGCATTATTTCACTTATATTGGTCACCAGGAGAAGAATTGCTGAGACGGAAAAAGTAAAAAATCAAATGCTCGAGCAGGTTAGTAATGGTAGTACACAAGCGCATGAAGTTGCATCTGCTATTAAACAAATAGCTACGGGATGCTTTGAGCAGGCTGATGTAGTACAAAAGATTGTTATTGAAGTCAAAAGTATATCTCAATTGGTTGAGAACATAGCTAATAGCAGTAATGAAACAGCATTGGGACTACAATCCATAGGTACTGTTGCTGCTAAAGAATTACAGGTTATAGATCAACAGAAAGTACGCATGTTGGAAAACCGGCAATTAATCGAGAATATGAGTGTTGCTATAAATGATTTACGAATAAAGAGTAGTGAAATCAAAAATATAATGAATATAATTGCTGATATTGCCGCCCAAACTAATTTATTGGCCCTAAATGCATCGATTGAAGCAGCGCGTAGTGGAGATAGAGGAATAGGTTTTCAAGTAGTCGCTGAGGAGGTTAAAAAACTAGCTGAAGCTTCCGCAAAAGCTGCCTATGAAATAGGTCAGTTGGCAGTCAATATACAGCTGAGCATAGAACAGGTAATTGCTGAGACTAATGTTGCCAATGAGGCAGTTTATGATCAGGAGAATGCTATGGAGGAAAGCCAGCGGTATATTACTATGGTAGCAAACAACTTCAACAATATAAGCCAGGAAATGATAAATGTTACGAACAGTTGCCAGGATATTAGCCGGTCAGTTAATGATGTCAACGTTGCTGCTCAAAAAACTGATGCCATAACCCAGGAAAGCAGTGCCCAGGCACAGGAAATATCAGTAATAGCCGAGCAACAAGCTGCCTACATGGAGTCACTGCAACAAGAAATTATAAGATTTGATACTATGCTGGCAGGCCTGAAAAATGCGGTCAGAATTTTTGATACAGGTCAAAAAGAAGCTGATGTATAGAGGAGGGTTCGAGTGATGAATATTGATATTAATACCGATAACAAAGAAATCAAAAAAATTGCTCTTAACTATACTTTAAAAACTATGGTCTTTTCCTCTATTGCAGCTGGTATTATTGTCGGCTTTCTATTGGCTTATATGGCGGGTGCTATGAACTTACGGGGCCTGATAATATCATTTATTTCAGCCTGGTTAGCCGGTTTGGTAGTTGCGTGGATATCAACAACCAATAACTCAAGGAAGTTTATATATCCTACCTGGTCACTGGTGGAACAGGCAAATTTAATTACCAGTGGGGACTTCACTGCCGAGGTACCATTAAATAAATCTATGGGTCAATTAGTATTAATGCGTGATGTTTTTAACCATATGGCCGAGGGGTTAAAGTTAATTGGCAGCCAAATTAAAGAAGCCAGCTTTCAAATTAACCATTCTTCAGCGGAAACAGTGCAAATTGCTGATAACACTTTAAACAATATAAATACTATGAATATTCTTATTGAGCAGATTGCGCGGGGAGCTAATGACCAGGCCATAAATATGCAGGTAACCTCTGAATCGGCAGCTTTTATGGCAGATTTGGCGCAGCAATTAGCCTGGAAATTTTCTGAGGTTGCTGTTCATGTTGGTGATACCGAAGCTGTAGTATTTGAAGGCTTGAATAATGTTAGTTTTCAAAGGCAAAAAGTAACTGAAACCATGACTTCAATTACCAGGGTAAGCGAATCCATAGGTGAGTTGGAACATAAATCCACCATGATTGGTCAGATAGTAGATGTTATAACTGATATTGCTGACCAAACTAACTTACTGGCATTGAATGCAGCTATTGAAGCTGCCCGGGCAGGTGAACAGGGAAGGAGTTTTGCAGTAGTTGCAGAAGAAGTGCGAAAACTGGCTGAGGAAACATCAACTACTGCCCAGAGTATTTACGGATTAATAGGTGATATACAGAATAGTACTGTCCGAGTTGTGGAAGATGTGACATTAGCCCACGAGGTTCTGGAGAAACAAACAGAGGTAGTTTTAAATAACGAAGATTTATTTTTTAGATTAAAGGAGCAAATAATTCCAGTTACAAAGCAAATTCAGAATATAGCAAATGCAAGTCAGGAAATTACCCAAAGTACTAATAATATTAATAATGAAATGGGGAATATCGCTGCACTAAGCCAGGAAACGGCAGCAGCTACTCAGGAAATTCTGGCTTCAACCGACGAACAGTCGAAAAATATAGATAATATGATACAGGGAATCCAGGAGTTGTCACTGCTGGCTAAAAATCTGGGAGAGCAATCTAGTAGAATAAAATTAAATAACTAAATTTTTTTCATTACCATATATGGTCGAAAAAATAAACGGGGGCTGATTGCCTCCGCTATAATTTTAACTGGTTGTTTTTTCTAATATTCATCCCGTTGCAGGGAAATGGCTGCTTCAGTTTTGAAAAGAGGGGAAAGAGAATCCATGATAGTAATTGCTACATTATAGCCATGTTTTTTCCCGGTTACACCGTACATCCCTTCTATATTTTCGTAATTAAAGAAGTCTTCTGAACCTTGCAAATAACTGTAATAAGTATTATACAAGCTTCCCGGAGAACTGTTGGACCAGTATAATATACTAACATCTTCGCCATTTTCCAATGCCATAGCGATAGATGTATCTGATGCAAACGGGAAATCAATAAAACTGGCTGGATATTTCACAATCAGCTCCTTAGGAGCTGTAGCAGGTACCGACCCCTTTAAGCTGCCTGAAGCAGAATCGTCGCTTTGTGGTTCGACTTGAATTGAGACTTTGGAGCCCAAACTCAGATATATCGTAATAGTAATTTTATAACCATTCTTATTACCGGATATACCGAATGATTTCTCATCATCCTGCTTATTTTGCATACAGTTTTCCGAGTCCTTCATATACTCAGCATACATGTAGAATAGGTCCTTCAGGGATTGACCGGAGCCGTAAAAAATAGTTGAAGGGCCTCCTACCGGCAAGCTTTCAAAGGATGCATCAGCGGCAAATGGTATATCTCCAAGACCTGCAGGCAGTGAAATACCCTTCGGTGCAGTAACCTGGGGAGAACTAATGTTGGGGCTTGTGTTACTGGAAGATGGCTGCTGGGGGGTATGGCTGGCAGTTCCCAGGGACGGAACTTTTTCATAGCTTCTTACTGTCATAAGTACAGCTGCTTCACGGGTAGCCATACCGTAACCTTCTGCCTGTTGAGCACTGGTTGTGGCCTTAGGCATAAAATTACCGCCAGGGTCACCGGTAATTATACCGGTCTTAAACATAAATTTAGTAGCTTCTACCGCCCATTCCGAGATATACTTCTGGTCAGGAAAATTTTTCACTCCGGTAATACTGTAGTTCGCATTAGGGTTAATAGCTTTTATGGCACGATACAGCATAGCGGCACATTGCTCACGATTGATAAGTACCTGAGGCGAGAAAGTAGTTGCCGAAGTGCCGGATGTAATACCAATAGCGTAAGCTTTTAAAATCTGCGGGTTATTTGTATCAGTAAACGGATTTGGCGATACTGGAGAGGCTGTTTTTCCGGCAGTCTTTTCATATAGCAATACAGCCAGTTCTGCAAATTCTTCTCTGGTAATCGGTTTGGTCAAATCCTTACCTTGTAAAATTACTGGAATCATATCATGTTTTTCCGCCTTTTCCAGTTCAGGTTTTGCCCAGTCGGATGATTTTTGCTGAAATTTTTCCACACCAATGGAAGCCACTTCTGAGAAAGGGCTATACGTGTAGTCGTCTCCTTCTTCATCGGGAGAATCGTAGGCATACCGTACCCGGAACTGATAAGTATTGGCATTGATATCAATATTATTAAGGTTACCTTCATTAATAGGGTCGTATGGTGCGTGATTAACGGCAAATATTCCAGATTCATCATATCCGGCATGAAGTGAATTTCCTGAAATAGTTCCGATATCATAACTCCACTTTTCGTTTCCCACTTTCATATCAAGTTGATATTCCAAAGGGCTCTCGCCATGTTCGTCCCAATATTGGACCAGTTCTAATATGCTTTGGGGATTGGTCCATTTCAGCATGAAATACGGTGATCCATCTTCGTGTTTATTTAACTCAACAGAAATATTTGTGGGTTTCTCCAGGTTTACAGCAGGTTTTGTAACCTCGGCCATGGCCATTGCTGGTAAAAGTGCAAGGGTTAGCACGAGGGCTAAAATGATAGTTAGTAACTTTTTTTGCATATGGAATTCCTCCTGATTAATATAATATATTAATCAAACTTTTTTTACTGGGTTATAATGATATTTGCTATTCGCTGATTTCCAGATTTATGCTTATGGTTTTATTTTCAGAGTCATACATTATAACAACATAGGTTGTCTCATTTGATTTGGCCATAAAATTATGGTTTGTTTCGCTGGAGTATTCTGAAACCTCATTTGAGAATCCGCTGGACTTTAATTCTTCAACGTATTTATTGTAATCCTGAGGTTCAACATTTTCCAGCATGACCAAACAGCCCTTATCTGCATTTATGGTTGATATGATTTTGCCTTTATTAAATTTGGGTAAGAGAGCGGCGGCCTGACCCTCCGGCCATTTAGTATCTCCCAGGGTTAGCTTCTCACCATCCTCACCTTTCATGGTCAATTGACCGTCTTTGATATCCAAATCGGCTTCGCCGCCGGTAGCCTTATTTATAACCCCCTCGGTTACCTTTTCTGCTATCTTTTCGTTAACGCTTTGTTTTACACCACAGGAAGTCAAAGATACCACCATTATTACAGTGAGTAAAATCACAGTAAGGTTTTTAAACATTATGTCATCCTTCTTTCTTAAAATGATTATTAGAGAATGTAAGGGAAGGGTAACTTATTCTCAATATCATGATTTCAGTTACCCAAAGAAATTTTATACATATTTAATTATTTTATAATTCTAAATTTCCCAATTATAGGCAGCTCCTTGACTTTGCCGGTGAATCCGTTGACCAGTCCCATAATTGCCAAAACAAAAACCCCCAGTGCAAAAATCGGTAAAAGTAACCATCCGATAATAGGGATTATGGTTAAAATGATGCTGCCTCCAAACCCCAGTAGCAGCAATAATAAAGCTTGATTGGCATGAAATCTTCCGAATTGAGAGTCCGGGCAGGCTAATAATGGCAGAAAAAAGATGATATAGGCCAGTCCGGCTATAGTCTTGTTTTGTTCAATATCTCCCGGATCAATTACTGGAATTCTGTCCACCATAGTTTGGCCATTGTTATTTGGTTCAGTAGTCATTTAAAATACCTCCTGATAAAAATTTTCGTTTTGTAAACTTAAATGAAAATTGAGGACTTGCCATCCCCTCTGGTACAATGTTTTTGCAACAAAACAAATACCTCCCGAAAGGAGACAAGTCCTCATGCAAAACAATGTATCAATTAGATGTCC
>Ga0209312_1001095_pt1 | contig 20892 bp, 19 predicted proteins | sample BioC13SIPDNA_4_FD_185744 | JGI IMG/M metagenome (GOLD analysis project Ga0209312, IMG submission 185744) | Anaerobic biogas reactor microbial communites from Washington, USA - Biogas_R1_B C13 SIP DNA (SPAdes) (version 2) | ecosystem: Engineered > Bioreactor > Anaerobic > Unclassified | place... | reverse complement strand
TTATGAAAGGATGTGCGCAATGGCGAATTTTCCTTTTGGGTTAATTGCCCTGCTGGTGGTTTCAATTTTAATTTATTTTGGCATAGCTCACCGGGTTTTGGATCGTTTGCATCTGAGCGACCGGGGGGCTTTGGGTGTTATTGCTTTAATTATTGTAGGTAGTTTTATTGATATACCTTTGGGTGCCAGAGTAACCCTCAATCTGGGTGGAGTAGTGGCAGTAGGTTTAGCGATTTATGTCTGGATTAAGGCAGGAACTGTGCAGGAGAAAACCCGGGCGATAATTGCGGCAGTAGTAACTGGTTTGGCTTTGTACCTGGCCGGTAGATTTTTAGGAGCAGAACCGGAACAGATATTTATAGATCCCATTTATATTTATCCATTGGTTGCCGGTATTGTAGGCTATCTGGCCGGCAGATCCAGGCGGGGAGCTTTTTTTGCTGCAGTTATGGGAGTTTTGGCTCTGGATGCAGGCCAGCTCTATTATTTGCTTACTACCGGAGTTCGGGGGACTGTCCATGTTGGTGGAGCCGGAGCTTTTGATTCCCTGATATTGGCCGGAATTCTGGCAGTAGCTTTAGCTGAAATAATTGGAGAGTCTCTGGAAAGACTGGCAGGTGGTCCGCAAACTGAAGGCCGGCCTGAGGAACTGATTCGTAACTTGCAGGAACCTGAACCGGAGCCGGCCCGCAAGCCAATGCCAGAAGCTGAGGAACGGGGTGATGATAAGCATGAATAGAAAAATCGGTTTATTAGTTTTGTTAATCATGGTTGGTATATTATGTTTTGGTTCACTGGCTATGGCTCATGATGAAGCTGCTCAGGGCAAATATTATACTTTGGTTGATGAAAATAATAAGATAATCCATCTTACCAGCACCCGGGTTTATGTGGGAGATGAATATATAAGCAGTGATAATTCACGCTATAAGGTAATGACTGTTTCAAGTTATCAAGCCCGCTGTCAGTATATGGGCAAGGAAAAAATGCCGGTGATACAAAATAATGAGTATAAACAATCCTGGGTATTTGCGATGAAAAATATAGTAACTTCAAAAGGCAAGCCAACTATAGCCGTTTATCATACCCACAGTGATGAGTCCTATGTTCCTTCAGATGGTAAGGAAAGTATTCCCGGCAACGGAGGGATATATGATGTGGGCAGGGTGTTTGCACAGAGGTTAAAGGATCAGGGTTTTGATGTTCAGTATAGTGAAAATAATCATAATCCCCATGATGTAAATGCATATAATCGTTCCCGCCGTACGGCGGTTAGCTTGATTCGTAAATCTGCACCCGATGCGGTTATAGACGTTCACCGGGATGCAGTACCTGCTGAGCAATATAAAACAGAAGTTAAAGGCCAACCGGTTACCAAAATAAAATTGGTAGTAGGACGGACTAATCCCAATATGAAAACCAATTTGGAATTTGCCAAAAAAATGAAGTCAGTTATGGATCAAAAGAAACCAGGGCTTTCAAATGGCATATATATGGGCAAAGGAGATTATAATCAGGATTTAAGCCCCCGGGCTATGCTGGTTGAAGTAGGGGCCCATACTAACAGCAAGGAAGAAGCAGAAAAAGGCATAAAGTTATTGGCTGATACCATGCCAACTGTACTGGGAGCCAACGTAAGTGGCGGTGCAGCTAAAAAGCCTTTAACTGACAATCAGGGTTCCGGTACAGTGATTATAGTTATGTTGGTGGTTGTGATTGCCGGTGCTGGAGGATACTATTGGTTGAACCGGGGTTCGAGCCGTCAATAAGATGCAAAATTATTTGTTGGTAATAAGCTTTGGAGTAGTGGCGGGATTTCTGGCGCGTTGGATAATGTTGCGCAGTGATTATCGCCACTACCCAACTTATCCTCATGGACAACTTACCCATCTGGCTCTAGGCTTTATTGCTGCCTGTCTTGGAGCAGTAGCCGTACCGGCAATTGCAAAGCCTGATTATGTGGCGGTTACATTTTTGGCACTGGCTGCCCAGCAATTTCGTGAAATTCGCAGTATGGAACGTAACACCCTGGAAAGTCTGGAATCAACTAAATTAATTCGGCGGGGCAACGATTATATTGAAGGTATTGCCCGTGTATTTGAAGCACGCAATTACTTAACCATTTTAACTGCTTTAATAACCAGCGGAGTAGTTCAAATATTTTCCTGGCCGTATGCTTTTATTGCTGCTGCTATCTGTATTTATGGCTCGGTTAAATTTATGAGTGGCAGAAAGATAGGAGATATTGCTGATATAGTTCCGGCGCAGGTACATTTTGATAAATCATTACTAATGGTGGACGATGTAGTAATAATGAATGTGGGTTTGGAACAAATACGTCAAAAAATAGAAAAAGATGGGATGGGAGTATTGATAAAACCCAAAAATGATAATGCACGCCTGACTCTTGATGTACCTGGTCAGCGTATGGCTATTATTCATGATGTAGTTTCTATTCTGGGATCTAAAGTAGATATGAACGAAATGGATTTGGCTCCTTTGGCCAGAAAGCAGGTAGATAAAGGTTATCTGGGACTATTTTTGGTTGCCAATGAACCAGATATCCAATATTTAATTGAAATTATTAAACGAGTACCAGTGTTGGAAAGTGCTCAGGGCACTACCTTAAGCAGTTTCTATGGAAAAAAGGCGGCTGATTAATGGATAACGGTTTACGTGATTTTATTCTGGCAATCGTTACAATGGATTATTCCTTGGTACAAGGAGGCGGTTGTCCGGTATTTCTAGCTGAAAATGCAACGCAACAAAATAAAATCAGTATGCTGCTGGCTAGAATTTTGGGTGGTATCGTTCATGACCTGGAAAACGGAGTATACCTGATAGTTAAACATTAACCGAAGGAGGACTGGGATTGATTATTATTTATCATTGTTTTGGCGGCTCTCATTCTTCAGTTACTGCTGCGGCAGTTCACCTGGGGTTATTAGGTAAAAACCGTATACCCTCTGATGAAGAACTTATGGCTATACCTTACTTTGATAAAACGGTAAATGGTGATTTTGGTCATATTCGCTTTATGGGGGTAGATGAATACAATAATCGAATATATGTATTGGGTAAAAAAGCATTAGGAGATAGATGCAACAATACTCTTATCGGTATTGGCAGAGTATTAGGTTCATCGGAAAAGGTTCTGCCGGTGAATACGATGACCAGTGTAAACTGGCTGATGAAATTGGGGGGATTTAGTTCCAGACGTTTGGGAATTGTATGGCCGGGACGCAATCTGGTGAGTTATGGTACGCGTAAAGCTTTTTTTGATTTGGTGAATCTGGTTGAAATCACCCGTTTAAAATCAATACAAGTGGAAGAGATGGCAATATGAAGGTTTTGTTTATTGCTCCAACCGCAGTTCATCAAGCCTTGATTGCCGGCAATATTTTTCTTGACTGGCTCCCTGATGATAATTTAAGTAATATTGATAATTTTGGGGATATGAGAGCAGACGCTACCGGTATGCCTTTATTTATTGGCAAAGATGAAAATGATACCGAGGTATATACCCTGGGAGTAGGCAGTGAAATTGATATGCTAAAGAAAACCATTGAAGATCTGCGTTATATTTTAGATTATACTGAGGACGATCTGGTGGTATATCCAATCGAAATCAAAGGAGAACCCTTTTTGTCTTTATGGGCAAAGCTTCTGGCTCAATTAGGTTGGGATTACGAAAGCCCGACCATAGTGACAAAGTCATTAAAACAGCGCCTGCCGGAGCTGAGAACCATAATAGAAAATTTTAAAACCGAGCTGTATAGCTGAGATTATCAAGAATCGTAGCGGAAACCTTTAGTTTCCGCTTTAGATATGTTTTCGGTTGCTATTTGACCCGATAATGTTAGATAATTGGTAAGTAATAAGGGGAATGTCCGGGGAGGCCTATAGAAGTGAAAGTTGTTATCAAGGAAATAATTCAGGATAGTATAGCTGATGAGATAGGCATTGAGGCCGGGGATTATCTGATTAGTATTAATGGGCAGCCCATATCAGATATGCTGGACTACCAGTTTTATTCCCAGGATGATGAATTACTGCTGGAAATAGAAAAGTCTGATGGAGATATTTGGGAAGTGGAAGTGGAAAAAGACTGGTCAGACGAGCTGGGGATTATTTTTGACGGAGTAGTGTTTGACCGTATAAGGGTCTGTAAAAATCATTGTCTATTTTGTTTTATTGATCAAATGCCTCCTGGAATGCGTAAAACTTTATATGTAAAGGATGATGATTACCGCTATTCATTTTTGTACGGTAATTATATTACTCTTACGAATCTCAACGAGGCGGATTGGGAAAAGATAATCACCATGCGCCTAAGCCCGTTATATGTTTCGGTACATACTACTAATGAGGAATTGCGCCGGCAAATGATGAATAATCCGCAGGCAGGCAATATAAAAGCAGATTTAAAGCGCCTGGCGGAAGCAGGTATTGAAATACATACGCAAATAGTACTTTGTCCGGGAATAAACGATGGAAAAGAATTAATCAGCACCATTGAAGATTTAGCCGGACTATATCCGGCAGTCCAATCAATTGGTATTGTACCGGTGGGCTTGACCGGTTATCGTGATCGTCTGCCTGCTTTACAACGATTTAATGCTGAACAGTCAAAAGAACTGGTTGATTTTATCGAAGAAAAACAAAAATATTTTCGCCATAAATTTAATTATGGTTTGGTTTACCTGGCAGATGAGTTTTACATAAAAGCAGGATTATCGGTACCGCCTACTGATTACTATGACGATTTTGTACAAATAGAAAATGGTATCGGTTTGGTCAGAACATTATGGGATGAGTTCGAAGAATTATTATCCGCACTGCCGCCAAAAATTGAAGAACGAGAAGTGTTCATGGTAACTGGCAGGTCGGCTGCTCCGGTCTTGCAGCCAATTGTTGACCGGCTTAATGAAATTGGAGGACTTTCGGTGAGTCTTCTTCCGGTTGATAATTTTTATTTTGGCGGAGGAGTTTCAGTTACCGGTCTATTGACCGGACATGATATTCTAGCTGCCCTGGGCAGGAACTATGCAGGTAAAAGAGTAATAATTCCCGAAATAGTATTTCAGGAAGGAAATACTATTTTATTAGATGATATAACCTTACAGGATATCAAGCTAAAAACTAAAGCATATATATACACAGTTGATGGCAGTGCCCGTTCCCTGATTGAAGCAATATTAGTGCCCGGTAATGATCCCCGGGTGATAACGGAGGAGTAATATGTCCAAGCCAGTAGTAGCCATTGTGGGAAGACCCAATGTAGGCAAATCCACTTTATTTAATCGCCTGGTCGGTGCCAGAAAAGCTATTGTTGAAGATATTCCCGGAGTTACCCGGGATAGATTGTACGATAGTACTGATTGGGCCGGACACGAATTCATTATTATTGATACGGGTGGAATTCGTTTTGATCAAGGTGATGTTTTTACGCGGGAAGTAAAGCTTCAGGCCGAGTTGGCTATCGAAGAGTCTGATGTCATTATTTTTGTAGTCGACACCAAAGACGGGATAACCCATGAAGATGAGCAGGTTGCAGATTTATTGCGTAAATCAAATCGCCCGGTGGTTCTGGCGGCTAATAAAGTAGAAAATTTTGATAAACAGCTGGAGTATTATGAATTTTATAACCTGGGATTGGGAGATCCGATTCCCTTATCAGCCATGCATGGAATGAATACCGATGAATTACTGGATGCAGTAATAGAGAAATTTGGAGAGCCGGTGGTGGAAGAAGAAGAGGATCGTATCAAAATTGCTATTGTAGGCCGTCCCAATGTAGGGAAATCTTCATTAGTAAATGCGCTATTGGGTGAGGAAAGAGTTATAGTAAGCGATATTCCCGGTACTACCCGCGATTCTATTGATACCCCATTTGAATATGAGGGGCAAAAATACACTTTAATTGATACGGCTGGAATTCGCAAGAAATCACGTGTACATGAGACCACTGAAAAGTATAGTGTAATTAGAACTTTGCGCAGTATTGAAAGGGCCGATGTAGTTTTAATTCTATTGGACGCTACTGAAGGAGTAATTGAACAGGACCAGCGTATTGCCGGTTATGTTCATGAACAGAACAAAGCCAATATTATTGTAGTAAACAAATGGGATCTGGTAGAAAAAGACGGTAAGACCATGAACAAGTTTGATAAAGATATTCGGGAGGAATTTAAATTTTTATCCTACTCTCCGATATTATATATTTCAGCCTATACCCGTAAAAGGATATTTCAAACTCTGGATATAGCAAATTTCGTAGTTGAACAACACCATCGTCGCATTAATACTGCGGAATTAAACCGGGTAATTAACGATGCCATGCTCGTAAATCCTTTGCCCGGGGGTGGTTCACGTAAAGTAAAGATTTATTATGCCACCCAGGTAAGTACGGCTCCGCCTACTTTTGTATTTTTCAGCAATAAACCGGAAGAGATTCATTTCTCTTATCTACGTTATCTGGAAAATGCCCTGCGCCAAAATTTTGGCTTTGAAGGTACTCCAATACGTTTAATTGTAAGGGAGAAGTCTTCCAAAGATGTTGACTAACTGCTGGGGGGATAAATTTGACTGAGGCATTATTAATTATTGCCTGTTATATAATTGGCTCCATTCCTTTTTCATATTTGTTTGGAAAATACCTCGGGGGAGTAGATATTCGTACCAAAGGCAGCGGAAATGTTGGGGCAACCAATGTGTATCGTACTTTGGGACCAATTATTGGCATAACTGCCTTGATTGCTGATTTGCTGAAAGGGGTGGCAGCAGTTTGGATTGGTCAGCAATCCAGCATTTCTCTGGTGCTGGTAGCATGCTGTGCAGCAGTAGGAGTCGGACATTGTTATCCGTTATTTTTGAGATTTAAAGGTGGTAAAGCGGTAGCAACTGCGGCTGGGGTTGTACTGGCACTATCACCAACCATATTTATTATTCTTGTCATAATATTTTTAGCGGTAGTTGCAGTATCAGGATATGTATCGTTAGGCTCGGTTACGGTAGCCATCATATTTTCGGTTTTAACTGTTATTTTGGTAAAACCATGGTCTTATACTTTAATCGCTGTTATCCTGGGTATGCTGGTAGTATATAGACATCGCGATAACCTAAAACGATTGAAAGCAGGAACCGAACCTAAATTCAGAGATAGGGTAAGATAAGTTGTTTAACCTTTAAAGTAAAGTCTCCTCGACGGGGAAAGGGAATATAAAGATGAATAAAATTGCCGTATTAGGTGCGGGTAGCTGGGGAACTGCCCAATCAATTTTACTTAGCCAGAATTCTGCCCAGGTTTATTTGTGGGGGCGTCCGGAAGACGGGTTGGAGAAAATAAAAAAAACCCGGGAAAATCACCGTTATATGTCGGGAGTGCTTTTACCGGACAATGTTATTGTGTCTGATAATATGGAAGAGTCATTACAGGAAACTGATATGGTTGTCCTGGCAGTTCCCGCCCAGACCATTAGACTGGTTGCTGAGTTTATGCAACCATATTTGCCATCTCATACTATCCTGGTAAACACTGCCAAGGGACTGGAGATTAGTTCCGGTATGCGTATGAGTCAGGTGCTGGAGGATGTATTAGGGGAACAAATTAAGGAACGCTATGCGGTGTTATCCGGTCCCAGCTTCGCAGAAGAAGTAGCCCGTAAGGTTCCTACCGCAGTTACCGTGGCAGCACATAGAAAACTAATTGCCTGTGAGGTTCAGGATGCTTTCATGACTAATTATTTCCGAGTATATACTAATCCTGATGTTGCCGGAGTGGAAATAGGTGGAGCATTAAAGAATGTTATTGCACTGGCTACCGGTATAGTAGAGGGTTTGGGATATGGTCAAAACAGCAAGGCAGCTTTAATTACCCGGGGATTAACTGAAATTACCCGTATGGGCGTAGCCATGGGTGCTTACCCGCAGACCTTTTCCGGATTAAGCGGTATGGGTGATCTGGTATTAACTTGTGGCAGTAATCTATCCAGAAATCTAAGAGCGGGTATTATGATAGGTCAGGGACAAAATCTAAAACATACTTTAAATGAAATTGGTATGGTGGTAGAAGGAGTACATACAGCTAAAATTACCAGGCAACTTAGTATGAAAATGCAGGTTGACATGCCTATAACCAGTTCCTGTTTCCGTATATTATACGAGGGGGTTTTGCCCCGGGAAGAAGTGGAACAATTAATGCAGCGAAGGAAAAAACATGAAATAGAGGAAACCGCCGCTCAAATTGAGGATTGGTAAAAAGTGTGGGTCACCCACACTTTTTTTTGTTTTCTGGTTATATTACCGAAAATTGATAAATATACTTATACTGTTATAACGCTATCGGAGGGTATCCGTAAATTAATAACAGATACCTTGAAAGTCTAAATCCAAGGGAGGGAAAATGACAAGTGGAAGGAAATAACATCTTACAGGATATTGCCGAAAGAACAGGCGGTGATATTTATCTGGGTGTGGTTGGTCCGGTCAGAACTGGTAAATCAACTTTCATAAAACGATTCATGGATTTAATGATTCTACCTAACATAAAAGATTTGTATGACCGGGAAAGAGCCAAGGACGAACTTCCTCAGAGTGGTGCCGGGAAGACCATAACTACCACTGAACCAAAATTTGTTCCCAACGAAGCAATTGAAATCACCACTACCAACGGTTTATCCTTAAAAGTCAGATTGGTTGATTGTGTAGGATATTCGGTAGAAGGGGCACTGGGCTACGAAGAAGATGATGAACCTCGTATGGTAAAGACTCCCTGGTTTGACTATGAGGTTCCCTTCGAGGAAGCGGCCGAAATAGGTACCCGTAAAGTAATTGCAGACCACTCCACTATAGGAATCGTAATTACTACCGATGGTACAATCAGCGACATTGAAAGAAGCAGTTATGAATTACCGGAAGAACGAGTAATAGAAGAGTTAAAAGAATTAAACAAACCGTTTATTCTACTATTGAATTCTACCAAGCCTTTTGATCGCGAAACTATGAATCTGGCAGAAGAACTAAATGATAAATACGGGGTAAGTGTTGTCCCCATTGATGTTGCCCAGATGACGGTGGAGCAAATTTATGGAATATTGGAAGAAGTGCTCTATGAATTCCCGGTACAGGAAATGAACATAAGATTGCCACGCTGGGTTGATGAACTGGATGAAGATTTCTGGTTAAGAGAAAAACTGGAGACCGCCATTCGGGAAATTCTTCAGGATGTCCGCAAAGTAAGGGATATTGATAAGGCCATCGAACGCTTATCCGAGGTTGAAAATATTAGCTATGTCAGTCTCGAAGAAATGAATCTGGGTGCAGGAACAGCCATAATAGAGGCAACTGTACCAGAAGCTCTCTATTATCAATCATTAAGCGATGTCAGTGGTTTTGCCGTCGAAGGAACGCACGATATTATGCGCCTGATGAAAGATTTGTCCATTGCCAAACGGGAATATGATAAAGTATCGGCAGCTCTGGATGAGGTTCGTGACTCCGGATATGGAGTAGTAACTCCTCGATTGGAAGAAATGCTGCTGGAGGAACCTGAACTAATCCGACAGGGGAGTCGTTTTGGAGTAAGGCTGCGGGCTAAAGCTCCATCGCTGCATATCATCAGGGCTGACATTACCACTGAAATAGCACCCATTATCGGCACTGAAAAACAGTGTGAGGAACTGGTACGCTATATGCTGGAAGAATTTGAGGATGATCCTGCAAAAATCTGGGATTCCAATATCTTCGGCAAGAGCCTGCATGACCTGGTCAGAGAAGGAATTCAGAATAAACTTCACCGTATGCCGGAAAATGCCCAGGTCAAACTACAGGATACCCTGCAGCGTATCGTAAACGAAGGCAGCGGAGGACTAATCTGCATACTGATTTAAATTAATAAGACTTGGACTTATTTAAGAAGCCGGCTGTGACCGGCTTCTTTTTCTTGTATATCATTTATTTTATAAATTTTAATACTTCTAAATTTTATTCTGAGCGCCAGCGAAGAATCTAAAGCCCTTTGCGACCTCATATCCCCGAAGACAGCTCGGGACTGCAGATTGTTCTAAACAAGCAGTAATGATATAATTACCGTATTCTCATAATATATATCTAAAGCTGTATCAGGGGGAAATACACATGATAAATATCGGATTATTAGGTTGCGGAACAGTCGGCTCCGGAATAGTGAAACTATTAAGAAAAAATGCTGAGCTGATTAGTCGGCGCAGCGGTGATGACATTGTTATTAAACGAGTTTTGGAAAGAGATCCGGAAAAATGTTTGGAACTGGGTCTTGAGCCGGACATGATTACTCAAAATTGGTCAGATATACGCGATGATGCTGAAATTGATATTGTAGTAGAATTAATTGGTGGCATAGAACCGGCCTTTCAGTTTGTAACCGAGGCTATGAAACAGGGTAAACATGTGGTAAGTGCCAACAAGGATTTAATAGCGGTTAAAGGCAGAGAACTATTTGATACCGCCAGTGAAAACGGAGTAGATTTCTATTTTGAGGCCAGCGTGGCCGGTGGTATACCGATAGTTTACCCGATGAAGCAATCACTGGCTGGAAATGAAGTCAATGAAGTAATTGGCATCCTGAACGGTACTACCAATTATATTCTTACCAGGATGACCCGGGAGCAAAGTGATTTTAGTGAAGTGCTGGCCGAGGCTCAGCAGCTGGGATATGCTGAAGCTGATCCGACATCTGATGTAGAGGGATTGGATGCAGCTCGAAAAATTGCCATCCTGTCTTCCATAGCTTTTAACAGCCGGGTTACTCTTGATGATGTTTATGTAGAGGGAATTACCTCTATTACGGCTGAAGATATAAAATACGCTTCTGAATTGGGTTATGTAATTAAACTGTTGGCCATAGCCAAACAGAATCAACAGGGTCAGCTTCAGATTCGTGTTCACCCTGCCTTTCTGCCTGATAATCACCCGCTGGCAGCGGTAAACGATGTATTTAATGCGGTTTTTGTGAATGGTGATGCTGTAGGAGAAATAATGCACTATGGACGAGGTGCCGGACAAATGCCGACTGCCAGCGCAGTGGCAGGAGATATTATTGAGATTACACGTAATATAAAAAATAATAGTATAGCCAGAATCGGTTGTACCTGTTTTGAAGAAAAAACTGTGCTGGATATAAACCAACTGAGTGCCGAGTATTATATTCGCATGACGGTAAAGGACCGGCCTGGGGTTCTGGCGGCTATTGCCGGGGTATTTGGCAATCATAATGTGAGTCTGGCAACCGTATTACAAAAAGGCCGTGGAAAAAATGACGCCGAACTGGTATTAATTACTCATGAAGTGATGGAGAAAGATTTACGTGACTCCTTAAAGGTAATAGAAGGCATGGACATAGTTGGAGCAATTAATAATGTAATCCGTATGGAAGGAAACAGAACGGAGTAATAAATGGGTTACCGAAATAAATCAGTGACGGTTAAAGTGCCTGCTACCAGTGCCAATCTGGGACCGGGATTTGATACCTTGGGAATTGCTTTGGATATATATCTGGAAGTTAAATTATCACTAAGTGAAAATGACAAGATTATATACCATGGCGAGGGACAGGATACTATAAACCAGAACATCAAAAATAATTATGTATATAAGGCAATCCAACTGCTGTTTGAAAAGGCTGGAGAAAAAAGTGGTGTGCATCTGGAAATTAACAATAACATTCCGGTAGGCAAAGGTATGGGCAGTAGTGCTGCTGCTATTGTAGCCGGTTTATTTGCTGCCAATGAACTTATCGATAATAGCTTTACTGCTGAAGAACTGGTAAACCTGGCAGTTAAACTGGAAGGCCATGCCGACAATGTCGTACCGGCAGTTTATGGCGGTCTTACTACTGCCATGATATATGAAGACCAGGTATATTATCAGAAAATCTCCCTGCCGGAAGAATTACAGATAATAGTGATTGTACCCGATTTTAATCTTCCTACCGAAAAATCCAGATCAGTATTGCCAGAGCAGCTCAATCTTACTGATACGGTCAACAACCTGCAGCGGGCCTGTTTTCTGCTGGCCAGTATTTTTAACGGTGATTTTACTCATATAAATAAAGCCATGGATGACATGATATATCAGCCTTTGCGTAAGCAATTCATCCCCGGCTTTGATGAAGTACTGACGGCAGCCAAATCCAATGGTGCCTTGGGAGCAGCCCTGAGTGGAGCAGGCCCTTCAATTATTGCCTTTGCCGGCGGAAACGCGGATGGTGATAGTATAGGAGAGGCCATGAAGAAAGCATTATTGGAACAGAACGTTACCAGTCGAATTTATAATCTGCATCCAAATCAACACGGTATACACCTGCAAACTGAATCAATGTGATAAAATATTAGACGATTATGAGGTTAAATATAACAGGGAGTGAGAATTTTGGGCTTGATAGTAGCCAAGTTTGGCGGAAGCTCGGTGGCTTCGATGGACCGAATCAAGGCAATCGCGGACCGGGTAAAAAGTATGCGGGAAAATGGTAATGATGTAGTAGTAGTCGTATCAGCCATGGGTGATACCACCGATGATTTAATCGAACTGGCTTTGGAAACCGGACCGGATAGGAATCACCGGGAGATGGATATGTTGCTGGCTACCGGTGAACAGCAATCAGCCGCATTACTGGCACTTTGTTTAAATAATATCGATTGTCCGGCCTTATCTTTATGCGGATGGCAGGCGGGAATAACCAGTGATAACAACCACAGTAAAGCTCGTATAATTGATATAGAACCACAGCGCATTATAAAAGAAATTGAAGCTGGAAAAGTTGTGGTAGTAGCAGGATTCCAGGCAGTAACCGAACAGGGAGATATTACAACTCTGGGGCGGGGAGGTTCGGATACCAGTGCCGTAGCCCTGGCGGCCAGTCTGGGAGCTGAACGTTGTCAGATATTTACCGATGTAAATGGGGTATATACTGCTGACCCGCGGGTAGTAACGGAAGCCCGCCAATTATCCTCGGTATCTTATGAAGAAATGTTGGAACTGGCCAGTCTGGGTGCCCTGGTCATGCAACCCCGGGCAGTAGAATTTGCCATGTTATATCAGGTTGAAGTAGAAGTAGGTAACAGTTTCAAGAATGAAACCGGAACAATCATTACAGGAGTGGTCAACATGGAAAAACACAGAATCGTAACCGGAGTAGCCCATGATTTAAATGTGGTTCGTTTTGCCATATTTGATGTACCGGACAAGCCAGGGGTAGCCAAGAAGTTATTCAAGGCTCTGGCTGAAGCAGGCATAAATGTAGATATGGTTATCCAAAGCGCTATGCGTGATAATCGCAATGACATTGCCTTCACTACTGAAGAAAACGAACTGCAGAAAACCATACCCATAGTTGAAAAACTGGTGCAGGATATTGGCGCTTCAGGAATGACCTGTGGTACCAATGTTGCCAAAGTATCCATTGTGGGTGCCGGTATGCAGAGCAATCCCGGAGTTGCCGCTACCATGTTTGAGGCATTGGCTGACGAGGAAATAAATATTCATATGATCAGTACTTCGGAAATTAAAGTCTCCTGTATAATCGACCAGGAGCGTATTAAAGACGCGGTTCGCTCTCTGCATAAAAAATTCAGTTTGGACCTGGCAGATTAGGTAACCAGGCAGAAGCTGCTTGATTACGGTGAGGAAGTATTGACTTGCCAGCACTTCTGTTATAGAATATTCTTTGCGTCGGGGTGTAGCTCAGTTTGGTATGAGCGCTACGTTGGGGACGTAGAGGCCGCTGGTTCAAATCCAGTCACTCCGACCATTTAACGGAATTATATAAACAGACTTTCGCTATCGGGGAGTCTGTTTTTTTATTTTCTGATTTTTTATGACAATGTATGAGTCTTTAGTGATTTTTTTAACAAAACCTTAAAGTTTTACGAACAATAAATTTTCGATATGCTATAATATTCTTAACATTTAATTAATACATTGCATTATTGGAGGTAAGAGATGGGTTACGACACATTGAAGGCCATCGGGCCGCGGATCAACTACACGGAAAAATTCAAAAAAGAAGAGGAGGCTTTGGGAAAAGAATTTCAGAGATACGTGGATGAATGGCAGCAGACCGCAGTTATGGTTATCAATCAGGCCAAAAAATATGGAGATGAGGAGCAGCTTTATCATAAAGTCTATGGTCAGTGGGAATCCTTTACCTGGAACCAGATATCCGAGATAATGTTTGCGGCTGCTTCTGCACTTCTTAACCACGGCATCCAGGAAGAAGACAGAATTGGTATCTTCTCAACCAATCGGGCAGAATGGCATCTGTCTGATCTGGGTTCCCAACTAATCAGGTGTATTACTGTCCCTATATACGCCACCAATACAGAGAAAGAAGTGGAGTATCTAGTCAATGACTCTCAGATTAAAGTAATGTTTGCCGGACGGCAGCTTCATTACGACAGAACCTACCCCCTGTTGGACAAATGCCCCTCGCTGGAAAAAATCGTCGTATTCCACCGGGGAACTAAAATTCATGATGATAAACGGGTTATCATGTGGGATGATTTTCTCAAAGAAGGTCGCGAGAAATCCCGTAAAAAAGAAATTGAAGAGATTATGAAAAGGGCTCACTATGAAGATGTTTGCACCATTATATATACCAGCGGAACTACCGGTGAGCCGAAAGGTGCAGTGCATACTCATAAAACCCTTATGCATAATTCCTGGGCAGTCGGGCGATATACTGAGGAGGGGTTTAAAGAAGGAGATTCTTCACTTTGCATGCTTCCCCTGAGCCATGTGCTGGAAAGGTCCTGGAATTACGGAATATTTTCCATGGGTATGAAGATATGGTATTGTGAGGACCATAATGAAATTCTTGATCACTTGAAAGAAGCTAATACTACAGTCTTTAACAGTGCCCCCCGCTTATTCGAAAAGATTTATTCCACGCTGTACACCGGAATTAATAATGCACCTCCCATGAAACAGAAGATATTTCATTGGTCAGTAGAGGTAGGACGCCAGCATGGAGATTTAGTCATGGCTGGAATTCAACCAGGGTTTTTCCTGACTTTAAAAAGAAAACTTGCTGATAAACTGGTGCTGCATAAAGTACGGGGGTTATTTGGCACGAATATGCATCACGCTAATTATGGCGGTGCAGCTCTCAACCCGGAAATTGAAAAGTTCTTCTTTTACTGCGGTTTCCTGATTACGGGAGGTTACGGATTAACTGAAACCTCACCGGTTATAGCCATGAACGGTCCTAAGTATTTTAAGTTTGGCTCGGTAGGACCGTGTGTTCCTCTGTCAGAAGCCAGGATCGATCCTGAAACAGGTGAGATTCAGGCCAAAGGACCCAATATATTCAGGGAGTATTTTAATAAGCCGGAGATGACCCAGGAGGTATTTACTGAAGACGGATGGTTCAGGACCGGTGACATCGGAAAAATTGATGAAGATGGATATCTCTGGATTACTGACCGCCTAAAGGACCTTATTATTACCTCGGGAGGCAAGAATATTTCCCCGCAAATGATTGAAATTATCATGGGAGAGGATCATTATATTGAATATATTGCAGTAGTTGGAGACGGTAAAAAATATATATCTGCCCTTATAGTTCCCAGCTATGAAAATCTCGAAAACTGGGCAACCAAAGAGGGGATTACCTTTACCGGCAGGGCTGATCTTATTAAGAATCCAAAAGTAATTAAATTTTATCAGAATCTCATTAATGAGCGGCAGAAGGATCTGGGACAAGTTGAGCAAATCAAGAGATTCACACTGCTTGAAAAAGAGTTTTCACAGGAAACTGGTGAAATTACTCCTACCATGAAGGTAAAAAGGAAAGTCGTGCAGGAAAAATATAAAGACTTAATTGAAGCAATGTACGATTAAAACACAGAGATATTCCGAGGCAGGAGATTATTTGGTTTTATTTCATAACTAATGAGATAAACGAAATGGTCTCCTGCTTTTTATATTTGTATTTGTACTGCTACCGGCAGGTGGTCGGAGGCCTGGGAGTCAACGATAAAATAGTTTTGCACAACAAATCGTTTGTCAGCAAAGATATAGTCGATGCGTTTTACCGGTTGTGATGAAGAAAATGTATTGGTAATAACTCCTTGGTTAAAATAAAAAGTATCCGTAAGACGGGCTGTAAGCAGGTTGATATCCTTCTGATCATTGGTGGAGTTGAAGTCACCCATAAGTATCAGAGGATAAGGGCAGGCCTCTAAACGGGGCAGAATAAAATCATTCAGATGTTTTTGCCGCATGGAAGCATTTAGGCTCATATGGACATTGAATATTCCAACAGGTCGGGTTGGGCCTTGAACAACTGCCTCCATCAGGCAACGATTCTCTGCCGGGTCAGGCAAGAGATGTTTTTTATAAGATATTATCGGTAAACGTGATAACAGGGCATTCCCATATTCACCATTGGAATATTGAAGTGCTCCGGCATAAACGAAGTTCATATTAAGCCGTTGGGCGAGAACACTGGCCTGATGTTGTCTCCCGCTGCGGGCAAGATTCTTATCTACCTCCTGCAGTGCGATAATATCAGGGTCCAGGTCAGATAATAAGTCAGTAATGTTATGCAGAGAAGGCGTTTCATCAGCATTGGTACCATGATGAATGTTATAGGTGATTAAGCGTATTGAACTCATAGTACCTTACAGGGAAAGACCGGCAGCAATTAACCGGTTCTTTAATTCTTCATTTTCAGGCAGGCTGGCGGGGTTAAGGGTAATAAAAGCTAAACCGGCAGTTTCTGCCGCCTGACGCGTAAAGCGATCCACTAATTGTTTGCGTTTGGCGTCATTCTGATTCTCAATCATTATAACAAGAATCGGGTTTAATTCCGGAGACTGGCAAACCAGAAAATCTGCATTTCGTTCAATTATTCTTTGATTGTACTCCTGACGGTTTGCAGCATCCGCAGCAGTCTGCAAAAAATCTGCCAACTGAACTTTGGTAAAAAGTCGGTAGACCGTTCCATTTAATAGATGATCCAGAGTGTCGTAAACTACTAACTCCCGATTGTTTAACAGGTAATCTTTCTTACGGTAAGGCAGTTTATCTATATTTATCCAGGTGTCGCTGATGTCGATTACCTGCCCGGTTTTTTTGCTTTTGGGTTTTATCTTATGCTGTTGTTCCCGATAAATATCATAACCCATCTTGGCCAGAATAATTAATAACAATATAGCAATGAATTGCATTTTGATCCTCCCATTATGGCAATGTCTCTATACATATATAGTATACCAGACCTGCTTTCGTCAACTTTCTCAATATTTTATCTCTGCTTAAATCAATTTAAAGCTGTTCATAAATATGTAATTGTTGAATTCAAATATACAAATCGCCTTTCACCTGGCAACTTTTCGTAATAGAATGATATAATAAACCTTTAATATCTAAAGGAGGCGCAAGCCGTGAATTATTTCAGCAGTAGAGGAATATCCTCCCCGGTAAGTGCTGCTCAGGCGATAACAATGGGTATTGCTTCCGATGGGGGCCTGTTTGTCCCTGAGACTATTCCGCAGCTAAAAATCGGGGACCTGGAGAATATGAAATCCTGGAATTACAGACAAAGAGCCCTATATATTCTGCAGCAATATCTGGGTGATTTTTCCCGGCAGGAAATCGAACTATGTGTAAATAGTGCCTACAACCAAAGCCGGTTTAATCACGAAAAGATTGCCCCGCTGGTGAGGTTGGATAAGGGCTTGTTTATTCAGGAATTATGGCACGGACCGACTTTGGCATTCAAAGATATGGCACTGCAAATACTGCCACATCTGCTGATCACCAGTATGAGAATAACCGGTGTAACAGAGGACATTGTAATATTGGTGGCAACTTCGGGAGATACCGGCAAAGCTGCTCTGGAAGGCTTTAAAAATATAGACCGTACCAAAGTAATTGTTTTCTATCCGCAGGAAGGAGTAAGCGTTGTACAAAAACGGCAGATGATAACCCAGGAAGGCAATAATGTTTACGTTGCGGCCGTAGCCGGGAATTTTGATGATGCCCAGGCCGGGGTAAAACGCATTTTTGCCGATAATAATTTTGCTGCCCGTTTGCAAGCTGAGGGATTAAAACTCTCCTCCGCCAACTCCATCAACTGGGGGAGATTGGTTCCACAAATCATTTATTATATTTCTGCCTATGTTGATTTACTTGACGCTGAAGAAATAAAACCTGGTGATAAGGTGAATATTGTAGTACCGACAGGTAACTTTGGTAATATACTGGCTGCTTATTATGCCAGCAGAATGGGATTACCCGTAAATCGCCTGATTTGTGCTTCCAATTCCAATAACGTGCTGACCGAATTCATTAATACCGGTAGCTATGATCGTAACCGGGAGTTTCATAAAACAATTTCTCCCTCCATGGATATATTAATATCTTCCAATCTGGAGAGGCTGCTGTATGAAGTTACTGACCATGATGCCGATCGGGTCAGGGGATGGATGCAGGAACTGGCTGAAAAGGGTTATTATGAAATTGATGATAATAGCAGGTCAATTATAAGGCAAAATTTCCAGGGAGGTTACTGTTCGGATGAAGATACCCTGGACACTATTCGTAAGACCTGGAAACAGTACCGTTATCTGCCTGATACCCATACTGCGGTAGCCCTGAATGTATATGAAAAATATCGTAATACGACTGGAGATACAAAGCCTGCTATTGTGGCTTCCACAGCCAGTCCTTTTAAATTTGGCAGCAGTGTAGCCCAGGCGCTTTTGTCACCTGCCATGCTGGAAAACAAACCGGATTTTGAACTGTTAAAACTTCTATCCAGTGCTGCCGGTATTGAAATACCTACGGCCATCAGGGATTTGGAATCACTTTCCGTCCGGCATAATACTGTGACAACTGCCATGGAGATGCCGGAAACCATCGCCCGGTTTCTAAACATATAAATACTGGCAAATAAAATAGTCGAAATTGGCAATAATATATAGGTATGGTAAAATAAATTTGTAGATAAAAGTCTAAAAGGTGAAAGGAGGTTTTGACCAATGCAGCTTAGTGCCAGAAATGCATTAAAGGGCCAAGTTGTCAAATTGACGCCGGGAACGGTTAATACAGAGGTGCAACTGCAACTTCCAGGTGGAGATATTCTCGTTTCCATTATCACCAAAGAATCAGCAGAAAGATTGGGATTGGCGGTTGGAAAGGAAGCTTATGCGGTAATTAAGGCTTCCAATGTGATGGTAGCAGTAGACCATTAGTATAAAAAAAGCGGGAACTGGTTAAAATCCTACTTCCCGCTTTTGCTTTTTCTGCCGGCTGCTACTTACTGGTAATAAAATAACTCATCAGCTCATGACCATTATTAATCATGATGCCCTGCCGGGCTTCTGTTTCATCGTAAACCCCGATACTATTATTAACCGGTTTTTCACTGTCAAACAATAAATAAGGCACCGGATTGCCGCTATGAGTCTTAATTCTGATGGGAGTTGGGTGATCAGGCATTATTAGAATGCGTACCGGTTCCAACTCCGGAAGGACATTAATTACGCGCTCTATTACTTCCTGGTCAATTTGCTCGATACTCCATATTTTTTGCTCCAGATTACCCTGATGTCCAGCCTCATCTGGTGACTCTATATGTACATACACAAAATCATACCCTGATTTTAAGGCTTGTATAGCAGCTTCGGCCTTTCCGGCAAAGTTCGTGATAATTGCACCGGTAGCACCTTCGACCTGAATGGGCTGTAATCCGGCACTAATCCCCAATCCTTTGATTAAATCCACCGCTCCAACAACTGCGCCTTTTATTCCGTATAATTCACTGAAAGTGGGTAATGCCGGACGTACTCCTTCACCCCAGAACCAGACCGAGTTGGCCGGATTGCGTCCGGATTTTATTCTTTCCTGATTTATAGGATGTCGGCTTAAAAACTCCTGACTATGCTTAATAATATCCAACAAAGGTGCGGCACCTGTTCCCGAAGGTAGATATGCGCCAATTTGGCGGTCGGAAATATCGTGTGGCGGCGTAAGGTGAATATCTTTACCGCGTCCATTTTTCCAAATCAACAGGTGACGATAGCTAATCCCGGCATGCAGCTCAAATCCTGCTGGAATTAATTCCCTAGCCAAATCTTTTATTAAAACTGCTGATTCCCGCGTAGATATTTCACCGGCACTATAATCTGCCATAGTTTGCTGACCAGAGTCAGCATGGGATGATAATGTAACCAGATTGCATCTAAAAGCCAAATCCTGGTCTCCTAATGCAATCCCCATACTGACAGCTTCCAATGGTGAACGACCAGTATAATAAATCGCCGGGTCATAGCCCAGAACACTTAAATTGGCCACATCACTACCGGGACTAAATCCCTCCGGTATAGTTGCAACCATACCTATATGAGATAATTTAGCCAGTTTATCTATATTAGGGGTATGAGCTACCTGTAGAGGCGTTCTCCCTTTCAATTGCTGCAGAGGTTCATCAGCCATTCCATCAGTTAAGATTACGAGATATTTCAACAAATACACCTCCAGAAGTATGAAGCTTTTTAAAGTATAACATTATAAGTTGATAAGAATAAATTGTTAAACTAATAAATAAATTTATAATTAATCCTGAGTTTGAAAACGAAAGAAGATGAATGCCATAAAAAAGAAAGGAAGGGAAAACATGCCTAAGATATGCCGTGAAATAAGAGAAATTAAGAAAAATGTATGAAAAAAAGCAGGATAAATTGTATAATATTTATAATGTTTATAATATTAAAACAATTCAAGGCTCTGTAAAGTAAATATGAAAAACTAGCAACAAAATCCATAGAAAAGCTTCAAGCCACGAGTAAATACTTTCTTTTTTGATTCTTGGATAATTTAAGTCCGGCAACTTGGGCTGGAGTAAGATTA
>Ga0209312_1001089_pt1 | contig 20971 bp, 17 predicted proteins | sample BioC13SIPDNA_4_FD_185744 | JGI IMG/M metagenome (GOLD analysis project Ga0209312, IMG submission 185744) | Anaerobic biogas reactor microbial communites from Washington, USA - Biogas_R1_B C13 SIP DNA (SPAdes) (version 2) | ecosystem: Engineered > Bioreactor > Anaerobic > Unclassified | place... | reverse complement strand
TCATGTCGGTTCTCCTGGATTGCGGACGGACTTGATTGTCCACCCGCCTCCTAGGTATGATGCCCCCCGTGAATCGGAACGACAGCCGCCTAATTACTCAACTGCCGCGTAGCGGCTTAGTTCAACACACTGTTGCAGGTGTTCTGGAAGACGCACGATCCCACCCAGTTCAACCGGCAGGGAGCGGACATCGGCACGCAATACCGATCCGCCATTTTCATCCATTCCGATGCCCAGGCCACTGCCGCCCGCGCCTCATTGGCCGCCGAAGACCAATCTGGACGTCATGCGGGCCGGGTCGTCACTGAAATCGCGCCCGCGGGCGAATTCTATCCTGCCGAGGAGTACCATCAGGGATACTACCGCAACAACCGGCAAGCCCCCTATTGCCGCGCCGTCATCCAGCCAAAATTGAAGAAACTCGGCCTGGCCGATTAAGGCGGGTTACGGGTTCGGGGTTCAGGATCACTGGCCGGACCCGACGCCTGGCCTCTGCCCCCCGGGATCTACTTGGGGGCTTCACCGCGGTTCTGCTTGAGCCAGGCTTCGATGAACATGTCAATGTCGCCATCCAGCACCTGAAACACCTGTCCGGTCTCCGTCTCGGTGCGGTGATCCTTCACCATCGTGTAAGGCTGCAGCACGTACGACCGGATCTGGTGGCCCCAGGCGATTTCGCCCTTGTCGCCGTAGAACTTCTCCATCTCGCGGCGTTTCTTGTCCTGCTCCAGCTCGTAGATCTTGGCGCGGAGGATCTTCATGGCCTTGTTGCGGTTGGCATTCTGGCTCCGCTCAGCCTGGCAGGCCACCACAATTCCGGTCGGCAGGTGCGTCAGCCGAATGGCGCTGTCGGTCTTGTTGACATGCTGTCCGCCGGCTCCGCCCGAGCGATAGGTGTCCACCCGCAGGTCTTTGTCATCGATCTCCACTTCGATGTCATCGCTGATTTCCGCCACGACATCGAGCGAGGCAAAGGACGTGTGCCGGCGTTTGTTGGCGTCGAACGGACTGATGCGCACGAGCCGGTGCACCCCGCGCTCGGCCTTGAGGAATCCGTAGGCCCAGGGACCGCTGACCATCAGGGTCACGGTTTTCACTCCGGCTTCGTCGCCGGGCTGATAATCCACGGTGGAAACCTCGAAGCCCTGTTTCTGGCAATAGCGATCGTACATGCGCATCAGCATGGCCGCCCAGTCGCACGATTCCGTTCCCCCCGCGCCGGCATGCAGCGTCAAATAGGCGTTGTTGGCGTCAAAGCGGCCAACCATCAGTGATTGAAGCTCGACGTGTTCGTACTGTTTTTCGAGTTTGGCGACCTGCCGGGCCAGTTCCACCACGTCGGGATGTTCAGCGGACACCTGTCCCGCCTCCGCCAGCAGGCCCGCCATCAGCTCGAGTTCTTCTTGATGGGCCACGAGTTTGTCATAGGGCCCCGTCACCGCCTCAAGGGCGTTCTTCTGGTCGATCAGGACCCGGGCCGCCTGGGAGTCGTTCCAGAAATCGGGCGCCGACATGCGCCCGGTCAGCTCTTCGATGATCCGTTTTTTGCCGGCAACGTCAAAGATAACCTCTCATTCCTGCGAGGTGTTTTTTCACGTCCGCAATGCGTGCTGAAAGCTCGTCGATCATAACCTTGCCAGTTGTCAGGCCTCAGAAGTCAGAAGGAAAACCATTCTTTGCTCTGATCCCGCAAATCCCGTCCATCCTGTCTTAATTATTTATTTCTTTGTTTCCAGCCTGTTCGTGCCAGCCATAATAGGGTCGCGGCGGCGCAGGCGATGCCATACATATCCCCGAATCGGGTGTAGAAAGTCAAGCGAGCGGAATCCGCCGGAGCGGAGACATCGACCCACAGCACACCGGGCTCCCAGGTCCGGCCGGCATCATCGGCCAGCCGATGCGACACCCGGCCCGTCGGTTCGATTACGCAGGAAATGCCCGTATTGGCCGCGCGCACGAGCGGCACGCGGTTTTCCACCGCCCGCAAGGTCGCGTTGCGCATGTGCTGCCGCGGCGCCACGTCCTCGTCGAACCAGGCGTCATTGGTCAGATTCACAAGCATCCGGGCTCCCTGCCGGACATCCTTCCGGGCCAGGCCGGGGAGGATGTCCTCAAAACAGATCAAGGGAGCCAGGGGAATCTGCTCCCGGCCGGCGGGGAACTGCGTCCCTTGGTCGCCGGCGCTGATGCTCATGGGCATTTGCAGGGCGGTCTTGAGGCGCCGGGGAATCCAGCGTTCGAAGGGGATATACTCGCCGAACAGCACCAACTGGCGCTTGTCGTATTCCCCGGCAAGGCGGCCCTCGGCATCAAAGAGAAAGGCGCTGTTGAAATACTCCGGTTCCCCGGAATCCAGCAGGGCGGTATCCAGTGATCCCGTCAGGATCGGCGTCCCGTTGGTGCAGAGGCTCCAGACGAGGTCATAGCTGGGTTCGCTGTTGCGTATGTCATCCGGAAGAGCGGTCTCGGGCCAGATCACCAGTTCAAGCCGCGGATCGGTCTGCGCCTGGGCCGTGAGTTCCCTCAACCGCGAGTAAATCAGCTCGATTTTCGTCGAGACCCACTTGTCGTCCTGCGGGATGGCGGGCTGCACCAGAGCCGCCCGAAGCGTGCGGGTGCCCGGCGGCAAGCGCTCCACCCGCCAGGCGCCCCAGGCCAGTATGCCCGCCACGGTCAAGGCCCCGACCGCCAAGTGAATCCACCCGCGCCGTTCCGCCACGGCCCACGCCAGCAACGCGTTCGTGAATATCACCAGGCCCGACACCAACCACACCCCGCCAAACTCGGCCACTTGGATTCCGGGCAGCCAGGGCGCCAGGCCGGCACCCAGGCTGTTCCATGGAAATCCGCCCCCGATCCAGCCACGCAGGAATTCACTGCCGCACCATGTCACCGTCAGTGCCGCGGCAAACCCCGTTCCCTGCCCCCGCCAGCGGTTCGCAAGCCAAACCGCCGGCAGGAAGAACAGCGCACAATAAGCGCTCAACAGGATCCAGCCCGCCACGGTCACATGGGTCAGCCACCGGATGCTCAACAGCCAAAACAGGACCCCTGTCAGGAATCCCATGCGCAAGGCCAGTCGCTCCGGAATGCGCCGGACCATGATCAACAGTGGCACCAAAGCCGCCCAGACCGCCCCGGTCCACTCCAGGGGCGGAAAGACCGCATACAGCAGCAAGGCGGACACAACGGCGCAAACCGCCGCCATGGTTTCATCCCGGCTGGAAGGTGCAATTCTCACTGGAGGGTCCATTCTGCCACAGCCCGTCCCGCCCGCAACCTTCGATTTCCAGGGGAAATCCCCGCCTCGTTGACCAGAAAACCGCCCCTCCGACTCATCATGCCGCTCAGAATCCATGAAGCCCTCATGTCCGCATGCAACCGGGGCGCGCGAAAATGACCCGAGGTCCGCCCGGCCACACGCCGACCGCCGCCCCCCCCGTTTCATCTTGAAACCCATGCCCGGCATCCACGACGGGGAACCGGGCCATTTCCCTTTGGGACCCGGTATCAGACATGCTACGGTTGCGCCATGGTTCGCCCATCGCTTGTCCCGGTCATCTGGAGTTTTCTGCGAATTGGCGCCGTCGCCTTCGGCGGCGGCCTGGCCGCCCTGCCCGTTTTCGAAGCGGAACTGGTCCGCCGCCGGCAATGGCTGACGGTGACGGAGACGGCTGAAACGTATGCCATTTCCCAATCCGTCCCGGGCGTCATTATCGTCAATTTTGCGGTTCTTGCCGGACTGCGGCTGGGGGGCAAACGTATGGCGCTGTGCGCCGCCTTGGCGGTCGCCTTGCCGGCGTTTCTTGTCATTCTCGCGCTCGCGGCATGGTCCGCCGGGCGATGGGACAACCGTTGGGTGGCCGCCGCGCTCTCGGGCCTGCGCCCAGCCGTGGTCGCCATTCTGGTCGGAGCCGCCATTCGCCTTGGCCGCGGCAACCTGCATACTCCGCTGCTGTGGCTGGCGGCGGCCGCCGGCGGCGGGTTGCTGCTGGCCCGTATTTTGTCACCCGTGACGCTGATCCTGCTGGGCGCGGCCGCCGGCCTGGGAATTCATCTGTGGAACAAGAAAATGGGCGGCGCGTCATGAACACTCACCTCTTGCTGTTTTGGACTTTTTTCAAAATCAGCCTGTTCAGCATCGGGGGCGGCTACAACATGATTCCCCTGATGCAGCACGAGGTCGCGGCCCGCGGCTGGCTGGCGTCCGAACGTTTCCTGGACATTCTGGCGGTTTCGGAAATCACGCCTGGCCCGGTTGCCGTCAACTTGGCGACTTTCACCGGTTATCAGTTGGCGGGATTTACCGGCGCCCTGGCCACCACCACCGGAGTCTGCCTGCCGGGAAGCCTCATCCTGCTGGCCCTGGGTGCAATCGCCATCCGCCTGCGCACCCGGCCGGCCTTCCAGTCCGCGATGCGCGGTGTGATGCCCATGCTCGTGGGCCTCCTTGCCGCCACCGCCATCCGGATGGCCGCAGCCCTTGTGCCGGAGGCATTCGGATTTGCCGCCCTGCAAACGCTCGTGATTTTTGCGCTGACCTTGGGCCTGTTCGTGTGGCACCGCCTGCCCCCGGCCACCCTGATGCTCAGCGCGGCCGCGGCCGGTATCCTCGGCAGTCTCCTGCGCTGAAAGAAGCCAGCCCGCCATGGGGTGGATCGCTCACGAATCCCGCCGGCAGCGAGCGGCCTGTCCGCAGGGGTCCCCGTTCCGCTAAAACGGCAGGTGGTAGTCCTGAATTTTGCGCTGAATCGTCCGGCGCGACAAACCCAGTTGTTCCGCCGTCAGACGCCGGTTCCCCCCGTTGCGCCGCAAGGCCTCTTCCAGGACTTTTCTCTCGATATCCTCCAGCTTCATGCCGTCCGGAATAGACCAGCCGCCAGTCGGTGCCATGGGCGTCATGGCGGGACCATCCAGTCGCAGGCGAGCGGCTTCCAAGACATCGGTCGGGGCCGTGACCACGGCCGCTTCCACGGCATTGCGCAGTTCCCGGATATTGCCCGGCCAGGCGTACGCCTCCAGGCGGGCATACCATTCGGGCTCGACCGCGCGAACCAGTCGGCCGTGCTCCGACTGGGCCAGCGCCATGAATCGTTCGGCCAGGGGCCGGATGTCCTCCCGGCGTTCCCGCAGGGGGGGCAATGAAATCCCGACCACCTGCAGTCGGTAAAGCAGGTCCTGGCGAAAAGCGCCCGCCGCCAGTTTGGCTTCGAGATCGCGGTTCGTGGCGGAAACCAGCCGCACATCCACCTTGAAACTCTCCTGCCCGCCAACGCGCACGATCTCGCGGTCCTCCAGTACGCGCAGCAGTTTCACCTGCACGGCCGGGGGGGCATCGCCGATTTCATCCAGGAACAGGGTTCCGCCCTGAGCCCGCTCGAATGCGCCGGCGCGGCGCGCCACCGCACCCGTGAAGGCGCCTTTTTCATGGCCGAACAACTCGCTCTCCAACAAGCTCTCCGTGAAGGCGGCGCAATTGACCGCCACAAACGGCCCCGCGGCCCGGGGACCGTCCGCATGCAGCGCGCGCGCCACGAGTTCCTTGCCGGTTCCGCTCTCCCCCCGGATCAGCACCGTGGCATTGGTCTTGGCCAGGGCCAGAGTCTGTCGCACGACCTCCCGCATCGCCGGCGATTCCGCCACCCAGGCACGGGCGGTCCATTTTCCGCGGACTTCCTCGCTCAACACCGCCACCTGGCGCCGCAACCGGGACGCCTCCAGGGCCCGGAAGAGCTTGGCCTGCAGGTCGCCCACGTCCAGGGGTTTCTGCAGATAGTCATAGGCGCCCTCTTTCATGGCCCGGACACTGGAGTCGATGGAGCCATATGCGGTCATGACAATCACCGGGGTGCCGCCGTCATCCAGAGCCCGGATTTGCTTCATGACCTCGATGCCGTCCATGTCCGGCAGCACCAGGTCCGACAGGACCACATCCGCCCCTCGCGCCCGGAAGGCTGCCACGCCGGCCGTGCCTGTCGCCGCCAATTCCACCTGGCAGTCCAGATCACCGATCGCCTCCGCGAGCGAGCGCCCGTGATCGATATCGTCTTCCACAATCAGAATTCGGGGTGGGTTCATGTTGTTCCTTCCGCCGCTGGAAATTCCATGCGCAACTGCGCGCCCGGGCCTTCCGAATCGGTCACGACCAGGCTGCCGCCGTTCTTTTCCACGGCCGTACGGGCCAGAAACAGCCCCAGGCCCGTGCCTTGAGGGCGGGTCGTATAGAACATGTCGAACACCTGCTCGCGTTCGGCCTTGGGTATCCCCGGCCCGGTGTCGCGCACGTCCAGCCGGGCGCGGTGCCCCGCACGGGATATCGCCACGCTCACCCGGCCGGCCGGCCCGGCATGCTGGGTCGCATTCAGCAGGACATTCAATAGCGCCCGCTTGACTGCCGGACCGGAGGCCCGGATGCACACCCGACCGTCGGCGCGAACCTCCGGCGTCACCCCGGCCGTTTCGAAGCGCGGAGCGAGCAGTTCCAGGCATTCGCGGGCGCAGGCCTCCAGGTCAAGGCTTTCGGGCGCTTCCTCGCCCGGACGTGCCAACACGAGAAACTCCTGAAACACCTTGTCCATCCGGTCGAGGGTGTGCCGCATCCGCACCGCAAGGGAGGCAAGCCGTTCCGGGCGCGCCTCCATCCCCCGCCCGGCTTCCTTCTCCAGCATCTGCGCATCCAGCCGCAGGCTCGACATCGGGTTGCGGAAATCATGCACAATGCCGTTCGCCAGCATGCCTGAAAACGCCAGATGTTCTTCCCTCCGGCGCGCGCGTTCCCGGCGTTCCTCGCGATGCGCCATCCATGCCACCAGCGCCAGGCACACCGCGAAACAGGCTCCGAGGGTCGCCTGGCTCAGGCGATAGAGCGAGTCAATGGCCGCCGCCGCCGGTTGCTCTTCGCGTTCCACGGCATGCCGCCGCAGGCCCAGTTCCAGCGAGACGGTTTCCTGCTGGTTGGTCATGGACACGGTAAACGTCACCACCGGCACCTGCGTGCCCTCCCCCGTCAACATCTGCCGCCCAAGATTGACGGAACCCTTGAAATGATAGTCGCTCGCGCCGGGCGGGGGTTCCTGGCTGCCGACATGCTCGCGGAACAGCGTCACACCGTCGCGATGCACGGCCACGAATTCCAGTTCGGTTTCCAGTTCCCGCATTGAGCGCAGGAGACTGGAAAAATCGGGCCATGCCCCGGCCTCACCGGCTTCCGCCGCGGAAGCCGCGGCGGCCGCGCGCAGGGCCAGGCTCATGGCCAGCCACTGGCCCCGTTCAACCACCGCCTGCGCGGCCGCCTGGTGCGCCGCCTGGCTGTGCCAGCGCCGCAGGACAAACAGCCCGAGCGCGGCCAGGGCCGCGATCACCGCCACCCAGACGGCCGCCGTCCAGGCCAGTGAAAACCGGCGTGTTCGCGTTTTTTCCATACCCACCGTATTCTATCCCGCCGGTTTTCCCCGGCAAGTTTTTCCATTTGTGTTTGCCGTCTCATGCAGTATGTTGTTCCCTGCCATGAGCCGAGTGCTTCCCATCCGCACATATGGCGATCCGGTCCTGCGGAAACCCGCCCGCCCGGTCGCCGCGATCACACCGGAAATCGAAGCCTTCATCGGCGATCTCTTCCACACCATGCGCGCCGCGGAGGGGGTGGGTCTTGCCGCGCAGCAGGTGGGGCGCACCGAGGCGATCTGCGTCATTGAGATGCCCGCGGCCTATGATGTCGAGGAGGAGGGCGGGCCCCGCCTCAATCCCGACGTACCCCTGTCCCTGGCCCTCGTCAATCCGAAGATCGTGGAAGCCTCCGCCAAAACCTGCAGCATGGAGGAAGGCTGCCTCAGCTTTCCCGACATCCGCGGCAGCGTCGAACGGCCCTGGAGCGTCGTCATCGAGCACCTTGGCCTTGATGGCCAGCCCAAGCAGACGAAACTCAACGGCTTTTTTGCCCGGGCCGCCCAGCACGAGTTGGACCACCTGGCCGGCGAACTGTTCATCGACCTCTTCAGCTACGTTAAAAAACTCGCCGTTCGCACCAAGCTCAAGAACCTGCAAGCCGAAACCCTGGACAAGTTACAACCCGTTTGAAACCGAGAATGCCATGAATCCTGCCCTTGCCCCTCTCTTTGCCCGCCGCAGCATACGCCAATACCAGGCCAAGCCCGTTCCGGATCCGGTTATCCAAGACGTCATCGAAGCCGCCATGGCCGCGCCTTCGGCCAACGCCAAAGATCCCTGGGAAATCATCGTGGTCCGGAAACCCGAGACCCTCGCCCAAATCGCTGCGGGACTGCCCTACGGCAAAATGCTGGGGCATGCGCCCGTGGGCTTCGTTGTCTGCGGCAATCTCCAGCGCGTGAACGGCCAGCACCTGTCCTACCTGCTCCAGGATTGTTCCGCCTGCATTGAAAACCTGCTGCTAGCGCTGTCCATGCTGGGCCTGGGCGGCGTTTGGCTTGGCGTCCATCCCCGCGAAGACCGCATCGCCCACTTGAAACAACTGTTTCATCTGCCGGAGGAGATCATCCCCATCGGCGTGATTTCTGCGGGCTATCCGGCGGAGACTCCGCCTCCCCGCACCCGTTTCAACGCCGCGCACCTGCACCACGAGCAATGGTAGCCCGCAGATCCGCGGGTCAGAATCCCGTCTGGATCGAAAACGTCGCCTGGGAATCCCCGCCATCATCGGACCGTTGGTAGCCGAACCACAAGGGGCTCATCGGCAGACGGATTTCCACGCCCCGCAGGCGGTCATCCCACTGCACGGGATTCAGCGGCAATTCCCCGGAGCGATCCATTCTCAAGCGAAAATCCGGAACTTGCTGCAGGAAGTTCGCCGGCAGGTTCGCGCGCTCCAAGGCCACGCGCAATGCCGGGGAACTCAGGGTCAGCAACGGCGCCCCATCCGAACCCGGCAGGTTGGTCTGGCTCCACGCCAGGATGCTCCCGGCCAGGAACCACATCCATCCCAGCATCGCCTGTCGGCATCGATCCATGCCGACATCCTAGCCGCTCCGCGCACGCGCAGCCACCCAAAAGCCGCCGCGCTCGACCCGTCCCGCCCGCCAGGGCCGGCCTCCTCCTGCACCCGGCCGCCATTCCGTTTCATTTTCACAAGGATTTCGCTTTTCCCTCACACGCCGGCTCGCTACAGTGCTGGCTCCATCGAACAGGCGAAGGAGATTCATCATGGCCGGTGTTTTCAAGGCATACGACATTCGCGGCATCTACGGCGAAACCCTCACGGACGACCTCGCCTTCAAGATCGGCCGCGCCATCTTCACCTTCCTCGGCTGCCAGAAGGTCGTCATCGGTCGCGATATGCGGCCGCATTCCAAGCCGCTTTTCGATGCCCTGGCCCGCGGCCTGTCCCTGCAGGGCGCCGAGGTCATCGACCTGGGCCTCTGCTCCACCCCCATGTCCTATTACGCCAACCGCCTCCTGGGCGCCGACGCTTCCGTCATGATCACCGCCTCCCATAATCCCGGCCCATGGAACGGATTCAAGATCTGCCGCGCCAACGCCACGCCCCTCTCCGGCGCCACCGGCATCCTCGACATCGAACGCATCGTGCGCGAGGAGGATTTCGCCACGCCGGCCACCGCCAAGGGCCGGATTTCGTCCTACGATATTGTCCCCGACTACGCCGCGCATTTCCGGAGCTTCGCCGACATCCGCCGCCCCCTGCACGTCCTGATCGACTACGCCAACGCCATGGGCATCCTGGAAGCCGAGGTGTTCGCGGGCCTGTTCCACATCACTCCCCTCTACGACACGCTCGATGGCACGTTTCCCCATCACGAAGCCAACCCCCTGGACACCCGTACCCTGGCCGACGCCCAGCAGGCCGTGCGCGCGGGATCGTTCGATTTTGCCGCCTGCTTCGACGGCGATGCCGACCGCGTCGGCTTCATCGATGAAAAAGGCGATATCATCCCCATGGACATGATCACCGCCCTGATCGCCCGCACCATCCTCACGCAAAATCCCGGCGCCAACATTTTCTACGACCTGCGCTCGTCCTGGGCCGTCAAGGAAGTCATCGAAGAAGCCGGCGGCATTCCCAACCGCAGCCGCGTGGGCCATGCCTTCATCAAGGCCCAGATGCGCGAAAAAGACGCCCTCTTCGCCGGCGAACTCTCCGGCCACTATTATTTCAAGGAGAACTCGTTTGCCGAGTCTTCCGCTTTGGCTGTCCTGTACATCGCCAATCTGGTGTCCCAGTCCTCTCAACCCCTCTCGCAGCTGATCGCCCCGCTCCAGCGCTATCACGCCAGCGGCGAAATCAATTCCACCGTGGCCGATCCCCCTGCGGTCCTGGCAAAATTGCGCGCAAAATATTCCGACGCCGCGATCCTCGAATTGGATGGCCTCAGCTTTGAATACCCCACCTGGTGGTTCAACGTCCGCTGCTCCAACACCGAACCCCTCGTCCGCCTCAACCTCGAGGCCCAGGACAGGTCCGACATGGAACGGCACCGCGACGAAGTCCTGGCCATCATTCGCGGCTGACCCCGCGCCCCGCCGGCCGCTCCCAAAACGGATCGAAATGGAGCCGGTTCGCCCTCGTACCGGTCTCAGTGTTTGTTACCTTGCTGAGCAAATCCCGAAGTATAATAGTTGCAACTATTATACTATTGAGTGTTGGGTTTTTAGGTTACCAATGCGGCGGTTAGCCCCACCACAGCCAAACGACGAGGTCCTCGCCGTCATCCGAGCCTGACCCCACGCTCCAGCGCGGGTCTTATGCAATTTTTTTTATGTCCGCCGTCCGCAGGACGTGGAGGTTGAGGACTTCTTTCGGATTTTGGCGGGTTTTCCTCGATGTGCCCGCCCCCTCCTCAATTCCTAATTCTGAATTCTTAATTCAGAATTCTCAATTGTTCGCCACCGGCCCCCAAAACCGCACTTCCGGTTCCAGCTTGAAACCGAATTTCTCCTTCACCGCGGCGGCCATGCGGGCCGCCAGCCGGGCCACGTCCCGGGCCGTTGCGCCCGACCCGGCAATCACCATGTTGGCATGCTTCTCAAAGACGTACGCGCCGCCCTCGCGCATCTGCTTCACTCCGGCCTGCTCCAGCAACCGGCCGGCGGCACACCGCGGCCCGCCCGCGATTTCCGGTGGCAGATTCTTGAAAAAACTGCCTGCCGTTGGCTGCACGCGCCAGTCTGGATGCTTCGCCCGCCGCGCCGACAGGATTTCCTCCCGTTCCGCCAGCCGCCGCGCCCGATCGCCCGGCATGACGCGGAACCAGGCCCGGGTGACCACTTCGCCGGTGTCCGCCAACGAGGAACCGCGATATCCAAACTGCAACTGTTGCCGGCTCATGACCTGGACTTCGCCCGCGCGGGTCAGCACCTCGACGCGCTCCAGGACATCGCCCAGAGCCGCGCCAAATGCTCCTGCGTTGCCGCAAATTCCGCCGCCCACCGTGCCGGGAATTCCAGACGCAAAACCGAGCCCGGCCACCCCTTCCTCCGCCGCAAACTGCGCCAGCGCATCCAGGGCCGTACCCGCCGTCACGCAGATCAGTCCCTGCTCCCAACGGCAATCCGGCCGGTCCGAAATCATCCGCAACACCGCCTCCGGAATGCCCGCATCCGCCACCAGCAGGTTCGAACCCCCGCCCATCACCCTCCACGGAATTCCCGCGGCCTGCCAGTTCCGCACAATTTCCGCCGCGGCCGGCGCGTCCGAAACCGTCACCAACTCGCGGCACGCCCCTCCCAGCCGAAACGTTGTATAATCTGTCAGCCATGCCTTCATCAGTTGCGCCCCATCCTACGCACCCCCCTCCGGATGCGCCAGTCTTTCCCCTCCGGGGTGGCGGTCGCTACGCGCCCGCCAGCATGCCGCAGGCCGCATGGATGTCCGCCCCCCCACTGTAGCGCCGCGCCACCGGCTGCCGCAGATGCAGGCGCAGCGCATCGCGGAAGGCAGCCAGTTCTGCCGCCGCAGGCGGCGCAAACCGCCCGGTGGCATCCTGGACATCGATCAAATCCAGCGTGACCGGCAGATCCTTAACCAGGCCGGCTAATTGCGCCGCATCTTCTTCCTGCGTGTTGAAGCCCGAAATCATCGTCCAGGCCAATGTCACCCGCCGCCCCGAAACGGCATGGTATTCCCGGACCGCGGCCATCAGTTCCGGCAACGGGTGGACATCCTCCACCGGCATCATGGTGCGCCGCTTCGCCTTGTCGGCGCTGGCCAGCGACACCACCAGCTTGAACGGCAACCGGTCCGCCGTGAAGCGCCGGATGCCCGGCACGATGCCCGCCGTGGAGATCGTGATGGCCTTCGCCGCGATGGCCAGGCCGCACGGCTCGCTCAGGATCCGCGCCGCCCGCACCACGGCGTCATAATTCAACAGCGGCTCGCCCATGCCCATGAACACCACTCCGCGCACCGGATGCGGCGAATCCGCGGCAATTCGAATCACCTGATCGACCATTTCCCAGGTCGCCAGGTTGCGCCCGAATCCCAGCCGGCCCGTCGCGCAAAACCGGCAGCCCAAGGCACAGCCCACCTGCGAACTGACGCACACAACGGTTTTTTCCTTCCCGGCCCGGTGCAGCAGGGGGATCCGGACCGCCTCGAACATGCCAGCCCCCTCCCCCCGGAACAGGTACTTCGCAAAACCGTCCCGGATTGAAACGCGCCGCTCAATCAATTCCAGGCGCGGCAGGCGCAGTTCCCCGCGGATGCGCGCCAAAAGGGCGCCGGATACTTCCGGAAGACGTTCTGGAATGACCTCCTGCCGAAGCGCCGCTGCCTGCAACCGCCGCGCCAACCGCAGCGACACCCCCACCGGCCCCAGCGCGGCATGCAATTCGCCGGCAGTGCAGTTTTTCAGCAGACAAGACATCGCAAGTCGTGATTACCCCAGGCGCGGAGCCGGATAGCGGTTACTGTCCGAACTCACTACGACCCCGAGTATGCCAAGCGATTGCAGAAGGAAAAGCCCATAATGTTTCCCCCCCGTTGCGCGCCGCCCCCCATTGGCCGCGACGCTATTCCCGGCTGCAGGCGGAACTCGCTCGTTCTGCGGCTTCCGGACGGGCTTCGGATGGGAGCGCGCTCGGGCTACGCCTTCGCTGCTCAAAGGGCCGGGCCCCGCTTAACAGCCCCGGGAAACAACCCGAAACCCCACAAAACAGCCTGAAAACCAAGTTTTCCATGGTGTGGACAAATTCTTCCCATTGTCGCTTGTTGTCAATACCAATGAGACACTTTTCTACCCGGCAGACGACAGGTTTACCGGCTTGTTGATCCATACTTCCTGCGGCACGGACTCGGCCTTGGGCGGTCCCTTCACGAACCGCTCGGGATGTTCGGAGTAGGCCCGGTCCAGGACCTGCTGCCGTTGCCGCCGCTTCTCCTCGGCCCGGCCCAGATGGACGTCTTCCGGCGTCATGAAGGCCAGTCCCGAGTGCCGATGCTGCTTGTTGTACCACTCCAGCAGCTCGCCGAAGTATCGGCGGGCTTCCTCGAACGATCCGAACCGCTGGGGATAGGTCGGATGGTACTTCAGCGTCTTGAACTGGGCTTCGGAGTACGGGTTGTCGTTGGATACGTGCGGGCGCGAGTAGCTGCGGCGGACCTGCAGGTCCGCCAGCAGCCCGAGCACCTCCTGCGAGCGCATGCTTTTGCCCCGGTCCGGGTGCACCGTCAGATGGTTCGGCCCGACTCCTTGGCGTTCGTGGCACAGCGAGATCAACGCCTTGGCCTGCGCTCCGCTTTCGTATTCCGCCAGCACCCAGCCCACGACGTAGCGGCTGTACACGTCGAGCATCACGTAGAGGTGGTAGAAGAGGCCAGGCGACGGCCCCCGCACCTTCGTGATGTCCCACGACCAGACCTGGTTCGGTCCCGTCGCCAGCAGCTCCGGCTTGGTGTAGACGGGATGCCGGAGCTGGTTGCGCCGCTCCCGCACCCCGCCGTGGCGCTTCAGGATGCGGTACATCGTGCGCATGCTGCACAGGCAGATGCCTTCGTTCAGCAGAGCCGGCGCCGGCCATCGTCGGCATCGACGAGATCGCCATCCGCCGGGGCTTCACCTTTCGCCTGGTGGCCACCGATCTCATCCGCCGCCGGGGTGAAGGGTCACGTCTAAACATATAACATTTTACGAATGCGTTTATAGGTTTCGTTCAGCGTTTCGCCACCGTTCTTCTGCTTCATACGTTCGTCAAAGCGGCGCAGTCCCATGCAGACCGCGGCATAATCCATTCCGCCCATTACCCCGCCCAGCTCCCGCAAAGTCATGCCCGTGGCTTCCCGGGCCAGTTTCAGGGTCAGCCATTTACCCCAATCCCCGTGCCGATGCAACCACTGGTCCGCCGGCTCCCCGCGCGTCTCCGCCACCGCCTTCACCACCGTCTCGAAGCTCAGCCGGGCCTTCAGCCGCCCGCGTCTCTCCGTTTCACGGTTTCCCTTGCCTCCTATCTGCTTGAGCCGGGCGATAAACTCTGCGCTACCAATCCCCAGCGCGTCCCGGAACGACTCCTGTTGCGAAACATCCGCACCGGCTCGCAGCAAATCCTGAACACGCGCCCGGTAACGCGCCGCCTCCCCGCGCTCAATGCCCCGCGCACGCCGTCGGATCTCCGACACCGTCAGCCACTCTGGCCCCTGCTCGTATCCCGCATAGGCTCGATAGGAACTCGACCGGTACATCCGAAGCGTCTGCATACGGGCGGTCGCCTCCTCCGAACTCGCCGGCGGCCCAATGCCCAGGCGCTCCGCCCGGCTGCGCTTTTTCCCCAACCCGTGCGAAACCGTCCGTACCGGATTCAAATGCACGTACAAGCTCAGCTCATAGGCCCATTTGCCCTCCTCCACGGAAATACTCTTGAAGCGACCCTGAAACAAGGGACCTGCCCGGTTATGCCGTGCATTGAAATAACTGCTGTACGATAACCCAAGCCACTGCATCCCCTGGCTCAAGTTGGCCTCCGGAGTCTGAATGAGCGCATGGTAATGATTGTCCATCAGACAATAGGCATGCACAACGAAACGAAACCGCTCCACCGTCTCGCCCAACAAACGCAAGAACACCGCGCAGTCATATGGCTCCTTGAAAATCTTCCGCCGCTCCAGCCCGCGATGCATGCAATGATACCAGCCATCCGCCAAATTGATTCGTAAGGGACGCGCCATGTCCACTACCAAAGCACGAAACCGATCAGCACTGCAAGCCATTTGTTATATGTTTAGACGTGACCCCTTCACACAGGACGGCGTAATCCGATCTCTTGGCTGGTTTGGTTTTCTTTTTCATCCTTTGCCGAGTGGCAAAGAGCAGGACTTCAAACCAGCCTTTTCTTCATCCCCGCCCGGTTCCTATGGGATGGTAGTGATAGTTTTCCATAGCGTGGAAAACTCGCCGAAATATTTTCCATAGCGTGGAAAAATCTGTATCGCTCATAATAATCAATAAATGTAAGAACAGCTTACATTAAGCATTGCGCCGCTCCCATCAGCGCGACGCATTCAACGACATGGCGGAGAAGTATCGCGCGGGCCGCGGCTCATGATTTTTCTGCGCCGCAGAGCCAGCAGGAAGCTCCCGACCGCCAGCAGGGCGGAGGTGGCGGGTTCGGGAATCATGCCCGCCCCCGCAGGAATGCCGACGCCGGGATCGGTCTCGTAACCCCAACCGTAGATTTCGGCATAGGGACTGTCTGATGATGCAAACAAATCGATCCACCCATAATGGGTGTTTCCGGCGATGTTGAATTCGACGCCCATATAGGAGCGAGGGAACCCCCCAACGCAGGTATACCCCCCCGAGCCTTCCAGGCAGGTAATCAGATCGTTAAACTCGCCGTTTTCACCAAACCAGTCCAATCCGTCATCTCCACTATTAGGGCCGATCTCAAAACCGCCGGGAAGTGACTCCATCGGACCTCCGATATCGTTTCCCCCGGTAGGCCGAACCAGATATTGGTTGCCGCTGTCCGACCCGACTCCAACCGATGCGGGATTCGCTTGGAAAACATAGTCGGTGAATCCATCGCCATTCAAGTCCAGCGGCTCGTTTTGCGTCCATTGGCCGGTTCCATAAATCCAAAGGACGATGGGCTCGGTCAGCCAGGTGACCGCGACGATGCCCCGGCACGGCGTGGCCGCCGACAGGACAAGGGCGAGAACTCCAATCAGCCGTGCGGAGTTTTTCATGGTTGCCCACCCGTTTCCCGGCGAAGCCGCCAGAAACGGACATCCGCATCGTATTCCGGTAAAACGGCATTGCTCCACGCCTCGGCCACCAGGGTTCCCGCCGATTCCCAGGAGCCTTCGGCCAGGAGATTCGTAGTGGTTTCCAAATGCAGGTATTCGCCGGGGCCGCACTCAAACTCGACCAGAAATTGATTGGTGGATAGCGAGCGCTCTATGTGCGTGATCTTTGGAGGGAGCGGCGTATCACCGGAAGTGAGAAGCGAAACCCACTGGTTGGTAGGTGTTGGCCCGCCGGGCAGTCCGCCCGAATGGACGACGACAATGCGATAGGTTTCCGCCGCCGGAGCGATAATTACAACCTGCTCGATGTTGTTGCGATCATCATATCCCGTTGTCGCGGCGGTGGCTCTGGCCGCTTCCGTTTTGTTCGAAAGATCAGGATTCAACACCCAAGGCAAAAAGGTTTGCGAGCCGTCCTCTGCCTCCACGCGCAGGTCAATGTTGTGCACCAGCATGGGAACGGTTGGATCAACTGTAACATTTGTGGATGGGACACCCGGCGGATCGCTCCAAACACCTGTGAGTTTGAAGGGAGTGCCATCCAGCGCGACCAGCCAGGAATTGGTTTCGCCAACGGCCAGATCGATTTCCTTGATGTGGGCGCCGCGTCCATCGTTCCCATCCAACTCAATTTGGCCGACTGCCGACACGCAGTTAAACAGACCCCAACCCGTCAGATAGTCGGGCCCCGGATTCCACAAGTCATCGGCCGTATGGATGGCGAGAGCTTTCAGGGTTGAGCCGCGGTAATCGTCGACTTCGGCACTCAGACTCGGGAATAACTGTCCGCGTCTTTGCAGGGGCAAAGCGAGACCAGCGGTCACACCCGGCGCGGCAAAACTGGTGCCCTGCTGATATTGCCAATCGCTATCGCTGTCCGAATCCGGTGTGACAAGGTTGAAGGGTCTCAACTCCGGATGTCTTTCGCCCACAGCGACCACATCCGGCTTGATTCGTCCGTCGTCGGTCGGTCCGCAAGCGCTAAATCCGGACAACGCCATGGGAGAGTTAGTGGAGTACCCCAAGTGAGCATAGGAATCAATTATATGGTAGACATCGAGTACCGAGCCAACGGTCAGCACATTCTTTGCGGTCCCAGGCGCTGCCATCGTGTCGAAACCGTAGGTGTCGCCATCACCATTTCTCCAGTCGCGCTCGTTGGCGGGCGGGTTCGTGATATGAACCCAGTTGGTTCCGCTTTTCATGTAATAGTTTGTGGCAATACCGGGTCCGGATAATCGGTCGTTGCCGGCGGAATAGACCAGTAAGTGCCTTGTGGCGTTTGCATGGAGAAATTCGTCAATATCTTCGCAGCCCTTTCCATCATCAAAACTTGGCGTGTAAGCGCCAAATTTCGGATCTTCCGCAAAACCATAAAGCCCCCGCCATACCCATGCGTTTGAAACCGGTTCATCCTGCAACCTCCAGCCGTTGGCTAGACTCCATGAGTGATTGGATAGTCTCAAGCCCGGCTCATTGGTTGTCCCGGCAGCGGCATCGGCAAGCTCCGATGAAAGATTTTTAATATCGAACGCATCGACATTGGCTTGATAGGCCACGCCGCGCATGGCGTAGCCGTAATACGAACCAAAGTAACTTGCACCTCCGGCGGCCAAGGTCCCGGCAACGCCCGTTGCATGGTAGTTGAGTGGAATGGGATTTGTGGCGTTCTGGTCCATTTGAACGACTCGGCCCTGGAACTCAAGATGCGATTCGCGGACGGCCCCGTCCACTTCCCACATGCCCAGCACAACATTGGTTCCCGTTAGGCCGAGGCCGGTGCTGGCAGATGGCCAAGGCGTCATATTTGTTGGCCAGAGCTCGTCCGCGCTGATGGATGCGGCCGCAATCTGGTTCTGGCTGACGATCCAAACCGGCTCGCCGTTCATCTCCCCGGCCAGCACGGCATGCCGATCCTTTCCAATCGGGGTTTTCCTTGCGACTCCGAGACGATCCGCCATCTCATCCAACCTGCGTTCCACCTCGTCCCGCTTGGCCCATCGCTCATCGGCCAGGCTCAACAGCCGTTCCTTTTCCTGCCGGGCAACTGCCGTTCGGTAATCGCCGGATGTCGCCATCCCCGGACGCACCAAATCGCGCAGCATGGGCCGCGCGTCCTTGATTTTCTGCTGCCATCTCGCTTCTGCGGCCTTTGCCGCCGCCGCCGCGCTTTCGGCCTCGGCCTGTTGCGTCGCCGAGAATCCAACGAACTCCTCGGGCTTTGGTTCACCGCCGAAAGGAGGCAGGCCGACTTCCGCATTCACATCCGCCATGCGTTGCCAGGAATCATGCGCTTCCAAGTAGGCGCGTTCATCTTCCGAAGACAAGATGACGCCGGCTCCCGCATATGAGCCCGAAAATATGTGCGACGCACCAAGCGCGATTAGCCAAATGGCAGGGCGGAACGGTCTTTTCATGACCAGCCTCCTTCGATGCAACGACGACAACACCATCTCCCTTCGTGTGAACCTGCGAACCATTAGTCAGCATTGCGCGTTTCTTTCGGTTTGGCGAGCGCTTTTTCAGCCCGTTTCGGGGCGGATGCTCTAGCCGGAAACCCTCGGGTGCCCATTAAACACAACCGGCGTTTTGGTGACGCAGAAAACAGGCAGAAAAATCGGCAGAAAAATCGGCTTGCTATCGCGGGTCCTTTTTGCTTGCCTTGGTGCCGTGCTGAAAAGCCATATGCGTTGCAGCGGATGACTGCCGCATGGTTGCGATTGGAGAACTAACCGAGACGACGGACAACTGACATAATCAATTTTGCGTTATCGCAAGATTCGTTCCTTGGAAAACTGGTAATTTTCATTTTGTCGAACGGACTCGCGGAGGCGCGCCAATAAGGCGTGGCTTCTGTTCATGTTCGACAAAGGGATACCAGTCCCTCCAAGGAGCGTGGCAGTTGCCGCGCCTCTTTTTTGGAGGAATGCAGGATGGAAGCACGGTCTATATTCTCAAAACTTGGCCGCCTTATCACGCCGTCATTTAAATCATATGGCTGGGCTGAGGCTCCTGGCCGGTCATGCCCCATGCGTTCATTTGTCTTAACAATGCTGCTTGCGGGGATCGTTCTTCCATATACCGCACAAAGCGGTCAATTGGTAATCCGTGCAAACGCGACAGGCAATGTTTATAAGAATTGGTTGGGCAACTGGCAGCACGGGACAGAATTTTGGACTGGAGTGAATGGCACAACGCCTGATGAATTGGCGTGGGTGCAATTTCCCCTCTCTTCATCGGACCGCGATATCATTCATAACCGAAAGATTACTGGCGTATACATGCTCGTATACATGACGGCCGTGTCATCGGAAAGCGGTTATATGTATGTATCTGACTTAAAAGGTACTGACCTCGGCGACGGGATACAATATTCGGGACCGCCTTCTGGATGGGGTGAATCAATACTGGCAACGGATATTCGATATATGTATCCATCAAGTACTCCATACTTCAATACATTCAGCATCGCAAATGTCCCCGTGAATCCATATCTTGCCTTGCAAGATGGCGATATATACCTAAACCGCTATGCTAATTCTGGTCAAAGCCGGGTCGTGTTTGGCATATGGTCAGATAAGGATGTACGATTCTATAAACATACTTCTGCCGATTACGCCCCTGTATTAACCATCAATCATCGCCCTAATGCCCCTACTTCCGTGTCGGCATCCGATGGTGACTATACCAACGAAGTCAGCGTGACCTGGAACGCGTCGAGCGGGGCGACGGCGTACGAAGTCTGGCGACATACGAGCAACAACTCTGGCTCGGCCACGAAAATCGGGGACCCTACGAGCAATGGCTATAACGACACTACGGCCGTGGCTGGCACGACCTACTATTACTGGGTCAAGGCTGTTGACAGTGAAAATACGAAGAGCTTGTTTAGCTCGTCGGATTCTGGCTACCTAAAATGCGCCCGTCCGACAGGGGTGAGCGCAAGCGACGGCACCTATTCCGACAAAGTGCGCGTGACTTGGAACCCATCTAGCGGCGCGACATCCTACGAGGTATGGCGGATTAATCCGGATAACACGGTCCCGAAGATCGCCGACCCGACGGGCACTTCCTACGACGACACCACGGCCGTGGCCGGCACGACCTACTATTACGGGGTGAAGGCCAAGTACGCCGGGACCACCAGTGATTTTAGCTCGTGGGACTCCGGCTATCGGCAGATCGCGCCTCCTGCGGCGCCCACGGGGGTGAGCGCCACAGACGGCACCTATTCCGACAAGGTCGCCGTGACCTGGAACGCGTCGAGCGGGGCGACGGCGTACGAGGTCTGGCGGCACACGAGCAACAGTTCGGGCTCGGCATCGAAGATCGCCGACCCGACGGGCACCTCCTACGACGACACCTCGGCCGTGGCCGGCACGACCTACTACTACTGGGTGAAGGCCAAGAACGCCGGAGGCACCAGCGGGTTCAGCTCGTCGGATTCCGGCTACCGGCAGATCGCGCCTCCTGCGGCGCCCACGGGGGTGAGCGCCACAGACGGCACCTATTCCGACAAGGTCGCCGTGACCTGGAACGCGTCGAGCGGGGCGACGGCGTACGAGGTCTGGCGGCACACGAGCAACAGTTCGGGCTCGGCATCGAAGATCGCCGACCCGACGGGCACCTCCTACGACGACACCTCGGCCGTGGCCGGCACGACCTACTACTACTGGGTGAAGGCCAAGAACGCCGGAGGCACCAGCGGGTTCAGCTCGTCGGATTCCGGCTACCGGCAGATCG
>Ga0209312_1001087_pt1 | contig 21031 bp, 16 predicted proteins | sample BioC13SIPDNA_4_FD_185744 | JGI IMG/M metagenome (GOLD analysis project Ga0209312, IMG submission 185744) | Anaerobic biogas reactor microbial communites from Washington, USA - Biogas_R1_B C13 SIP DNA (SPAdes) (version 2) | ecosystem: Engineered > Bioreactor > Anaerobic > Unclassified | place... | reverse complement strand
CATGAGACAGGTAAACAAGACCGCATCCTCGCGGAGTTGATCGATATGGGGCGTGGTTTCGCGTTCGTAGCCGTAGCAGCCAACATGATCCTGCCGCAACGTGTCGATCAGAAACACCAGCACATTCGGCTTCTTCGGGTTGCCCTGTATGAGTTCACACACGCCCACGACAAACGGGCGCTCGCATTCCAGCCGGAGCCGGCAGGGCTTGCCGGCATGTCCGCCCAGATCGACGGCCGCGAAAGCCCATGTTTCGGGACCGGCGCTCTGAAACGTGTCGAGCACGGTTTCGCCGGCCCAGAGCTGCGCCCGCACGGGCGCCGGCTGTTCCACGTCTTCAAGCAGAGATACCCGGAAGACCCCCGACTCCGGCGCCATTCCCAGGGCGAGCGTGTGCTCCCCGGCTGGCAGGTCCCGCCCTCTCCCCCATGCCGTTTTTCGTACAACCGGGGAAGGCCGGGACTCATCGCGCTGATGCGCAGGCTGTGGCGGCTTCGAAGGCGGTTTGGAATCGCATCCGGGCACCAGGATCGTCACGAGCACCGCTATGCACACAACAAGCTGCTTCATGGCGACAGCTTATCATCGCGCGGCCCGCGCCGACAAATCGATTACCGGTGTCCTAACCAGTTAGATATAGCACAATATACAGCAGAACCGGCATGGTCACGACACTGAACAGAAATGACCAGGATACCACGCTGGCGAGAAACGCCGGCTTCACCTCGAACTGTACGCCGAAGACCGCCATCCCGACCGCGGTCGGCCCGCTCACCTGGACGACGAACACGCCCGCTTCCAGGCCGCGCAGACCGAGACTCCAGGCGGCGCCCGCGGCGAGCAGAGGCGCGACGCACAGCCTCAGCAGGCAGGCCAAAAAGACGTTGGCGCCGGTTTCGAGACGCGTTTCGGCCAGTTGCGCCCCCAGAATCAGCAGCTGGGCGGGGATGGAGGCGTCCGCGAGCAGCTCCACGCCGCGGACGAAGGCCAGCGCAAGCGCTTCGGAGACACTCGTGCCGCTCAATTCTTCCGGCGGCCGCCAGCCCAGCCGTTGAAGCGCGAGCGCGAGGAAGAAGGCGTATACCATGGGGAACTTCAGCACGCCCTTCAGCGCGCTCAGCACGGCGCCGCGGCTTCGCTGGGCGAGGTAGATCCCCACGGTGTTCTGCAGAAAGCTGCCGCATACCAGCACGATCACGGCCAGGGGCAACATCTCCTGGCCAAAGGCGAACAAGACCACGGGCAGACCGAAGTTTCCCAGATTGGGAAACTGGGTCATCAAAAACGCGCTGAGCTGATCGCCCTCAAGCCGGCGCAGGCGCGCAACGAGGTACAGCAGCGCGAGCATCGAGAACGTGGCGGCCGCCAGGGCGCCGGCATACCGCGCGAACAGTCCCCACTCGATCTCCCGCCGCGACAAACTGCTGAACACCAGGCAGGGAATCAACAGGTACAGGTTCAGCGACGACAGGGTCCGGACATCGAACGCAACCGCCCGCCGCACGCCATACGCCGCTCCGGCGACCAGAAACACGGGGACTACGGCCGACATCACGGCAAGGATCGTGGACAAGACTCCCTCCCACGTTGCGCTGGCTTTGTTCGCGCCGAATGCGCGCGTCTATGGTTCAGGCACGTAGTCGCCCGGGACTTTCAGCACGGTTACGGTCGGGATCTCCTCGCCGCGAAAGACCCGGATCAGGACCGACTCGTTCGGCAGCGCGTGTTCTTTCATGAGCCGCTTGAAGTCGTCCATACCGCGGACGGCGTCTTTTCCGATGCGCACGATGATGTCGCCGACCCGGATGCCGGCCTTATCGGCGGGACTGCTCACCTTGACTTCCGACACGACCACGCCGGTCAGGTCCGCTTCGAGCCCCAGGCGCTCGCGCATCTGGTCCGTGAGGGGTTGGGTGCGCAGGCCCAGGATGTCTTCCGTGGCGGGCTGCGGTGCGAGCTGGCTGTCTTCGGGGAATTCCTCGAGTCTCACGTCGAGTTCAACAGACGCGCCCTCGCGCCACACTTCGAGTTTCACGGTCTCGCCCGGCTCGATGTCGGAGATCTTCATTTTGAGGTCGCTGTCGTTCTCGACGACGCTCCCATTCACCTTGCGTACGACGTCATCGGGCTTGACGCCCGCGCGTGCGGCCGGGGTGTCCTCCGAGACGTCGATCACAAACGCGCCCTTGGAGTCGGGAAGGCCGAGAGCGTCGGCATAGTCTTCGGCGGCGTCGATGTAGACGCCGAGATAGCCGCGCGTGACCCGGCCCTCGGCGATCAGGATCGGAATGATCTTCTTGGCGGCATTGATCGGAATGGCGAATCCCAGAGACTCCGCCCCGTAGACGATGGCCACGTTAATCCCGATGACCTCGCCGTCGATGTTGCACAGGGGGCCGCCGCTGTTGCCCAGGTTAATGGCGGCGTCGGTCTGGACCAGGTTCTGGAAGCGCAGGCCGAGATTGAGCCCTTCGCGTCCCAGGGCCGTGATGTGGCCAAAGGACAACGACCCTTCCAGGCCGCGCGGACTGCCCGCCGCGACGCTGAACTGCCCGACCTTCAGGACATCGGAATCGCCGAGCACGGCCGTGGGCAGCTCGAAATCGGCCTGGACCTTGATCACGGCGATATCGGTCTGCGGGTCGCGTCCGATGGTCGTAGCGTCGAGCACGCGGCCGTTCCAGAAGCGCACTTCGATGGACGTCGCGTCCTCGACCACATGATTGTTGGTGATGATGTAGCCGTCCTTGCTGAAAATGAACCCCGAGCCGGACGCTTCGCGGCGCGGCATGGGTTGCGGCACGCCTTCGCGGGGCGCGGGGATGTTGAAGAAGCGGAAGATGTCTTCGGGGATCTGGCCGTCTTCGGAGAGACCCTCGGGCATCGCGCTCTTGACGTCGATGTTGACCACGCACGGACGGATCTTCTCGCCCACCTCGATAAACGCGCTCTCCAACTGCTGGAGCAGTTCCATCGCGGCATAACTCTGAAGAGAGAAGGCCACAACGGCCCCCAGAATAATCGCGGCCGCGAACCTGTGCTTTCTCATGCTGTTCCTCCTTTGACGTCCATCGAGGCTCGGGGATGGATGGCTTTATGGATTTCCTCGCGGATTTCCTCTTGCGGTTCCGGATCCAGGACTCTGTTGCTGTTTCGGGTCACATAAAACGAGTCGCGCACGCGCCGGGCGTCCGTTGCGATGCGCGCGGTCGAAATGTTCAGATTCAACTTGGCCATGGCACGCGTGATGTCATAGAGTAACCCAGTTCGGTCTCCCGTTTCGATATCGATGACGGTATGGGTGCGCGAGGACTGGTTGTCGAAATCGATCCGGGTGGTCACGGGGACGCGGGGTTGCAACAGCGCGAACAGGCGGCGCCGGGAGCTGTCGACGTAATCCTGGACGTCCTCGAATTCGAGCAATACGCGGCGCAACACCTCCTGAATGGAGGCGATCTGGGCAGGGGTAAGCGGCGCGTGCCGCCGCGTGTCCACCACCAGGAACGAATCGAGCACGTAGCCGTCGGGGCGGGTAAACAGCGCGGCGGTGTGGATGTCGACGAGCTGGGAGGCGAAACTGCCGGCGATCTGGCTGAAGAGGCCGGGCCGGTCCTGCGCGCAGATGACGATGGTGGTCATACCGGCCACCTCGTTGGTGCTGGCGGCCACGATCAGTCCGGTTTCCCGGCCCTGGCGGACGTACTCGAGATGTTCCGCGATCTCCTGGGGGCGGAACGCGGCCAGATACCGTTGGCCAAGCCCCTGGATGTGCTCGATCGCTTCCTGTTCCCGGTCCGTGTCGACCAGTTCAAGCACGCGGCGCGCTTTGGGGGACGCCCAGAAATCCTGGACCACCGTTTCGGCGGGTCCGAGGAGGCGCTGCACGGTGCGCAGGTACAGGCGCATCAGCAGCGCGCCCTTCCATTCGTTCCAGACCCCGGGCCCGACAGCGCTCAAATCGGCGTACGACAAAAGAAACAGGGCGCGCAGGCGCTGCTCGTTCTTCATCGTGTCCGCGAACGTCTCGACAATGTCCTCGTCGTCGACATCGCGGTACTGGCTGAGATTGGTCATGAGGACATGGTGCTGGACCAGGAAGGCGATGCGTTCCTCGTCGTCCTCGGGCATGCCGATTCGGCTGCAGATGCGCCGGGTGAGGCGGACGCTCTCGTCGACGTGCACATCGCCCCGGGCCTTGCCCAGGTCATGGAACAGGATTGCCATGACAAGCACGTAGGGGTCCGTTAGATGTTCGAGGGCTTCCCGGAGACAGCCCCGGATGGAGCCGTCGAGTTCGTCGATGCGGGCCAGGGCCTCGATCGCGCGCAGGGTGTGCTCGCCGACGGGGTAGCTGTGGAAATCCTTGTACCGGATGAGGTTTTCGATCTCGCTGAATTCGGGCAGGTACCGGGTCAGGAACCCGCATCGCGAGGCCTGGCGCAGGGCATGTCCGGCCTGCAGGGGGCGGTTGCATATCGCCACGAAAAAGCGGCGCACCAGATCGCTCGAGCAGAAGGTCGGGTTCACCAGATGCAGATTGGCCCGCACGAGGCGTTCCGTCGGACGGCTCAGCGCCGCCATGTGCCGGGCACATTGCCAGAACGTCTCCATCAGGCGCGCGGGATTGTGCGCAAACCAGTAGGGGTCGCCGCCGCCCACGTACAGCAACCCGTCGCGCACCTGCACGCCGGCGCGATGGCCTTCCCGGCCGGGGTTCAGGGCGGTCGCGGAGGGCTGGTGGCAGATGCGCGCCGCGACATGAAGCAGCCGCCGCAGTTTCGCGGCGGACGCATAATAATCGGACATCAATCCCGACAGGTTCACGACGGATTCCTCGGAATACCCGAAGGCTTCGCAGATGCTCCGCTGGGTGGAGAAGAGGAGGTCGTCGTGCTGTTTACCGGCGCTGAAATGCATCTCATTGCGCAAACGCAGGACGAAATCGAGCCCGTCCATGAATTCGAGGTTCTCGTCGGCCGAGAACAGGCCCTGGCTGACCGCCTCTTCGAGGGTATTCACGTCGTAGACCGTCATCAGGAGCCACAACGCGGTGTGGTAATCGCGCAGGCCGCCGGCGTTTTCCTTGATGTTGGGCTCGGCGGCATACAGGTCGCGGTATTGGGCGGAGAGCCCGTCGGTGCGGTCGTGGAGCTTCTGTTCGATGAACGCTTCGCTGGCGGCGCCGCGCATCTGTTCGCGCAGGAGCAGCTTCAAGCGCGCAAAGACCGTGTTGTCGCCCACGACATGACGCCCTTCGAGAATGCTCGTGAAGACGGCAATATCGTGGCGCGCCAGTTCCAGCGAGTCGTCCGTACTGCGGACGGCGAACCCCACATGGAACCCGGCGTCCCACAGGAAGGGGACCAGGTAGCCGCCGATTTCGCGAATCTGGTCGCTCATGGCCCCTTCATACACGAGGGCGATGTCGAGATCGGAAAAGGGATTGAGTTGGTGGCGGCCGTATCCGCCGAGGGCGCACAGGGAGATGCGCGTGCGCAGGGCATGGTGGCCCGGCATGCCGGCCAGGGCAAAGGCGAACACGGCGTGGAGCACCTTGTCGGACATGCGCGACAGAGCGGCCACGACGTCATGCCCCGACATCCCTTCGCTATGGCGCCGCTGGATGTCCGCGCGGGCCTCGTGCGCGAACTGACGCACCGCGTCGAGGCACTCGTCGCGCGGAGGCGCCTTTTGCTTTACCTGGGCCTGCTTTACGATGGCCTCAAGGGGATCCGTCACTCAGCACCGCCCGTCTTCGGCGTGCCGGCCGTTACGGACGGCGCCGGCGTGTAGGGAGGCCCCACCAGCGTCATAGCGGCGGCTTCGGTCCATCCGCGTTGTCCGTCGGTCGTGGAAACGAGCAGCCACGCGTTCTGGCGCTCCTCGACGCGGACGCGGTCGCCGGCAGACAATTCGAAGTGGACCGTGCCGGTATCATCGAGAGCGTAACGCACCGGAACGCGTTCCTGACTGGCCACGGCAATGGCCGGGGGATGCGCTTTGGCCCAGGCGGAGATGCCGAACGCGAGCGCCGCGAGGGCCACGCCGGCGAGCAGGAGCCTGGAATACGCGAACCGCCGGTATCTGCGGAGGCCGAGCAACGCCCAGAACGCGCACCAGCAGAGGGCCGCGGCGGCAGATACGAATTGGGGGGAGAGGTGTTCGTGCCAGAAGAAAATGGTTTGCTCCCACCAGGGCGGCAAGGGCGGCGCGAGCCGGCGCTGGGCCGATGCCAGCGCGTGGTCGAGGTTCATGCGCGCGCGGTCGAAGCCGGGTTCCAGACGCAGGGCGCGCTCATAGTTGGCCACGGCCGGGCCGAGCCTCCCGGCGGAGAAGCAGGCGTTTCCCAGATTGAAAAAGACCACCGCGTCGTGTACTCCATCCGCGATCAACTGCTCATACAGCGCGGCGGCCTCGTCGTAGCGTCCCGCGCCATAGGCGGCGTTGGCTTCGTCAAACAGCGCTTCAGGGGAGGAAACCGCCGCCACTACGCATAGTATAGAAAACAGCGGCGCCATCACCGAGATTCCTTTCGGAGCCAGAGATCCAGGTGCTCCATGCTTTCCCGGGCGGAGTCGAGCAGCGGTTCGACGGCCTCACGGGAAAGCGTCTCCCCGGCGTACCGGGCGCGTTCACAGGTCCGGAGGATGTCGAGCAGCCTGGCCGCGGCGTCCTGGGTGATCGCGCGCCCCTCAAAGAGGTCCCGCACGTCCGTAGACGTCATCCCCGCCTCGGGGAGATCGAACTTGTCGGCGATATAGCCGTTGATCGCCCGGTACAGCGCGTCCGCGCGATCGCCCGCATCCAGGACATGCCGCAGGCGTTTTCGCATCCGCGATTTTGCGCGGTAGGCGCGCGCGAACGAGTGGTCCTGCGCGAACCGGCGCTGGCGGGCGGTCCAGAGCGTCAGTGCGCCGTACGCCAGGGGCGGGAACAGCAGGACGGTGACGGCGCCCGCCCGGGACGACGGGCCCCGGCGCAGCTGATTCACCGCGGTCACGATCGGCAGCAATCCGTACTGCGCTCCATCGGCGCGTTCGGGTTCCGGAGCGATCGACGCGCCGGCCACCAGCCGCCGGCCGTTCTCACCGCTGGCCGCCACGTTCACAATGAAGGCCGGCGATTTCTCGGTCACGAACGCTTCCTTGACCGGGTCGAAATAGCAGAATTCGACGGGCGGAATGGCCAGAGCACCTGCCTTGACCGGGGTGACCTGATACGAAAACGTGGTCTCCGCGGTGACTCCCTCCGGATCCATGATGGGTTGGACAGCGCGTTCGGGCTCCGACACGTGGGCGCCCTCGAGGGCGGGCAGTTTTGGTTCGGCAATGGCGGCCGGGTTGCCCGTGCCGTTGACCCGGATGATCAGGGTGACCGGCACGTTCTGCGTGGTGTTGCGCGGCGTGACCTGTGCCTGAAAGGTGAATTGCCCCACGGCGCCGTTGAATTTCAGGGGGCGTTTCGGCAGCGGTTTCACCGTGATGGGGATCGGATCGGCGTGAAGGTCCAGGCGCGCGGATACCGGCCCGCGAACGGTGTGGGCATAGACCGCGGCGTTCCATTCCCACGGCGGCACGACCAGGTCGCCGGGACTCGTGGCGAAGAGGGTCTGGCGCCATCGCGCGCCGCGATAACGCCGTCCCTCAAACTCGGCGTAGAGCCCGTCGAGCTCCTCGGGACGCTCGGGGATGCTGTAAAACCCTTCGGTTTCCGGGAACGTGAGCTCGATCCCGCCCTCCGGGGTGCTTACGCGCACGGCGCTTTCATCCAGCCGGTAAAACGACATCGTGAGCGATACCGGCTCTCCAACATAGACCTCGGTTTTGTCGACTTCGGTCCTCAAAAAAGCGACATCCTCCACCGACAGGTGGGTGACGTTGTCCTCTTCGGGCCCGGTTGCCGCGGGAGGGAGCGGGGGCCCCTCGGCGCCAGCGGGCACCACGCGGACCACCACCGGCTTGCTGCTGACCGGTTTGCCATCGATTTCGACCGTCAGGGGCGGAATGGTCACATCGCCTTCCTGAAGCGCTCTGGCGTTGAACCCCTGCACCTGGGTAAATTTCTGTCCCTGGCCCAGCACAGCGGAAAAGAGACTGCGTTGGAGGGAGGGGCGCGGTTCGATATAGAGTTGACTGACCTGCGGCATGCGCACATCGCCGATCTTGCGGCCTTCCACTTCGACTACGATGGTGAAGACCTGCCCCACTTCGACCACCTCGTCGGTGGCATACACCTTGAGCGAACCCTCACCGGCAACCGCCGGCGCGAGCGCGACGGCGCACATGGCCGCTGCCGTGATCCAGCGCACGTTCATCACCACCATTCCCTGCGGATCTGCGAATCGGGCACGCTGGTTCGCAGGTCCTGCTGCTCGCGTTTGTCCTGGGCTTCGAGCGACTGGAGGATGGCCTCGATGGTCTGGCGATCCTGCATCTCCTCCGGGTCCTCCTCACCGGGCTTCTCTTCGTCCGCCCTCGGGGCCTCGGCCTGCAGCTGTTGCGGCTGTTGTTGAGGCTGCCCCTCTTCCTCTTGCTGATCCGGCTGTTGCTGCGCCTGATCTTCGGACTCGTCCGGCTCTTCCTGCGGCGGGTCCCCGTCTTGCTGTTCCTGCGTGCCCTGTTGCTGGTCCTGTTGCTGGTCCTGCTCACCCTCCTGCTGTTGCTGCTCCTCTTCCTGCTGCTGCTCCGGCGGCGGGACTTGCAGCATGCGTTTCAACAGATAGCGGATGTGGTCCAGGTTGTGACGCGCCTCCTTGTGTTCGGGGTAGCGTTCGAGGACCCCCTCGTATGAAGCGACCGCCTCCTCGAACGCTGCAATGGTGGCCTTCTGGTCGCCCAGCGCCACCGTTTGCTTGGCGATTTGGGCCATGGTGTTGGCGTGATTGTACGACGCGTCAACACGCAGCGATTTGTCGCGGCTCGTCGTGGCCCGCTTGAACGCGTCCCGGGCGGAAGAAAAGAGCTCGATGGCCCCCTCGGGGTCCTGCAGCGCAACGACGCTGCTGCCTTCTTCGTAATCGGCGCACCCGAGGCTGTAGTAGACGGCTTCGTTTTCGGGATGTTCGACCTGCAAGCCCCGGTAGACCTCCCGGGCGCCTTCGAAATCCCCGCTGTTCAGCAGGGCGTTGCCGTAAGCGAGCTGTTCGCGGAACGTATCCGCGGCCGCCGTGCACACCGGCAGCATGATGCAGAGGCACGCCGTCGCGACGGCCCGCCATAAGAAACCCCGCCTGTGCTGTTGCCGCTTATCCATGCTGTGTCTCGCGTCGCGGCTGCGTCGCGCGTCGCGCCTTCCAGGCGCGCAACCACGGCATCGCAGCCAGCCAGAACCCTTCCGCGGCAAACAGCGCGATGGCCGCGGTCAATGGCCACTGGTACCGGTTTACGAGTTGCAGGCGCACATCACTTTCGACCATCCGGCTTTCCAGACGTTCCATGGCCCCGCGTATCTGCTCGATGTCCCAGTCGTCCGGGGTCGCGGCGACGTACGGACCGTTTCCGGCATCAGCGACCCGAATGAGGGTCTCTTCGTCCAGTTTGGAGAGATGGGTCATTCCGCGCGCAGCCGCGCCCCGGACGCCTTCGCGGGCCATCCATCCGGGAATCTCGATCTCGGCGCCGTCGGGGTCGCCCACGCCAATCACGTACACGCGGCAATACTGCGAGGCCTCCCGGGCCATTTCGATGGCATCCCCGGAGACCTCTTCGCCGTCAGAGATGAGCAGGATCGCGCGGGTATCGCGGGCAAACTCGTCGCGCTTGGTGTCTTCGTCCTTGAAGACCTCGACCGCGCCCGCCAGGGCGGCAGCGATGTCCGTGCCTTCGCGGCTGATCGAGTCGGTGTCGACGGCGCTGAGCACGGCCTTGAAATACCCGTGGTCGAGCGTCATGGGGCACTGGAGCCCGGCCGCTCCCGTGAATGCGATCAGGCCGAAGCGGTCGCCGGGCGAATGATCGACCAGGGTGACGATCTTCTGTTTGGCGCGTTCGAGGCGGCTCGGAAGCAGGTCCGTGGCGCGCATGCTCTCCGAGATGTCGAGACAGACCAGTACGTCGCGGCTGTGTTTGCGGACCTCTTTCCAGGCGCGCCCCCAGTGGGGCTGCGCGAGCGCCAGCAGGAGAAAGGCGAACCCCAGCACGGTGAACCAGAAGAGTGGCCGCCGCACGCGTTCGTCGTAGCTGCCCACCAGCCGCGGGAGCAGGGTATGCTGGACGAAGAGGGCGATCCGGCGTTTGCGGCGGATTTCGAGCCAGTACAGCGCCCCCACCGACAGCAGCACCGCACCGAGCGCCACGGTCAGCCACAAGGGCAACTGGGACAGGGGAAATCCAAACCCGAACTTCACGCCAACCTCCTAGGGAATCGGTTCAAACCACATGCGGCGCACAACGACCGCCGTACACATCAACGCGCCGCCAAAAACAGCCCAGGGGAAGAATCCTTCCTCGTACTCGTAATAGTCGCCGATCTCGATCTCAGTGGCCTCCAGCTGATTGATTTCCTCGTAGGCGCCGATCAGCGATTCCGTATCGGTGGCGCGATAAAAGCGCCCGCCGGTAATCTCCGCGATCTTCCGCAGGGACTCCTCGTCGATGGGCATCTGGGCGGGCATCATCACGTTGCCCCACAGGCTGCGCCGGGGCACCAGCACCTCGCCCTGCGAGCCCGCGCCGATGGTGTAGATGCGGATGCTGTATTCTTTGGCCAGATTGGCGGCCGTGACCGGGTCGAGCTCGCCCGAATTGTTCAGCCCGTCCGTCAACAGGATGATCACCTTGGTATCGGCCTCGGACTTCCGCAAGCGGCTGGCCGCCAGCCCGATGGCCGAGCCGATGGCTGTTCCCTGCTTCCGGGGATCCCGTTCGTCGATGCTGGCAAGCTCCAGTTCGCGATCGAGCAGGTCGTAGTCCAGCGTCAGAGGACACTGGGTCCAGGCATACCCTGCGTAGAGGACCAGGCCGAGCCGATCGAGGCCGTAGCGGTCCTCGGGTTTCTGCTTGCGGCTCGCAATGAAATCGCGTACGGCGTCCTTGGTCACCTCGAGGCGGTTTTTGCGCGCGCCCCGCGACTCGAAATCCTGCGCGGCCATGCTGCCCGACACGTCGACACAGAGCATGATATCGACCACGTCGGCCCGATCGAGCCGGGGCTGGAGCCCCTTCAGGGGCCGGGCCAGCGCGACCAGCAGCAGCAGCAGGGCCAGCGCGCGCATGAGCGCGGGCAGACGCCGCAGGACGGCCCGCTTCGCGCTGGCGACCCTGCGCAGGGTCTCCCCGGTCGAAATGCTGATGGCGCCGGGCGCCCGCGCGAAACATTCGAGCACAAACAGCAGTACGATCAGCGGCGCCAGAAGCAGCAGCCAGGGGTGCATGAAGGTGTTTATCTGAAACCAGGTCATGCCGCCTCTTCCTTGGGCGCGGGCCCCTGTTCCTGGACCGGGATGGTCTCGTCGATGAATTTGAGCACCAGGGTAAAGCTGCGTTCCATCTCTTCGACGGCCGGCTCGTATTGCGCGAACTTCACCCGGTCGCAGTGCTTGAGGAAACGCCCGAGACGGCGCTGGTGGGCGTCGGTGAGGGCGCCGCTCCGCGCGGCTTCCGACAGGAACTCGGGCGTGGTCTGTTCGGGCGCGTGAATGCGGAACCGATCCTCGATGTACACGCGCAGAATGTCCGACAATTCCACATAAAATGCCTGAAACTCCCCTGCTTCCGGGAGTTTGCGGGCGTCGAGCGCGCGCAGGCGGTCAAACGCGACCTCCCAGGGCGGGCGCGGGGGTACAACACGCGCGCGCTTGACGCGTTTAAGCACAAGCAGGAGGATGGCGATACCCAGCGCAACGGCCGCCGCGGCGCCGGCCGCCCAGCCCACCCACGGTTGCAGCCAGGGGCTGGGAAGCTCGGCGGGACCCGCGTTCTCCTCAAATCGCTCCGCATCCATCAGCTCTTCGGAGGTCAAATCGCGCACCCGGATCGCCGGAGACGGAACGGTGATCTCACGCGCGTCATCCACCTTGACCACCGCGGGCGCGATCGGATAGTACCCCATAAAGATGGGGTCCAGGACGTAGGTTTCGCGGATTCGCACCCGCCCACCCCGAATCTCCTCGCGGGTGCGTTCGGGCGGACCGTAGACGGCCAGCCCGCCAAACTTGCCGGCCATCTCGGGGATCGACACCTTCGCCCCGGCAGGCGCTTCAACCTCGATCCGGTATTCGGCCTGGCGATGGAACGGAATCACGGGCGGCTCGACAACCACGCGCACGGCGACGTCCGGCGGCGCCGCCGCCGCAAGCACCAGAGCTATGGAGGCAAGGAGGTTCATCCCGCTGGCGGCTCCTTCTTCAACCGCTCAGGGTAGAGCTGCACGCTGCGCGCCTTGAGCGTATCGGCCACGAGCGCCTGAAACTGCTCCTGCTGTTTTTCGGCCCGCAACATGCGCTCGGCCTGCGCCTTGACTTCATCAAACGAATGGACTTTGGCCGGGGTTTCGCTGACGGCGAACACATGCCACGCGCCGTCCAGCTCGACAGGCTCAGACACCGCCCCGGGCGGGGTTTTCATGATGGCGTCGAGCGCTGCCGCGTCGTGTTCGGCCTTTCCAAGCCCTTGCAGGACCCGGCCGCCGCTCACAATCACGTTTGGCGCATCGTTCGGCTGCTTTTGCGCCTCCTCCAGGTTCAGCCGGGCGGCTTCGGCGCTGTCTCCTCTGCCCACGAGGCCCGTGCGAACTGCGGGCTCGGTAAACCGCTCGATCTCCGCCTCGTAATACCGCTTTACGTCCTCGGGGGCGATGGCAATCTTCGAGTCAACCTCCTGATCGATCAAACGCCGGACAATGAGTCCGTCGCGCAGGCGGGCCAGTTCGTCCTGCACCTCGGGCGTCTGGTCCAGCTCGAGCCGCAGCGCCTTGTCGAGCAGCAGGCGTTCCGCGACGATGTCCCGGAGCAGTTCCATGCGCTTTTCGGGGGCGACAAAGGATTCGCGCGCCGCGGGAGGCAGTTTCTCGATTTCGCGATCGAGATCGCGGTCGGTGATGATCTGGCCGGCGAACTCGGCCAGCACGGCCTCGCCTTCCTCGAGATCGGCGGCGGTCCGCTGGGGAGCGGTCCGCTTGCGCAGTTCCCGGCGCAGGTCATTGGAACGGCCAAGGCGTTCGAGACACAGCACGATCTTGCCGCTGATTTCGTCGCTCATGGGGTTTTCCGGGTGGAGCATCTCGGCCTGGTACAGATACTCGAGCGCTTTTTCGTACCGTTCGGCATCAATGGCCAGCTTGCCGACGCTGTAGCACACGTTGGCACGGGCCCCGGGCTCGAGGGACGCGCGTTCGAGGTAGGCTTCGTATGCGCTGATGGCGGCGTCCTTGAGGCCTTTCTGCTCCAGCAGGGTGGCGTATTCCCGCAGAGCCGCATCCGGCAGGCCCCCTCCCCCGCCGCTCTGCCGCGCCGAACCGCCGTGGCCCGAAGTCCAGACGATGGCGGCGATTATGCCCGCGAAGCCCAGGACGAGCAGGATGGTGTTGACGAACGGCCACGGGGCGCCGGGCCGCGAACGTTCCCGGGCCTCTTCTCGAAACGCCTTCAATCTGTCCGGTGTGTTCTCACCCACGTCCATCTGCCTCATGTTGCTTCATTAGCCATACCGCCGCTCGCGCATGCGGAAAAAGCGGTAGAGCTCGTTCACATACGACCGGTCGGTGCGCACGCTGATGACGTCCACGCCCGTCCGGCGGAAAATTTCGTCCCGCGTTTTCGTGCGCTGCCGGGCGGCGCGGGCATATTCCTCGCGCACGCTGCGGACACTCGTGTCGACGAGGGTCTCGTGCCCGGACTCCGCATCCTCCACGGCGACCAGCCCGACATCGGGCAGAAACTCCTCGCGCGGATCGCTCACGTGTACCGCGATCACGTCATGACGCCGGTTCGCCACCCGCAGCGGCACCTCGTAGCCCTCGGCCATGAAATCAGACACGAGAAACGTGACGGCCCGGCGCCGGGTGACGCCGTTGAGGAAGTGGAGCGCGCCGGGAATGTTGGTGCGACGGCCCCGCGGCTGGAAATGGAGCACTTCACGAATGACGCGCAGCACGTGTTTCCTGCCCTTGCTGGGCGGCACATACAGCTCGACGTCGTCTGTGAAGACGATCAGGCCGACTTTGTCGTTGTTCTGAATGGCCGAGAACGCCAGCACCGCGCACAGCTCGGCCGCCAGTTCGATCTTGAGCCGCCCCACGCCGCCGAAGCGCTCCGAGCCGCTCGCATCGACCATGAGCATGACCGTCAATTCGCGTTCCTCGGCGAGCAGTTTCACATGGGGCACGCCCGTGCGCGCGGTCACGTTCCAGTCGATCATGCGGATGTCATCGCCGGGCACATACTCGCGCACTTCGCGGAACTCCATCCCCTGGCCCTTGAACACGCTTTCATACTGGCCCGCGAGGATGTCGTTCACCATGTGGCTCGTCCGGATCTGAATCCGGCGAATCTGCTGCATTACCTCTTGCGGAATCATATCGGTCTTCGTTTCCCGGCTTACGGCACCGGCACGGTGTCCAGAATCTGCCGGATGATGTCTTCACTGGTCATGTTTTCGGCCTCGGCTTCGTAGGTCACGATGATGCGGTGGCGCAGGATGTCCATGGCCACCTGCTTGACGTCGTTGGGGAAGACGTTGCCCTCGCCCTGCAGAAACGCCAGCGCGCGGGCGGCCTGCTGCAGGTAAATCGTCGCGCGGGGCGAAGCCCCGTATTCGATGAGGTGGTTGATGTTCAGTTCGAAGGCCTCGGGATGCCGCGTCGCCTGCACGATGTTGACGATGTAGTCCTTGGCCTTCTCATCGACGTAGATCTGGTTGACGAGCGCCTGGGCCTGGAGGATCTCCTCGCGCGTCACGGCGGGGCGCACCTCGGGCGCGTGAAGCAGGTTCACGCGGTCCATGATCTCGCGTTCCTCGATCTTGCTGGGATAGTTCACGCGGAGCTTCAGCATGAACCGGTCGACCTGGGCTTCCGGCAGGGGATAGGTGCCCTCCTGCTCGATGGGATTCTGGGTGGCCATGACCATGAACGGCTCCTCGAGCGGATAGGTCGTGTCGCCGATGGTCACCTGGCGCTCCTGCATGGCTTCGAGGAGCGCGCTCTGCACCTTCGCCGGCGCCCGGTTGATTTCGTCCGCCAGAATGATGTTGGCGAAGATCGGCCCCTTCTTCGTGGTGAATTCGCCGTCTTTCGGGCTATAGACCAGCGTGCCGATGAGATCGGCGGGCAACAGGTCGGGCGTGAACTGAATCCGGCTGAACGAGCAGTTCATGGCCTGGGCCAGGGTCTTCACGGCGGTGGTCTTGGCGAGCCCGGGCACGCCCTCGATCAGCACGTGTCCGTTGGCCAGAAGGCCGACCAGCAGCCGGTCCACCATGTACTGCTGCCCCACGATCACGCGGGCCATCCGGTCGCGCAGCCTGGCCACGAACTTGGATTGCGCCTCCACCTCTTTTCGAATCGCCTCGACAGACGGTGCCATGTATCGGGTACCTCCCACCTCTCATGAAGCCGGTGCTTCGTCTTCGTGGATCAACAGTTTCAACGCGCGCGCGACGGCGCGGTAGTCGGTTTCCATCTCGTCTTCCGTCGGCTCAAATCCCTGAAAGCCGATCTTCTGGGCGCGCGCCTGAAGCACGCCCGCCAGTTCGTCCTGTTCGCTTCCAAGCAGTTCCGCCGCCTTGGCCAGGCGGAGATAGAACGCGTAGGGATCGCCATCGACGCGGCACCGCTTGGCCTCATGCAGCGCGACGCCCGCCGCGCGCGGGTCCGCAAGCCGTCCTTCGGCGCTCTCCGTCGCACGATCGGCCGCGGCGGCTCCGGAGCGGGCCTCCCTGCGGCGACGAAGCAGCAGGACACCCATGCCACCCAGGTACAGCAACAACCCGGCAGCGCCGATGGCCAGAGCCGCCCACAGTACCGTGAGATCTCTGCGCACTTCAACCGTGAACCCGGCGAGACGCAACCTGGGGATTTGTTTCTCGGGCTCCTGGGTCCCGGACACCTCTTCGGGCTGTTTCGCCGAATTGAGGTCGCCCGGAGTCAGGTACCCCACCCGGATCTCGGGGACCTCAAACGAGCCCAGTTGATTGGGCGTGACCAGAACACTCTGCTGGACGACGTTCACGCCGTCACGCACCAGCGCCTCGACCGGTCCGGGGGTCACAGCCGCCCATTCCACATCGTCGAATTCCGGAGGCAGGATGGTGTAGGCGTCGGGTGCGCCATGCCACCGGACCTCCCAGCGCACCTCGAACGCCTGTTTGAAGCAGGCTGCGGGCGTGTCCGAGATGCGTTCGACCGTGGGCTGCGAGACCGCCGCAACCGACAGGCCCGACATCACGAGCATCAGGCTCAAGACCCTATGGACGCAATTCTTCCCCATGGCAGTCGTTTAAGGAACAAGTATCATGCCGCAGCCGGCCTCCGGCGTAAGTTGTTCTATATCGGTTACTTATATTAGACGCGCCCGGGCCGGAACTTCCCCATTTGAGGCAACAGCACCCGGCGTGACTCATCTGGGGCATGGCGCCTGGCCGGGGCTCGCCTGAACGTTGCGGGGCCGTGGCCAGGCAAACGCCTAGATGGCCGGGATCGCGGGCGGCGGAAACAGGGCATCCAGTTTCGTACGAACGTCCTCCGGTATGGCCAGCGCCGCGGCCTTGAGATCGAGCTGCAATTCCTCGGGCCGCCAGGCGCCCACGATGCAGCTGGTGACATCGGGCTGATGAAGCACCCAGGCGATGGCGAGTTCCGCGGCGGCAACGCCGAGTTCGTCGGCGATCCCGGTGAATTCCTGGGCTTTCGCGATGCGGTCCTCGCGAAAATAGAGCCCGCGCGTGACGGGGTTCTGCGCGTCCACCGCGGCCCGCGAACCGGTGGGCGGCGCTTCGCCCGGCTTGTAGATGCCCGCCAGCAGGCCATGGCCGAGGGGCGAAAAGGTGAAATTTCCCATGCCTTCGGCGCGCGTCGTGGGGAAGATCAGGGATTCAGGGAACCGGTACACGAGGTTGTAGCGCGGCTCGTTAACGGCGGCTGCCCGCGCGCCCAGGGCGCGGGCAATGGCGTTGGTTTTTGCGATCAGACCGCCGGGCCAGTTGCTCACGCCCCAGTACAGGATCTTCCCCGCGCGGATCAGGTCGTCCATGGCCCGGACGGTTTCCTCCAGCGGGGTTGCGGGATCGGGGCGATGGCACATCAGCACGTCGACGTATTCCATCCGGAGCTTGCGCAGGCTTTCGTCGCAGCTTTCGCGGATATGCTTGGCCGACAGGCCGCCGTCGTTGGGCCCTTGCTTCCATTTCGCGCCCACTTTGGTGAGCACAAACAGCTCGTGGCGCGGGTAGTCGGCCAGGCACGTGCCGAGCATGGTTTCGGCGTGTCCATGGCCGTAACCATCGGCCGTATCGAAGTAATTCACGCCGGCTTCGTAGGCGAGCCGGACCATCTCGCGCGACATGGCTTCATCGCAGCGGTCGCCGAGATTCATGTCGGTGCCCATGCCCAGCGCGCTGATGCGCACGCCCCATTTTCCCAGTTTCTTGTAGTTCATCATCCTCTTCCATCGCGCATTGGCGCTGTTGTGAGCTGATCCTCCTGCGGACGGCTTCCCAGGGTTGCCCAGGTCAGACCGGTGATCTCTTTGGGAGGAGCGGGCAGCGCCAGACTGACCAGATAACCGATGCCGAAGCTCGCCAGGATTCCCGTGGTCGAATACAGGAGAAAACTTACGCTGGTGAACCGCTGAACGCAATACAGCACGCAGGCGCCCGCCACTGCGCCCACGAGCGCGCCGAGTCCGTGGGCCCGGCGCGTGAAGATGCCCAGCGCGAAAACACCCGCCAGGCTCCCGCCGAACAGCCCGATGATGCTCATGTATTTTTCCCACAGCCCGGTGATCCCGCTCACGGCCATGTACAGCGCGATGGCGGTGGCAAACACGCCGAGCACGAGCGTCAGGGTACGCGCGAGCGTCATGGCCGTCTTCTGATTGCCTCCGCCGGTGAACCGCTGATAGAAGTCGGTGACCAGCACGGCCGTCACGCTGTTCATGCTGCTGTCCAGCGACGACATGGCCGCGGCGAACACGGCCGCTACCACGAGCCCGCCGACCCCTGCCGGCATCTGCTGCACAATGAACAGGGGGAAGATCTGGTCCGTGGTCAGATTGGGATCGAGATGGCCGGGATGCTCTTTATAAAACACATAGAGCGCGGTCCCGATGCCGAAGAAGATCATGAAACTCGGCAGGCTCAACAGGGCGCCGGTCCAGATGGATCGGGCGGCCTGTTTTTCGGACGATGTGGTCAGGTAGCGCTGAATGACCGTCTGATCGGTGGTGTACGGGATCAGGGCCTCGAGAAAGCGGCCGAGAATCACCACGAAGAACACTTTCTGGGTGATGTCCCAGCCCCAGTCCACGAGATGAAATTTCCCGTCGGCATAGGCCGTCTGAAGCAGCCCCACAAAGCCGCCGTCCACCATGGCGCTGATCAGGAAGAAAGACAGCCACGCGCCCCCGAGCAGGATCACCACCTGCAGGACGTCGGTCCAGATGACGGCCTCGATGCCGCCCATGACGGTGTAGAAGGTGCACAGGACGCCCATCGCCAGAATGGACAGCCGGAGATCAATCCCCGTGACGGCCGAGAGGGCCAGCGCCGGCAGCAGCAGCACAATGCCCATACGCCCGAGCTGGAAGATGGTGAAGGCCGTGCTGCCGAACATCCGCACCCCCAGATTGAAGCGTTTCTCGAGGTATTCGTAGGCCGACGTGATCTCGAGACGCCGGAAAAACGGCAGGTAGAAATAGATCACGATTGGAGCGACCACGACCATGAGCATGTTGCCGACCGAATACACCCAATTGCCTTTGTATGAGGTGGCCGGCGTAGCCAGAAACGTGATGGCGCTCAGCAGGGTGCCGTAGATGCTGATTCCCGCGGCCCACCAGGGCACGCGGCGGCCGCCCAGAAAATAGTCGTCGGTGCTGTTCTCGCGACGCGAGAAATACAGGCCCATGATCACGAGCGCCACGAAATAGCCCCCGATCACGGCGTAGTCCAGCCATCCGAAGGCCTTCCGCGTCCTTTCGGGCATCCCCCACACCACGCGTTGCACGCGCTGGCCCGGCTTGGGTTCGCCGCCGGCAATCGCGATGCCGCCCTGAAACGGTACGGCGGGAGTGGTGAGCAGGGCATCGGGAATGGCGCCGAAACGCGTCCAGGTGTTGGTCACCGTGTGGTATCCAAACACGTCCAGCGGATAACCGGGATGGTTATCGCCCAGCTCGGCGATCTGGTCAACCAGCAGACCGTCGTCGCCGCTGAGCACAAGGATGTGCGTGTCGCCCCAGGCCAGCGCGGGCGCCGCCGCGAAAGGACGCGGCGACGGGGCGAGCGGCTTCCATCCCTGCCTGGGGGTATAGCAATAGGCATCTGTGAGATAGTCGCGCCCCGAACCGTCCTCGCGCAGGGCCGCTCCCGAAAACACAAACACCGCTCCGTCCTGCGCGGCGGCCACGGGCAGAATGCGCGCCGGACCCGGCAACGGTTCCAGGGCTTCCCAGCCGGCATCCGGCCGATCCAGATCGAGGCGCCAGAACGACGCCGAGTCCGCCTCGGGGCCGCGCTGGCCGGCCCCGGCATACACCACATTGCCGAGCGCCGCGGCGCACCCCAGCGCCATGGGTTCGGGCAGGGGCGGCAATTCCGATTGGAGAATGTCACTGCCGTTCCATTGCAGCAAGAGGACGCCGCGGGCATAGGTGGTGCCGTGCATGCCGCCAATGCACACCACCCCCTTTGCCGTGGAGACCGACCCGCCATAGGAAAGCGGCGCGGGAAGCCGCCCGGCTTCCCGCCAGGCGCCCGACGCCACCAGCTCGCCCACGGGTTGGGCCGCTTTGAACCGGAACAGCTCGCGCAGGGCGCCCGCGACGCCCCGCTGTTTCGCGGTTCCCGCGGGCAGCGTGTACACATAGATGGCGTCGAGCCAGTGTTTCGTGCCGCCGGCCAGAAACGAGCCTTCCCATCGCGTTCCCCCTGCCACGAGCAACGCGGACTCGCCCGACGCGGCGGTGTGCATCCCCGCGAATTGCCCGCCCATGGGCTCCGGCAGACCGGGCAGCTCTTCCCAGCGCATCGAGACGGCGTGGCCCGCATCTTCGGCGGCAAAACATGGAACGGAAAGAAGCAGCAGTGCCGGAATAATGACGAGCGCTCGGGCATATCGGTTCACAACAATCCCCCAGACGTGTCGGCCTTCGTAAAGTTGGAACCCTAGCAAAACCCCCGAAACAGGGTCAAGGAGCCCATGACCGGCGGCTGGCGAAACGAGGGTGGTTTGCGTGTTCTTAGTCATGGCTGATGAATTGAGAAGTGAGAAGTATGAAGTGGGAAGTGAGAAAGAATACGGACATTTCAGAAGTGGGAAGTGGGAAGTGGGAAGTGGGAAGTGGGAAGTGGGAAGTGGGAAGTGAGAAGTGAGAAGTGAGAAGTGAGAAGTGAGGAACATTGCGAACGTTCCCGCCTCTATGTCCGACTGTCTCGATTTTCTTTTCTCACTTCTGAATTCTCATTTCTCATTCTTACCTTCTTCACAATTGTCGTGAGGATGGCCGTGATCTCGTCGCATTCGTCCAGTAACGGTTGCAGCTGGCTTTCGGCAACGATTTCGGAAGCGATCAGAAGGCGCAGCCAATAGTGCGTTTCGCGCGCTTCCTTCAGTGCGATGTATACCTTGGCTAAAAAGTCCGCGCGGCTCTGGCCCCCCTTGGATTCTTCCAGGTTCGCGCCAACGGAGGTGCCGGAGCGCAGCAATTGGTTCGCCAGCGTACGCGAGGAGCCCGGCTTTTTCTCCAGCGCGCGACAAAGTTTCACCACGCGCACCGCAAACGCAAAAGATCGCGCCCCGATTTCCTGCGGCGGCCCGCTCATTTCTTCGCATTTCCTTTCTCACTTCTCACTTCTCACTTCTCACTTCTCACTTCTCA
>Ga0209312_1001077_pt1 | contig 21106 bp, 18 predicted proteins | sample BioC13SIPDNA_4_FD_185744 | JGI IMG/M metagenome (GOLD analysis project Ga0209312, IMG submission 185744) | Anaerobic biogas reactor microbial communites from Washington, USA - Biogas_R1_B C13 SIP DNA (SPAdes) (version 2) | ecosystem: Engineered > Bioreactor > Anaerobic > Unclassified | place... | reverse complement strand
GAAGGTATACCGGTTATCGTGGGCCAAGTAGACCCTCATTTTAGGGTAATTAATGCGACATACAGTTAGAAGACTCGAAAAAGCTTAACTTGGTGTTTCGAAATTTGTTACCAACACAAGCTGCTAGCTCGGCTTTTTGGGGGGGTAATTTATTATGAGATCTCCACTGAGATTTAAGGTTTCAAGAGGCGGCGTAATACTTTGCCGGCGCCTGACATGGGGAAGGAATCGACAAATTCAATTACCGCCGGAACTTTGTAAGAAGACATGTTTTCCTTCGCCCAGGTCTGAATTTCATCGGCCGTTACAGTCTGGCCCGGTTCTGTGATAATAAAAGCTTTTATGACTTCGCCTTTCTTTGGATCCGGTTTGGGAATGACTGCCGCCTGAGCAATGGCCGGGTGTTTGCAGAGCAGGAGTTCCACTTCTTCAGGAAACACTGAGAAACCGGAAACCTTGATCATCTCTTTACGACGCCCCAGGAAAGCCAGGTAGCCGTCTTCATCAAAGCGACCCACATCACCGGTAAAGACCCATCCATCTATGAGGGTCTCGGCAGTTGCCTCCGGTTTATTCCAATAGCCCAGGAAGTTGGCCGGGCCGTAAACTGCGATCTCACCCTCTTCCCCAATGGGAAGTTCCTTGCTGCGATCGTCAAAATCGAATATGCGGATATCGGTCTCAGCATTAGGAATGCCACAGACCTCATACTTAATCTTGTGCAGGGGTACGAAGCAGTCAAAGGTGTGGGTTTCACTCAGTCCGTATGAAGCCTCCACCAGAATTCCGCCCTTGGTCAGCTCAGCCCACTGTTTGGCAATCTCTTCAGTCAGGGTTATTCCAAATGACATGGTCAAGGTAAGCTTTAGGCTGGAAAGGTCGTATTGACTGGCTTTCGGATGCTGCATGAGTCCTACATTCATGGGAACGGTAGCGGTAAAATAATTGACTTTGTACTTTTCAATGGCCGCCATGGTAGTTTCAGGGTCAAAACCAATCATCAGGACTACAGTAGCACCTGCCATAATGGGTGCATCCACATTGCCCAGCATTCCGGCTATGTGAAAGATAGGTGCGATTGCCAATGATATGGTGTCAGGGGTTATGGTGCGCGCGTTAGTCAAGCAGGTGGCACTCTTGAAAAGGGCTGCAAACTGAGTCAGCATGGCACCCTTGGGCAAACCGGTAGTGCCGCCGGTGTACTGCAGCAGAGCTAAATCATCCAGTTCAACCTTCACCTCCGGCGCAGCGGCTTCACCATTGGTGAGGATATCCATAAGGTCAACCGTGCCCGGAATCGGTGATTTTTTGATCTTCATAATATCAGTGATGGGCAGTTCAGGTTCTTCCGGCAGAAAGTCATTCAGATTGCTGGCAATGACTCTTTTGACCGGCGTGTTAGCCAGTATCTTCTGGGCCACCGGGAACAAGATATCCAGAGTTATCAGGGTTTCGGCCCCTGAATCGTTTAACTCATATTCCAATTCCATCTCTTTAAACATAGGAGAACAAGGAACTAATACCGCGCCAATTTTCCAGGCTGCATAATGAGCTATATGATACTGGGGACAGTTCAGCAGAAAGAGAGCAACCCTATCTCCCTTCTTTACTCCTTGCTGCAAGAGATAGTTGGCAACCCGATTGCTGGCTTCATCCAGCTCCCGATATGTGATGGTATACCCATAAAAAATGATCGCCAGCTTATCGGGGTGTTCTTTGGCGCGCATTTTCAGATACTCTGCTAAAGGTACCTTACCCAATGGATACTGTGCCTCGGTAGGTACGCCAGGCGGCCAACTCTTTAACGAAATTTCTTTAATACTTGCCATTGCAATTCCTCCTTTATGTTTACTTACTGTTTAGTATAACAGTGTTTTGTCTTATTCGTAGAAATAATTCTGGTATTAATCTTAATATTTTTTAACCGGGGCCTGCACCCCCAGTGATCACCAAAAAACAAAGCCGGGCACCCGGCCAATCCTCCGCTGTTTTTCATCATCCTGTACAATTTAAATTGGTCCCTGTAACAATACTTTTTTTATGTTTTCCAATTAGTCGGCAAAAATCATAGGAAATTATTTTTTTCTTTTATCTTGCCCGTACTTTGTGTATACTCTTTGGTTGTAGCACAATTATAAATTTGAGTGCCGCGCTTAGAAAGAAGGATTGGTATGGACCAGTTGTCACTTCGAAATCTGGCTATTATTGCTCACGTGGATCATGGCAAAACTACTTTGGTGGATGGGATGCTGAAACAAAGTGGTGTCTTCCATGACCGGCAGGTAGTGGAAGAGAGAATTATGGATCGTAATGACCTGGAACGGGAACGGGGCATTACCATAATGGCCAAAAACACCGCCGTTTTCTATGAAAAATATAAGCTTAACATCGTTGATACCCCGGGCCACTCGGATTTCGGGGGAGAGGTTGAGCGCATTGTACAGATGGTAGATGGAGTTCTTCTCTTGGTGGATGCCTTAGAGGGTCCTATGCCTCAAACCCGCTTTGTGCTGCGTAAAGCCTTGGCTGCCGGACTGGCACCGATTGTGGTAATAAACAAGATTGACCGGCCCAATGCTCAGCCCACCCAGGTATTGGATGAGGTCCTGGAGCTATTTATTGAATTAGGCGCAGATGATGAGCAGCTGGATTTTCCGGTGATTTACACTAATGCCCGCTCGGGCTATGCTTCCCTGGATCCGGAAAAACCTGGGGCCGATCTCAAGCCTTTGTTTGAAATGATAATAAAAAAGATTCCCTATCCGGGCGGAAATCCCAATGACTCCCTGCAGATGGGCATAACTATGCTGGATTATGATACTTATGTGGGCCGTCAAGCCATCGGCCGGGTCAGGAATGGAACTATCAGAAACAAGCGTGATATCGTAGTGGTTGGCCCCGATGGAACCGGCAAGGTGCAAAAGCCCGCCGGACTCTATGTCTTTCAAGGCTTGAGCAAATTGCCGGCAGAAGAAGTAGCCGCTGGTGATATCGTGGTAGTTTCCGGCCTCGATAACTTTAATGTGGGTGATACCATTTGTGACCCGGAAAGTCCAAAACCGCTGGATTTTGTGGCTATTGACGAACCAACAATAGCAGTATCTTTTCAGGTAAACAAAAGCCCTTTTGCCGGACGGGCCGGTACCTTCCTGACTTCCCGCAAGCTAAGTGAGCGTCTTATGCGGGAACAGGAATCTGACGTCAGCCTGCGGGTAGAAACAACGGATTCACCTGACACCTTCCTGGTATCAGGCCGGGGAGAGCTGCATCTTTCCATACTGATTGAAACAATGCGGCGTGAAGGCTATGAATTCGAAGTCTCCAGGCCCCAGGTCATTGAACGCTTCATTGACGGACAGCGCTGTGAGCCAATTGAAGAGCTGCTCATAGAAATCCCGGAAGAGTATCTGGGCATCGTCATGGAACGGCTGGGACCCAGGAAGAGCCAATTGGTTAACATGATCAACCATAGTGACGGCCTGGTAAGCTTGGAATTCCTCATTCCAACCCGAGGACTTTTTGGTTTTCGATCGGAATTTCTTACCGACACTAAAGGATTGGGAATCATGAACCATCTTTTTAATCATTACGGACCCTTCAAGGGCGATATAAATACGCGGCAGCGCGGGTCCCTGGTTGCCTTTGAGCCCGGTGATACCTCGGGTTACGGTCTGGAAAACGCTCAGGAAAGAGGAGAATTGTTTGTAGGCCCGGGGCTGCCCGTTTATCGAGGGATGATCGTAGGCGAAAATTCCCGGCCCGGCGACCTTCTTATCAATGTGTGCAAGAAGAAGCATCTTACTAATATTCGCAGCTCTACCTCCGATATCTCAACTAAACTTACACCGCCGCGCCTGATGACTCTGGAACAGTGTCTGGAATTTATCACCGATGACGAGCTGGTGGAGGTAACCCCTGATTCCATAAGAATGCGCAAAGCCAATTCCGCGCTGTAGACAGAAAACCTCCTGCCACCGTTTCCCCACCCGATCATTTTAATGATATTATTAAGATATGATATAGAACGAAATCAGAAAGGCTTGACCCATTATGAAATCATTAATATTGGCGGAAAAGCCCAGTGTTGGCCGAGAAATAGGACGGGTTTTAAAATGTTTCCCCAAGGGTAAAGGTTATCTGGAGGGATCACAGTATGTGGTTACCTGGGCTCTGGGGCATCTGGTTACCCTGGCCGAGCCCGACGACTATGATAAACGATTAAAAGAGTGGCGCCTGGAAGATTTGCCTATGCTGCCTGAGAAGATGAAATTAAAAGTAATCAGGCAAACCTCCCATCAGTATCAAGTAGTAAGGAATCTGATGAAACGTCAGGATATCGGCGAACTGATCATCGCCACAGATGCCGGACGTGAAGGAGAACTGGTGGCCCGCTGGATCATGGAATTGGCTCACTGGAAAAAGCCTTATAAACGGCTGTGGATTTCCTCCCAAACCGATGAAGCCATTCGCCAGGGATTCGCATCCCTTAAGCCAGGCCCCTCCTATAATAATCTGTACGATGCCGCCGTCTGCCGGGCGGAGGCTGACTGGCTAATCGGGCTCAATGTAACCCGCACCCTTACTTGTAAGTTTAATGCTCAACTCAACGCCGGCCGGGTTCAAACCCCTACTCTGGCTATGATTGTAACTCGGGAACAGGAGATCAAAAACTTTAAGCCCGTGGATTACTGGACTGTTCGGGCCGATTTTGGCCGCTATTTCGGAGACTGGCGCGGCGACAACGGAGCGAGAATCTATAACCAGGCCGAAGCAGAAGGGATTATGGCCCGAATTAAAGATCAATCCGGGGCCATCACCCAGATAAAAACGGAAGCCAAATCCGAACCGCCTCCATTGGCCTATGATTTGACCGAGCTTCAGCGTGATGCCAATAAGCGTTATGGCTGGCCCGCTCAAAAAACTCTGTCGGTATTACAGGATTTATATGAACGTCATAAGCTGGTAACATATCCCCGTACCGATTCACGTTATATTACCGGTGATATTGTTCCGACCCTTCCTACTCGCCTGCAAGGTATGGCAGCCGGGCCTTATGCAGCCATGGCCAAATCCGTGCTGCAAAAGCCGGTGCGGCCCGGGAAGCGCTTCGTAGACGACAGCAAAGTTTCAGATCACCATGCCATTATCCCCACTGAACAAAAATTGGAGCTTGCCAAGCTCAGCGAAGATGAAAAACGTCTTTATGACCTTATTGCCCGCCGTTTCCTGGCAGTCTTGCATCCTCCATATCGCTATGACCAAACTACACTGACTACCGTAGTAAACGGCGAACATTTTTATTCCCGGGGCAGAGCAGTAACCGACCTGGGCTGGCGATCCGTGCAGGGAACCTCTCCGGATAAAGAGGACAGCACCAAAGAAGAAGTACCGGAACAAACACTGGCCCAGCATTCCAAGGGAGAAAAAGTACAGGTTCGAAGCGGGAAAACCAACAAGCACAAAACACAACCCCCGTCCCGCCACACGGAAGCCACCCTCTTGACCGCTATGGAAAACTGCGGCAAGCTGGTGGAGGACGAAAAGCTGCGTGAATCCATTAAAGGCACCGGATTAGGCACCCCGGCTACCCGGGCCGAAATTATTGAAAAGCTTGTTCATACCAGTTATATAGAACGGCATGGCAAAGAACTATGGCCTACTTCAAAAGGGATGCAGCTCATCACTCTGGCACCCCCGGCCCTGCGTTCTCCGGAGCTGACTGCCCAGTGGGAGCAACGCTTGGCGGATATAGCGAAAGGCAAAGCCAAAAAATCCGACTTTATGGCCGATATTCGCAAAGATACTGCCGAGCTCGTAAAGAGCGTCCGCCTGGATACTACCACCTACAAGCCTGATAACATATCAAAAACCAAATGTCCCCTCTGCGGGCGTTTCATGCTGATAGTCAGCGGCAAGCGCGGCAGAATGCTGGCCTGCCCGGACCGATCCTGCGGCCACCGCCAGCCTGAAAAAGAAGACCAGTTTGGCCGCTTGGGCCACAGCAACCGTACCACCCAAAGACTGGTGGCCCAGTACAGCGACAATGAGCAGCTAAGCACCAATCTGGGCGCCCTCCTCAAAGAGGCAATGGCAAAAAAAGAAAAGTAACATAAGAGCATTGATTGAGTTTACTTTCCGGCAACACAATGTTTCAGCAAACAAAACTTAAGGTTAGTATCACTGCTGCGACACTAACCTTAAGAATTTACCAGCTTTGTTTAATGAAAGACATCCTATTTCCCGTGAAATACCGGTTTTCTCTTTTCGAAAAAGGCAGCAACAGCTTCCTTCTGATCTTCGGTTCCGCAGCAATAGACGGTTTGAGCCTGTTCGAAAAGTAGTCCCGCCATGCGGCTGCTTTCCGCCGCTAGGTTTATTCCCTTTTTGGCCATCCACACTGCCACCGGGGGCTGACCGGCAATCCGCTCCGCCATTTTCATAGCTTCTTCCATCAATCGGTCTGTTTCCACCACTTTTTCCACCAAACCAATACTTTTTGCTTCTTCTGCATCCACTTCATCACAGGCAATTATCATGCGCTTAGCCTGTCCCGTGCCCACCAGTCTTGTCAGTCTGGTAGTACCTCCCATATCCGGCGCCAGACCGTAACGAACCTCAGGGATAGCAATACGCGCATTTTGGGCCGCAATTCTTATGTCACAGGCCAGAATCAGCTCAGTTGCAGAGCCAAAGCAAATCCCCTGAATGGCGGCGATTACCGGAACCGGAAGGTCCTCCCATTTGGAATAGGCGGCCTGGGAGTGAGCCACCGACTTCATTACTAATTCCGAGTTAAAGGTCTCCAGCTGTTTCAAATCAATCCCCGCCGAAAAATGCTGACCGGCCGCATTAATGACCACAGCTCTGACACCTTCCATAGCCTCAATCTCCACGGCGGCCTTATCAATTTCAGCCCAGGACTCAGGCTCCAGAGTATTAAAGCTCTCCGCCCGATTAATAGTCATTATGGCTATGGGGCCTTCCTTACGCACCAATAAATGTTTATATTCAGCCATTTGTTTTCCCTCCAATTCTTTGCAGACTATTCCATAAACTAAAGCGATATTCTACTTTGTCTTTGGAATAACCTTTTTAAGTTCTATCCGTTCTCTAACATTCCCCGACTAAATATTCCTCAAACAAGCAGACTCCTTTGGCCTGCGGCCAAACGCACATGCGTCGATTATACCATCGAAGCAAAGCTTCTATGGTATAACAGCCGTAAACGGCTGGTTATACAGTTTATTTCAGGCGCGTGCGATTTTTTGGCCTGCGGCCAAACGCACATGCGTCGATTATACCATCGAAGCAAAGCTTCTATGGTATAACAGCCGTAAACGGCTGGTTATACAGTTTATTTCAGGCGCGTGCGATTTTTTGGCCTGCGGCCAAACGCACATGCGTCGATTATACCATCGAAGCAAAGCTTCTATGGTATAATATCCATACTGTTAGCCGCTTGGAGGATAGCATAATTTCGAGGTGTTAACAGAGAATAAGAATGATTGGGAGGTTGATATCTTTGTCAGAACATCAATTCGATATAGCCATAATCGGATGCGGTCCCGCTGCACTCTCAGCGGCCGTCAACGCAAAGAATAAAAATCGGGATATCGTAGTACTCGGCTCAGAACTATGCAGTCCCCCTATGCATAAAGCCCCCATGATAAACAATTATCTGGGCTTCCCCTCCATCACCGGAGAGGAGCTGCGCCAGTCATTTTTAGGCCATGCTTCTCTGATGGGAGTCAACATAATCAAATCAAAAGCAGAAAACGTTTTCCCAGATGAAAACGGGTACATTGTTATGTCCGGAGAGGAAATGCTAAGGGCCAAAACCGTTATTTTGTGTATCGGAACTCCCTACCGGCAGACCCTTAAAAACGAGGCCGACTTTCTGGGCAAAGGCCTGGGATACTGTGCCACCTGTGACGGCCCCCTTTACAAAGGAAAAGATGTAGCTATCGTTGGTTACAGCGCAGAAGCGGAACCGGAAGCCAATTACCTGGCGGAGATATGCAACAAAGTATATTATCTGCCTCTATACAAAGAAGATCCCCAGGTCAGGTCTGAAGTAGAAGTAATTCGCGAGCGGCCGGTTTCAGTAGAAGGAGATACCACCGTCAAAACCTTGACTACTAAAACCCAACAGCTTACCGTCCACGGAGTATTTGTCGTTGGCGCCGAAATCGCCCCCGATCGGCTAGTCCCCGGCTTGGAGCTGGCAGAAAACTTTATTAAAGTAAATAGTCAAATGGAGACCAACCTTCCTGGAATATTTGCGGCCGGAGATTGCACAGGCCCACCCTACCAACTTTCCAAAGCGGCGGGACAAGGCCAGATCGCCGGCCTTAACGCCACTAAGCTGGTCCTGAAAATGTAAATTAAATAACAAAAAAACCGAGGGGACGAATTTCTGACCAGAAGCCGTCCCCTCTAAAGTTCGGCAACCTTTACCGTCCGATTTGCCCGATGCTTTCCCCTTCTCTCCGGGGGTTTCCCGCTTTTTGATATCCACCGCTATGACGTGCGGTATTGATATTCAATAAGGCATCCATTACACTTTTGCTAACCGACTCTGTATGTTTATCTTAGACCAGGGGCTTGATTCGAGATGCTATTAAAAAAGGATAGACTGTAATGAAACACTACACCACTGACTATATAGGAATCATCAAAACTCCGTTTACCGAACTGCAGGGTATGCCTATCCAACCTGCCGGCGCCCGGGAAGTTCTGGGCGAAGTCATCGTCCATCCTGAACTGACTGAAGGTTTGCGGGATCTGGATGGCTTCAGCCATATCTATTTGATCTATCACCTGCATAAAGTGGTTGATACCCGCCTGACCGTAATACCCTTCATGGATAAGACACCCCATGGTGTTTTTGCAACCCGATCTCCGGTCCGCCCTTCGCGGTTAGGTTTGTCAATAGTAGAATTGCTGAAGGTGGAGGAGAATCGCTTGACAGTACGTGGGGCAGATATGCTGGATGGCAGTCCTCTCATTGATATTAAACCCTATATTGCCGCCTTTGACTGCCCGGCCAACGCTTCTTCCGGCTGGATGACAGCAACTCGCGGCGAAGTAGGCAATAAACGTTCGGATGACCGGTTTGTTGGAAAAAAAGCTCTGCGAGAAAAACCGTAATGAAGTTCCCCCGTTCCCCTCCCGCCTCACTCCTCTCGCCTTTCTCCTCTCGCCCCCCGTTCTCCCGTTCTCCCGTTCCCCCGTTCTCCCGTTCCCCTCCCGCCTTTCGCCTCTCGCCTTTCGCCTCCCGCCTCCCGCCTTTCGCCTCTCGCCTTTCGCCTCTCGCCTCTCGCCTTTCGCCTCCTGAAAACAACGGCGCCCTGTTTGTTTTGTCTGACCTTATCTGTCCTTTGTTTGCCGCAAATAAGCCGTTCAGTGCTCCAATAACACCAAAAACTTCTTCTGGCATAACCGAAAACCCCCAACCCCGCATTTATCGCACCAACCTCCTCTTCCCCATTAAGCGGGCTTTGACTGCTTAAATATTTTTCTTTGACCTTTATTGACTTTCACAAAAACGCTAGTTATAATTTTCCTAGAGGCAAGATATGTGAACAATTTTCGAATTGAATGAACATTAATATTCCCATTACACCCTAAAGTATCCTGTCGGCAATGGTTCATACTATAATCAATCCTATATTTTAAGGAGGGAAAAAAATGAAAAGAGCTGTTGGTATTGATCTGGGAACCACCAATTCCAGCATTGCAATTATGGAATCCGGAAGCCCCACAGTTATTGTTAACGCTGAGGGAGCACGCACGACCCCTTCTGTTGTGGGTTTTAAAAGCAACAACGAAAGATTGGCCGGGCAGATTGCCCGCCGCCAGGCTGCTATGAATCCCCAGCAGACCTTTTATTCGGTCAAACGTTTTATGGGGCGACGTTTTTCAGAGGTAGAAGATGAGCGCACACTGGTGCCGTACGAAGTAGTCGCAGGCCCCAATGATGCCGTGCGTTTTAAAGTCGGGGACAAACAGTATGCACCGGAGGAGATTTCGGCCATGATTCTGCAAAAGCTGGTTGATGATGCTTCTCAGTATCTGGGGGAAACCATCACCGATGCTGTCATAACCGTGCCGGCTTATTTTAATGATGCCCAGCGCCAGGCCACCAAGGATGCGGGCAAAATTGCCGGGCTGAATGTACTGCGGATAATCAACGAGCCGACCGCAGCCTCACTGGCTTATGGACTTGATAAAAAGGCCAATGAAACTATTCTCGTTTTTGACCTGGGCGGCGGGACCTTTGATGTCTCCATCCTGGATGTTGGTGACGGAATCTTTGAGGTCCGATCCACCAACGGTGATACTCATCTGGGTGGCGACAATTTTGACAAGGCAGTAGTTGACTGGCTGGCGGAGGAGTTTAAAAAAGATTACGGCATCGATCTGCGTAAAGACAAGCAGGCTCTGCAGCGGCTTACGGAAGCAGCAGAGAAAGCCAAGGTGGAGCTGTCCGGTGTCAGTGAGACCCAGATCAGCCTGCCTTTTATCACTGCTGATGCTGAAGGGCCCCGTCATCTGGATATGAAGCTGACCCGGGCCAATTTTGAAAATATGATTCATGGGCTGGTGGAAAGATGTCGGCAGCCGGTCTCGAATGCCCTGGCGGATGCACGTCTGACTGCGGCTGATATTGATGAAGTCATCCTGGTCGGCGGTTCGACCCGGGTACCCTTGGTGCAGAAGCTGGTGCGGGAGCTTATCGGCAAGGAACCCAACATGGGTGTCAATCCTGATGAAGTGGTGGCCATCGGCGCCGCCATCCAGGCCGGAGTTCTGAGGGGAGAGGTTAAGGATGTGGTCCTGCTGGATGTGACTCCCCTCTCTTTGGGAGTTGAAACCATGGGCGGCTTGATGACTAAACTGATTGAACGCAACACCACTATTCCAGTGCGGCGCAGTGAGATTTTTTCCACTGCTGAGGATAATCAGCCGGCCGTCGATATTAATGTACTGCAGGGAGAAAGAAAAATGGCCCGTGACAACCGCTCCCTGGGAAAATTTAAGCTGGATGGGATTGGTGCCGCTCCGCGAGGCATCCCTCAGATCGAAGTCACCTTTGATATCGATGCCAGCGGGATTTTAAAAGTCAGTGCCCGGGACCAGAACACCGGCAAAGAGCAGACGGTAACTATAAGCAATTCCTCCAATCTGGATAAGAATGAAATTGACCGGATGCTGGATGAAGCGCGGAAATTCAGTGAAGAGGACCGGAAACAGCGGGCGGCGGCGGAAGCCTATAACGAAGCCGACAGCCTCTGCTACAGTGTGGAACGCCAGCTGCAGGATCTGGGTGAGCAGGTACCGGTAACCGAGAAAGCAGCCGCGGAAAATCTGATCCAGGAGATAAAAAAGGCGATCGAAGCCAAAGCTTCGCCGGATACTGTCACTAAACTGAAAAATGATCTGGAACAGGCGGCCCAACGCCTGAATGAAGCTGCCTATCAGGCCGGTGGCTCGTCCGATGGTGCTGATGTGGGCGGCGCTAATCAGGATCCGGATGTGGTGGATGCCGATTACGAAGAGAATTGATTATTCAGAAAACAGAACGGAGCGGGTGAGTTATGGCAGTATCATACCAAGATTATTATGAAATATTAGGTGTTCCCCGTGATGCCAGTGCCAAGGATATCAAGGCTGCCTATCGCCAGTTGGCCCGTAAATGGCATCCGGACCTGCACACGGGGAAAAAGAAAGCTGAAGCGGAAGAAAAGCTCAAGCGTATCAATGAAGCCTATGAGGTGCTGAAAGACAGCGAAAAACGGGCCAAGTATGACCAACTGGGCAAAAACTGGCAGCAGACCGGACCCGGCTTTTCATCTTACGGTGACGGGGTTCAATTTTACCAGAGCGATAGTATTAATCCGGAGGATCTGGGAGGCTTCAGCGATTTCTTCAACAGCATATTCGGCGGTCAGGCCAGGGGGCACAGCTCACCATTTACTGATTATGCCCGCCCGGGTCAGGATGTGGAAACCAATCTGGAGCTAAGTCTGGAAGAACTGTTCAGGGGTGGCAGCAAATCGATTCGCCTGTCATCCCGACAGATTTGCCCGGAATGTCAGGGTCAGGGTACGCAGGGACACAGTTTCTGCAGCCGTTGCGGTGGTACGGGCAGTCTGCCGGATGAAAAAACCCTGGATGTTAAAATCCCCGTCGGGGTCCACGAAGGCAGCACCATCCGCCTGAAAGGCCAGGGTGGACTAGGGCTGGGAGGCGGACGGCCGGGTGATCTTTACCTCAAGGTGGTTCTGCTGCCACATCCCAAATTCAAGGTCAAGGGGCATGATCTGGAGGCTAAGATAACCCTGCGTCCGGAACAAGCAGTATTGGGTGACAAGGTAATCGTTCCCACCATGGATGGGAGTGTTACCGTAACCATCCCTCCTGACAGCCGCCATGGCTCCCGCCTGCGTCTGAAGGATAAAGGCCTGCCGCTTAAGAAAAGCGGCCGAGGTCATCAGTATGTGGTGATTGAAATCGACATTCCCCGGGATTTGACCGAGGAAGAAACCGCACTCTACCGCAAACTGAAAGAAGCCAGGGAAAGTAGGGATAAATGATGACACTGATAAGAATATATTGTGAAACCAGCGAGGAGATGTGTCACCTTTCCAGCGTGGAGTACAGCCCTGATTTTCTAAAAGCTCTGGCGGAAATAGGGGTCATAACCCTGCACAATGATTATATTAGCTCCGGCGAACTGAGAAAGGTTAAACGTCTCCTGCGGCTGAAGGGTATGCTGGGAGTAAATACAGCCGGCGCCGCCATCATTATTGATCTGCTGGACCGTATCGAGGCCCTGGAAGCTGAGGTCCACGCGTTAAAACGGAGGTGAAAATATGAATATAGAACGCTTTACTAAAAAATCACAGGAAGCCCTGGGACTGGCCCAGCAGCTGGCTGCTTCTCAGCATCATCAGGAAGTGAGTGGCCGGCATCTGCTGCAGGCTTTGTTGCAGCAGGATGGGGGTATGACTCCTCATCTATTTGAAAAAATGAGTGTTCAGCTGCCGGCCCTGCGCCGGGAGCTGCAAAACCTGTTGGATAAGATTCCTTCCGTCCACGGTTACGAGGGACAGGTGTATTTGAGCGGCAGCCTGGCCCGGGTTTTGAACCAGGCCGAGCTGGAAGCATCTGCCCTTAAAGATGAATATTTAAGTGTCGAGCACCTTTTACTGGGTCTGATCCAGGAGGGTGAAAACGATTTGCGTGATCTGCTGTCCCGAATGGGCATCAATCGCAATTCGCTGCTGGCGGCTCTTAAAGACCTTCGCGGCTCTCAGCGGATAAGCAGTGATAATCCTGAAGATACGTATGAAGCCTTACAGCGATACGGACGGGATTTGAATGAAATGGCCCGGCGAGGCGAGCTTGATCCGGTCATTGGCCGGGATGAAGAAATTCGTCGGATAATTGAGATTCTTTCCCGGCGCACCAAGAACAATCCAGTCTTGATTGGGGAGCCAGGAGTGGGCAAAACCGCTATTGCGGAAGGTCTGGCCCGGCGCATCGTGGCCCGGGACGTACCCGAAGGCCTGAAGAACAAAACCGTGATTGCTCTTGACATGGGGTCCCTGGTGGCCGGTGCAAAATACCGGGGTGAATTTGAAGAACGTTTGAAAGCTGTCCTCAAGGAAGTGGAACAATCCGATGGCCGAATCATTCTCTTTATTGATGAGCTGCATACGGTAGTCGGAGCCGGGGCTGCGGAAGGGGCCATGGACGCCAGTAATCTGCTGAAGCCGATGCTGGCCCGGGGCGAACTGCGGGCCATTGGTGCTACGACCTTGGATGAGTATCGTAAACATATTGAAAAAGATGCGGCCCTGGAAAGGCGTTTTCAGCCGGTCATGGTCAATCCTCCTTCAGTGGAGGATACCATCTCCATTCTGCGCGGTTTAAAGGAACGTTATGAAGTTCATCATGGGGTGCGGATCAAGGATGCTGCCCTGGTAGCGGCCGCCGTCCTGTCGGACCGTTATATTTCTGACCGCTTCCTGCCGGACAAGGCCATTGATTTGATGGATGAAGCCGCAGCCCGGCTGCGCACCGAAATGGATAGCATGCCTTCGGAGCTGGATGAAATCACCCGGCGGATAATGCAGCTGGAAATCGAAGCCACCGCCCTGGAAAAGGAAAACGATGATGCTTCTCGCGAGCGACTGGCTCATATCCTGAAGGAGAAACAGGAACTGCAGACCGATGCCGATGCCATGCAGGCCAAGTGGCAATCGGAAAAACAGGCCATCTCCCGGGTAAGCCAGCTCAAACGGGAAATTGAAGACTGCCGCATGGAAATAGAAAAAGCGGAGCGGGATTATGATTTGAACCGGGCCGCCGAACTAAGATATGGCCGGATGAATGAACTGGAAAGGAAGCTGCAGGCCGAAGAAGCAACTTTAGCGGACAAACAGGGCCAGCAGATGCTCCTGCAGGAGGAAGTCGGGGAAGAGGATATCGCCAAGGTGGTCAGCCGCTGGACCGGCATCAACGTAAGCCGACTACTGGAGGGTGAGCGGCAAAAGCTCATGCACCTGGACGAAATATTGCACCAGCGGGTGATCGGTCAGGATGAGGCGGTGCAAGTGGTGGCCGATGCGGTTCTGCGTTCCCGCAGTGGTCTGAAGGATCCCAATCGTCCAGTAGGTAGTTTTATCTTCTTGGGCCCCACCGGAGTGGGCAAAACTGAACTGGCCAAGGCCCTGGCCGAATCATTGTTTGATGATGAGCGGGCCATAATCCGCATGGATATGTCCGAGTATATGGAAAAACACAGCGTAGCTCGCTTAATCGGATCACCTCCAGGATACGTAGGATATGACGAAGGAGGACAGCTGACCGAAGCAGTAAGACGCCGCCCTTATTCAGTGGTGCTGTTTGATGAGATCGAAAAGGCTCATAACGATGTATTCAATATCCTGCTGCAGATTCTGGATGATGGACGCCTGACCGACGGTCAGGGCAAGACAGTGGATTTTCGCAATACCATTATCATTATGACTTCTAACCTGGGCAGTCAGGAAATCCTGCGTTTTCAGGAACAGGGTGGCAGCTATGAGGTGATGAAGGATGCGGTGATGAACATTCTCAAGCAGTATTTCCGGCCCGAGTTCCTGAATCGGCTGGACGAAATCATCGTCTTCCAAGCTTTGGATCCTGAGCAGATTAAACGGATCACCGACCTGCTGCTCCAAAAGCTGGCAGAACGTTTCGAGCAGAATTTGGGCGGGCATCTCCAGTGGGATGACCAGGCCTTGCACTATCTGGCCAAAAAAGGCTATGACCCCGCCTACGGAGCCCGGCCTTTGAAGCGTCTGATTCAGCAGGAAGTGGAAACACTGCTGTCCCGCCGGATAATCAGCGGAGAGATAAAAGAAAACAGCCAAGTGCAGATGAGTGCTACTGACGAAGGCATCAGCTTACAAGCGTGAGGAGGGAGGCAGCGGGAGCCGAATCTCCCAAGAGAGGAAGTTCAGCGCTCCACGCTGAACCAAGCGGGAAGCACAAATCTCTTAACAAGATTTGGCTCCCGCCTGGCCGCATTGGAACTAACCTCGTGCTGCGATTCCCCGTCCCCTCACGCCTCACTCCTCCCGCCTCTCTCCTCACGCCTTTCGCCTCTCTCCTCACGCCTCACTCCTCCCGCCTTTCGCCTCTCTCCTCACCCCTCACTCCTCACGCCTTTCGCCTCTCTCCTCACGCCTCACTCCTCCCGCCTTTCGCCTCTCTCCTCACGCCTCACTCCTCACGCCTTTCGCCTCTCTCCTCACGCCTCTCTCCTCCCGCCTTTCCCCTCACCCCTCACCCCTCACTCCTCCCGCCTCAAGTTTTTTCTGCAGCTCTCCGCAATATACTTTAGTAAATGCTAACCACAAGAAAGGATTGCTATGGAAAACAACCTGACATTATTAGCTTTGGCACTAATGCTGAACAGCAAAGCCCATTCATCTTCGAAGAGTATCCCATCCTCATTTGCCAATCAAGTGGCCTCACTAATCAACCACCATATTACGGTATATGCCTCTGATTCTATCGGATTCGCCGGAATCTTAATCGCAGCTGATTCAGAATTCATTACAATATCTCAGACGGAACCTCCATGTAATATTGCTTTCATCCCTTTACACATGATTTCTGCAGTTATAGTGTCGGATTCATAACTTACATCTTCAAAATGGAGTGTAACATATGGAAATGGCCTAGAATAATATAAACCATAACTGGCCCAATACGGCGAGTATTTCAATACAAAAGGAGGGGTATAATGGCCAGTGGGTTGGGAATTGGTTGTAGACGTAATTTTCAGCAGTTGCTCTGCAGCCTTCTAAACTTTAGAGTTAAAGTTTTAACCGAAGGTGACAAAGAATGGATACGGGGTATTCTGACCGATGTAAATTGCGATTTCATCACTATTTCCGGATGCGATATCTGCTACGTTCCCATTTGTGAGATTGTGGCAATTTGTCGTGATTTCAGCTGCGCGGATTAGTTCCATAAATCCGCGCATAATAACCACATATTTAGAAAAAACCGGTTGCCCGGTTTTTTCTATAAACTATCACTGTTAAAAACGTATACAGTTGCAGGGTGTGGTCTTACAGTTCTCCTTCATCCTTACGATGCTCTAATCTTTCCAAGGCTTCACGACTTATTCTGCTGACCATCTCATTATTATCCCGACATCTCATTTTCAAAATCTCCTGAGCCCAATCAGTGCCGATCAGCTCCAGAGCTTTGGCGGCCATAACTCTTCTCTGAATAATCACCGGATACATTTTATAGGCCGAGTTGGTTTCCGGAGTAAACCCGCGAATAAAGCCGACCCGGCTGGGCTTACCATAAACATGGACACTTAAAGCCGGTTTGTTGCCAAAAGCCTGCATACGATGAATACCTCTATCTAACGGCAAGACAAAGGTGGTATGCCCCGGTTGAAGGATTGCCTCATTCATAACCTTTAATTCCGCATCTTCGCAATCATCTTGGGTTCCAATCAACCGGTATTTGGTTTCCCGGATCTGGTTGGCCAAACACCCCATAATTCCCCAAGAACCGTGATCGTGGATATGGTAGGGGAAATTCGGTTCCCACACAAACAAGCGCACCGAAAAATTGCGATTAGGATCACGATAAGTGACTATATCGTTCACATCAATGGGCCAAAAATCTTCATCCAGCATACTCTCTTGAATAGTGATGAGATTGTCCAGCATCAAATCGGGGTTCTCCAAAAACTCAGAAACCAGCAACTGACCTTCTATCACTAAGTCTTCCGGACTCCTCTTTGAGAGCGATAATTCACGAATACTATCGCAAAACTCCTTAAAAGATCTCCCCTGAGACAATAGGCTCCCCCCTTAATCATTGTCCTCTGGTCCAAGTTGATTATAACATAATCTTGGTTTTGGCGAACCCACTGAATAAATGGTCGAATTTTCTTGTCATGATATATAATCGTCAGATTGGATCACTGTCTGGTTGTTTATTTCACTGGATTGCCGGGCGCGACCCACAGCAGCTAATATTCGCCCCCACAATTAACCCGGACTATAGTCACAAATAGAACGAATTGTCTTGCTACAATTATAATCACCATGTATTATTAAAGTAAGACTTGATTCAGGTGGAAGGGGATGCTAATATGGACTTTAAAAAACTTTTAATGTTAGCCGTGATCAGCAGCGGTATTATAATGGGCTTAAGCTTTGCTCTAATCAACCTTGTCTCAGATTATTCCCTCCAACTAGCTCAGATTGATGGCCAAGCTATTACCGCCTCCGAAAGTTCCGATGGTGAATCCCAGGCCCAGGAGGCTTCAAATCAAAACACAGAACAAAATTATGAAACGACCCTTTCTTCAGTGCTCTCTCCTCAGGAGACCAAAGAAGTTCAAACCATGCTGACTGAGCTAGGGTTTGGGAAGGCAAGCCTTGCCGAATCTTTGACAGCTTTCCGGGAAGAAAATTTGATTGTTTCCTACCAATGCTTACTGGATAATGCGGTTCTGGAATCAATAATAAGCCAGCTGTCTCTCCAAAGAGCCCAGGCCTTTGGATCGTTGCAATGACCTGACGCAAAACTAATAAAAAAAACCAGGCGATTTTCCTGGCCCGAAGGCCGAAAGAATATGCCTGGTTTTTATTGCGTTTTCTCCAGAAGAGCCGCTAAATGAGTATCAAAGCACCCTGGTTACCCCTTTATATATTTGACCACGGGCGGTATCCACCGTGACAATGCTTCCTTCTTCCAGCTTCTCCATTACCCCCTCTACTCCTACCACCACCGGTATATTCAGGTTTAGCCCCACAATAGCACTATGGGAGGTTAGACCACCTTCCTCAACCAGAACCGCCCCGGCAATTTGGAAAAGAGGCATATAATCAAGATTCGTTTCTGAAGCTGCCAGGATGTCACCCGGTTCAAAATCGGTTATCTTCAGTGGATCCCTGACCAGCCGAACCTTTCCGTAAACTGCACCCTGACCAATTCCGATTCCCTGAAGCAGAACCTCAGCCACTACGTGAACCTTGAGCAAGTTAGTAGTCCCCGCTACTCCTGCAGGGACTCCTGCTGTAATAACTACCATTTCCCCCTCTTTGACCATACCGGCCTCCAAGGCGGAATTTACTGATTCCTCAATCATCTGGTCAGTTCCTGTGGTCTCCTTTACCACCAAAGGTGCAACTCCCCAAACCAGGTTCAGCTGACGTGCCACCTGTTCTATGGGGGTGGCCGCCACAATATCTGCCCTGGGCCGGTATTTGGACACCATTCGCGCTGTGGAGCCTGATTGGGTGGAAGTAATTATGGTGGATATCCCCAGATCCTCAGCCGCGGCACAAGTAGAATAGCTAATGGCGTCAGTAACGGACAAATTGCCCTGAAATGCCCGTCGCGCCAGAAGTTCCGGGTAGGGAAGAACCTCCTCGGTTCGACCCGCTATGCGAGCCATAGTTTCCACGACTACCAGGGGATAACGACCTGCCGCTGTCTCTCCAGACAACATAATGGCATCGGCTCCATCGAAAATTGCATTAGCCACATCAGAAGCCTCGGCTCGGGTGGGCCGGGGGCTGTGAATCATTGATTCCAACATTTGAGTTGCTATAATAACCGGTTTGCCTACCCGGTTGCACTTATCAATTATGGTTTTCTGCACCAGAGGCACTTCTTCAGTGGGGATCTCCACTCCCAGATCACCCCGGGCCACCATGATGCCATCCGCTACCCGGATGATATCATCCAGGTTCGTAACCCCTGCCTGGTTCTCTATTTTGGCAATTATGTAAACCACAGCATTATGCTCTTCTACTATCCGTCGAATCTGCAAAACGTCTTCCTGACAGTTTACAAATGAAGCCGCAATAATATCGATTCCGTTTTCCAGACCAAAATTCAGATCGGCCACATCCTGCTCACTTAGAAAGGGCAGGGCGGTTCTGACTCCGGGAATGGTGATTCCTTTGCGTTCGCCCAGTTCGCCCCCGTAAACAACCTTACAAATGACATCAGTATTCACAACCTTTTCCACCACCAACTGAATAAAACCATCGGACAGCAAGACCCGATCCCCCGGCTTTACCTCCTTGGGAAAACCAGCATAACTGACTTGCACCTCTTTTTCATCCCCCGGGACGGGTCGAGTCGTCAATACAAACGGTTGTCCGTTCACCAACTGAACTGTGCCCTTACCGAGCTGACCGGTTCTAATATCCGGCCCCCGGGTATCCAGCATTATTGGAATATGCCGCCCCAATTCGCCGGCTGCCTTACGGACCATATCCATTCGGGCCAGATGCCCCTCATGACTGCCATGGGAGAAGTTCAGCCGCACAACATCCATACCTTTCCTGATTAGGTCGGCTACCACTCCCGGCTCATCAGTTGACGGTCCCAAAGTGCATACTATCTTGGTTTTACGCATTGTTCCCCCTCCTAAATGGACAATATCCGGGCCAACTGGTATATCTCCCGGTCAAACTCACAACTACCATCTACCACATCCTGCAGGTCTACCATCACCAGCTCAGGACCTGCCGCTCCAATCATTTGGTTAGTATGCCCGGCCAGAAACATTTCCACCGCATAACTTCCCATACGCGAGGCCAGAATCCGGTCAGCCGCCGTCGGGGTCCCACCTCTCTGGGTATGTCCAAGCACTGTAACCCGGGTCTCCTGCCGGCTCATTTTTTCGATTTTCTTGCCTAATTGTATGGCACTGCAGCATCCCTCGGCCACCAAAATAATACTGTGGAGCTTGCCCCGGGCGATGCCGGAATTGATCCGCTTCACCACATCATCTATATCGAAAGGCAGCTCCGGCACCAGAATGGATTCGGCCCCCCCGGCCAATCCTGCCGCAAGAGCAATCTGCCCCGACTCCCGTCCCATCACCTCAATAATAAAAATGCGTTCATGAGAAGTAGCCGTATCCCTAATTCTATTAATGGCCTCTAAAACAGTATTGACCGCCGTATCAAACCCTATGGCTTTATCAGTACCCGGAATGTCATTATCTATACTGGCCGGTATCCCTATTATGTTAACCCCGGTTGCGGCCAGCTCATATCCTCCCCTCAGGGAGCCATTGCCTCCAATAACAAAAAGGACATCGATTCCGAAATAATCAAGGGCCTCTTTAGCCCGCATCCGCATATGTGCATTGCGAAATTCCTTGCTACGGGAGGTTCGCAATATAGTACCGCCGCGATGAATAATATCTCCGACAGAATTTACGGTCAATTTAATGAAATCGTGGTACATAAGACCGTGAAAACCCCGGTTGACACCAAACATAGTCAGTCCATGAAAAGTCCCGGTCCTGACCACCGCTCGAATAGCCGCATTCATCCCCGGAGCATCTCCCCCGCTGGTGAGAATCGCGATTCGCTTCATTCTCAGACCTCCCTGAGTCAAGCCGGTGTCCAGCCTGACTACCCGGCTTCATTCTGCGTTGGAGACACGGCCATGCCGGGTCAGAAGCTCCGCGCGACCCCGGATTTTAACCGCGGAGGTGTGTTCAGTAAACTGAGCGATCATTATTTCCCCCCGGTCTAATTTCTCGGTG
>Ga0209312_1001072_pt1 | contig 21149 bp, 16 predicted proteins | sample BioC13SIPDNA_4_FD_185744 | JGI IMG/M metagenome (GOLD analysis project Ga0209312, IMG submission 185744) | Anaerobic biogas reactor microbial communites from Washington, USA - Biogas_R1_B C13 SIP DNA (SPAdes) (version 2) | ecosystem: Engineered > Bioreactor > Anaerobic > Unclassified | place... | reverse complement strand
CGCTCCTGGAGGCGTGGACAAACCTTTGGTGCAGAACGCTTCGAGAAGGAGCTGCTTGCAGAGCGGCCTGGGGCAGAACGAACTCGCGGGCAGCAGCGCCTGATTGCCATGGTGGGTCCCATTGCCGAATCCTACCTGAGGGAACTGGCCAATACGGATCGTTCCATGACGCACCAGATCCGGGCATTGCTTGCGCTTGTACGTGAATACAACCCGGACGCGGTCCGTTCGGCGCTCCTGAAAGCTCAGGCCGCCGGCGCCTTCGGTGCCGATTATGTCGCCAACATTCTTCTTCAGGCGCATAACCCGCGGCAACAGCAGCCCCCGCTGCTGTTGAAGGATCCCAGTCTGAGCGAACTCGCCACCGATCCGCTGTCCCTGCTCGAATACGACACGCTCATTCTTCCCAAACGGAGCCAGCCGTGACCGAACTTACTCATAAACTCGAACAGTTGCAGCTTATGAGCATCCGGCAGGAACTGGATCATGTCCTTGCCGACGCTGCGTCCAGAAACCTCAGCCACGCAGAAACGATTGAATGGCTGGCAGACATTGAACTGGAGGGAAGGAATAAGCGCTCTATCGAGCGCCGTTTCCGCCTGTCGAAACTCCAGGTGAAACTGGGGATTGAGTCCTTCGACTTCAATCACCACAAGTCCCGCACGCAGAACAAAAACAAGATTCTGCGCCTGCTGGACCTGGACTTTCTCACGCAGGGAACCAACGTCGTCATCATCGGCAATCCCGGTACCGGTAAAACCTACCTGGCAAAAATCATAGGATGGAAAGTCTGCCAGGCAAACCGCCGGATTCTGTTCACCACCGCCATGAATATGGTCAATCAGCTGGTGGCTTCGCAGGTGGATCACTCGCTGGTGCGTAAACTGAAGACCTATACAGATCCCGCGGTCTTGATCTGTGATGAACTGGGATATCTTTCCCTCGATCAGCAGACTTCCAACCTGTTTTATCAGGTCATCTCGACACGCTATGCCGAACGGCGCAGCACGGTGATTACAACCAACTCGCCGTTCTCGGACTGGGGCAACATCCTGTTCAACACAACGATCGCCACGGCCATCGCCGATCGTCTAGTCGAGAACTCCCAGATCTTTTTGCTTGGCGGCCCCAGTATCCGCAGGCCGAAGAAAGAACCGGCGGAGGATTAACTGGGGTCCACGATCACGCGCCGCGCTGTGATGATAACCCCGAGAACCGGAGGAGTCCGGCGGGCTAACCCCACAACGGCGCTGCAGATGGGGCGGAATCCTTACGGGTTCCGCCCCCATCGTTTATGGACCAACGATCATGTTCAACTTCAGCGCCAATAACCTCACCTTGCTCTCACGGACGGAGTGCGCTTCCTGTTTCGTCTTCGTCATGAAAGACCACCACACGAAACGAGTCTACCGCCTGTACGACTTTACAAAATCCCAGCCGATCGCCTCAGACCAGGTCTATTGCATCGCTGGAAAGGTCAACAGCGCCGACAAACTGTATCTGGTGATTGAGTCTGTCAAGATGGACACAAAGAACGGGAACCACGTCCAGCATACAAACACCCCTGACGGCGCAGGCAGGTAAAATAATGCTTCGAAAGTAGTCGTTGATTGCGGAAGGAAAATCTTGCGATGAAATAAAGCAGAGAGTATGGGATCAGTCTGTCTGCCGTGAAAATGGCTCCCGATTAACCTCCTGAAAATGGCTCCCTTTCAAAAGCCTGCTAACACAAAACCTTGATTTTCCGGAAAATCCGCAGTTATGCATAATCAAAATCGGGCCTTAAGCCGAATAGTGTTCATGCAGCGAGAACGAATCGTCGACTGGCCCTCACCGTTGGTCCGGGCCCAATCTCCCCGCTTCGTTTTTGCACAATTTCTGTTCTGACGGTTGCAGGAGCAGGTCCATTGAGTTGCCAGGGCTTCTGCCCGAAATGGGAGCTTTAAACAGCAAGAAAGCCTCATGATCCGACGTCCAGATAGGCTGCTGATTGTTGACGATGACCCCATGAACCAAGACCTGATGTACCGTCGTCTGGTCAAACGGGGATACGAAATACACTGCTCCGGTAACGGCCCCGAAGCGCTGGACTGGCTCAAGGAGCATGACGCCGACCTGGTGCTTCTGGACGTGGAAATGCCCGAAATTGACGGGCTCGAGGTGCTGAAGCGGCTGCGGCAGACTTACACCTCCGCCCAACTCCCCGTCATCATGGTTACGGGCAAGGCAGGAAGCGAAGATATCGTTACCGCGCTGGAAGGAGGCGCCGACGATTACGTCACCAAACCGCTCGATTATCCCGTCGTCCTCGCCAGGATTCGGACGCAATTGTCGCGCAAGCACGCCGAGGAGGCACTCCGGGAGAGCGAGGAGCGCTATGCGCTGGCAGCGCGCGGCGTCAATGATGGTTTATGGGATTGGGATCTGGGCAGTAACAAGATGTATTTCTCGCCGCGATGGAAATCGATGCTCGGGTGGCAAGAGCATGAGATCGGGGAGGATCCCGACGAATGGTTTCGAAGGATCCACCCGGACGACGCCGACAGGGTCCGGGCCGATATCGCCGCCCACCTCGAGGAACAAACCCCCCATTACGAAGACGAGTACCGGATCCTGCATCGTGATGGGAATTATCTCTGGATGCTTGGGCGCGGGCTCGCCGTGAGGAATCGCAACGGCAAAGCCTCCCGGATGGCCGGGTCCCAGACCGACATCACCCGGGGCAAAGTGGTGGATGTGTTGACGGGGCTGCCGAACCGGGTACTGTTCATGGACCGGCTGGCCCGCTCCTTCGAACGCGCCAGAAGGCGCAAAGACAAGACCTTTGCCCTGATCTTCCTCGACCTCGACAGCTTCAAGCTGATCAATGACAGCCTCGGGCACATGATCGGCGATCAGGTACTGGTCGCCATCGCCGGGCGTCTGGAAGGGACCGTGCGTTCGAGCGATTCGATCGCAAGACTGGGGCGCAACCACACGATCGCACGCCTGGGCGGGGATGAATTCACCATTCTTCTAGAGGAGATTTCGGGCGCGACGGACGCCATGAGGGTGGCCGAACGCATTTCCAGCGATTTATCAAACCCCTTCCTGATCGGCGGCCAGGAGCTGTTCCCCTCCGCAAGCATCGGAATCGCCATCTACAACCCTTCATATCAGAATCCCGAAGACCTGCTGCGGGACGCCGACACCGCCATGTACAGCGCCAAGTCGCTGGGCAAGGGAAGATACGAGGTCTTCGACTCGAACATGCGGGCGAACGCCACCGCCCGGTTGCAGATGGAAACCGAGTTCCGGAGAGCGATCGAACGAAGAGAGTTCGAAAACTATTACCAGGTGATCGTGTCGCTGCGAACCGGAAGAATATGCGGATTCGAGGCCCTTGTGCGTTGGAACAACTCCTCGCGCGGAATAGTCTCCCCTGGGGAATTCATCACCATGGCGGAGGAAACCGGCTTGATCGTCCCGATGGGACAATGGGTGCTCGAAACCGCGTGCCAGCAGATGCGCATCTGGCAGGCCCGCTTTTCAGATGACCCTCCTTTGACGATCAACGTCAACCTCTCTTCGAGGCACTTTCTACAGAGCAACATCCTGGAGCAGTGCCGTGCCATCCTTCATGAAACACAGCTGTCGCACAGCAGTCTCAACCTTGAGGTGACCGAAAGCGCCATGATGCCCGACCCCGAGGCGGCCATCGACCTGATGATCCAGCTGAAGGAACTGGGAGTCAAAATCGCACTCGACGATTTCGGGACCGGATACTCCTCGCTCAGCTACCTGCATCGCTTCCCGCTGGACAGCCTGAAGATCGACCGCTCCTTCATTTCCCGAATCCTGGAGGACGATGAAATCGTGCGCACCATTATCTCCCTGGCGCGCAACCTTGGCTTGAAAGTCATCGCCGAAGGGGTTGAAAACTCCGACCAGGTCGGCAAGTTGCAGAACCTCGGCTGCGAGTACGGCCAGGGCTATTATTTCTCTGTCCCGGTCAACGCGCAGGAGGCTACGGACCTCCTGGCCGCGGGACAGCATGACAACACAGCCTTGAGCGCGGCGCGCGCCAACTATTCGGCCGCGCTGCATTCCATTCGCCCCGTGGCACGTCACCTGTAAGGCCGACCTCAATCCCAGGCAATCCTGGACACCCACTTCACCCTCTCGGAACCCCCCGATGGATGTGGACACCCACCTGTTGATAGCCCAGCCAGGCGGTCTCATCGCTTTTCTGGAAAATATTTTGGCTCATTTCCCTCCTTGTTCATTAGACAGGATGAAGGAGAGGGACCCATGGCTCTGCCCCGAGGACACTATGTCAAGGACGGCCAGGTCGCCGTCTACCATTGCACCACCCGCTGCGTCCGCCGTGCTTTCCTCTGCGGCTTCGATTCCCGCTCCCGCCGCGACTTCTCCCATCGCCGCCAGTGGCTCGAAGACCGCCTCCGATTCCTCGCCTCCCTCTTCGCCGTCGACGTCTGCTCCTTCGGCATCATGGATGACCATCACCATGAAACCCTCCGCACCCGCCCCGATATCCCCGATTCCTGGTCCGACGATGAGGTCGCCCGCCGCTGGATCACCCTCTTCCCCCACGGCGGTGGCCGCAAAAAAGACCAGGCCGCCGATCTCCGGATCCGCACCATCCTTTCCTCCCCCGACCGGGTCGCCACCCTTCGCGCCCGCCTCTCCTCCCTCAGCTGGTTCATGCGCTGCCTCAACGAGTTCATCGCCCGCGCCGCCAACAAGGAAGACGGGGTCAAGGGCCGCTTCTGGGAATCCCGCTTCAAGTGCACCGTCCTCCTCGACCAGCCCTCCATCCTCACCGCCATGGCCTACGTCGACCTCAACCCCGTCCGCGCCCGCATCGCCCCCACCCCCGAGTCCAGCGATTTCACCAGCATCCAGCTCCGCATCCTCTCCTGGTGCCTCCACGATCCCTCTTCCCCCACCACGGCCGACCCTCCCGATGCCTGGCTCTGCCCCATCGGCCCCCTCCCCCATAACCGCGGCATCCTCGACATGAGCCTTCTTGAGTATTTCGACTTTGTCGACCATTCCGGCCGCATCTTCCGCGCCGACAAACCCGGCGCCATCGATCCCCGTCTCGAACCCATCCTTGTCCGCCTCGGCATTCGCTCCTCTGCCTGGCCCAACACCATGTCCCGATTCAACTCCATTTTCGGCCTCGCTGCCGGCACCCCTTCCAGCCTTCGCACCTTCGCCGACCAGATCGGCTCACGCTGGGTCAAGGGCTCCGCCGCCGCCAAAACCGCCTTCCTGTCCTGACAGCGGCGCGGTTTCCTAGGGATTCACTTGAACGTCATACGGATATCCCTCCGCTCGACCACCCCAAAGCGCCGCTCCCCCCGGCACGATATCCGGCCCCCCCCGCCTGCTGATCCGATCCCCAGCATCGCTCCAGAAGATCGCCCTTCTGAGCAACATTCCCCGGCAGGACTCCCGGAAAAAGTCCTGGACACCCACTCCCGCCTCCGGATACGAACCCGGGACACCCACTTCGAGCCTCTGTCCAGACGCAGACCAGGATGAAATGGGTGTCCCGGGTTACCTGCTAGGGTGAAGTGGGTGTCCAAATTTGCCCGAAGGAGACTTCAGAAACCCCGATCTGTGGATGTCCACGATTATGGGGGATCGGGTACTTGGGCAGTGGATGTCCAGTTGTTAAGACGGATCTGGACATCAAGCGACACCCTATGATTTACTTTGTAACTATTCCGAATCAGGGCATCCGGAGTGAGAACCGCGTCTTCCGGTCCTGAACCGGGAGGGGAAACGACTCAAAAGGCAAGGAGAGCGCAACATGAAACAGGGCTCAAACGGACACTCGACACTGCAGTGGCGCAAGAAGATCGCCGGCAAATTCGAGCCTCTGCCGCAGTATCTCATTCCCGTGCTGCAATTTGTGCAGACCGAGGCAGGGTTTCTTCCGCCCGAGGCAATGACGGCCACGGCCGAATACCTGGGGGTTTCGGAATCGAAAGTCTATGGAGTGGCCAGTTTCTACGCCCAATTCCACTTTGAGCCGAGGGGCCGCCACATCATCACCGTCTGTCGCGGGACCGCCTGCCACGTGCGCGGCAGCGCCGCCATCCTTCAGGACGTCGAGAAGAAGCTGGGCATCCCCGCCGGCGGCACCACTCCGGACATGAACTTCTCGATCGAAACGGTCGCCTGCTTCGGGTCCTGCGCCCTCGCCCCCGTGGTCGTGGCCGACACGACGGTTCACGGGCGGCAATCGAGCTCATCCACGAGCAGGATCGTGGATCGACTGGCCGCGGAAGCCCCGGCCCCGGCCGCCAAGAAGAAGCCATCCAGGCCAGCGAAAAAGGCGAAGCCTGCCGCATCGGCGGCCAAAGGCGGAAAAAAGATGCGGACGCCGAAAAAGCACTAGGGCCAAGAGTATTTCAGCCAGGAGAAAACCACGGTGGATCTAGACAAGACAATCGAAAAAGCAGAAACAACCTGGTCCCGCCTCCAGAACGGCGACCGTCCCGTCATTTACGTCGGCGCCGCCACCTGTGGGCTGGCCGCCGGCGCCGGAGACCTTCTGGCCGCAATCCCCGAAGAGCTCTCCCGCCTCGGCGCCAAGGCCCACATCGTGCCCGTCGGCTGCATCGGGATGTGCTTCGCCGAGCCCTTCGTGGATGTCCAGCTTCCGGGCCGGAGCCGCGTTACCTACGACCGGGTCACCCCGGCGAAACTCTCGGCCATCCTGAAATCTGAACTGAAGAAGGGGCGCCCCCACGGCGATTACGCCATGGGCTATATCGGCGATGTTCCGGTCGACGGTGTCGGCCGCCTGTTCGACCTCCCCGTGCTCGCGCCCCAGGTCCGCATCGCCACCCGCAATTGCGGCATCATCAACCCGGAAAACCTGGACCACTACCTCGCCCGCGGCGGCTACCAGGGACTGCGAACCGCGCTCGGCATGACACCCGACAAGGTGATCGACGAGGTGCTCGCCTCGGGCCTGCGCGGCAGGGGGGGCGGCGGCTTTCCCACCGGCCTGAAGTGGCAGTTCTGCCGGAAAGCTCCCGGCGACCGGAAGTACCTCATCTGCAACGCCGACGAAGGGGATCCCGGGGCCTTCATGGACCGCTCGGTGCTCGAAGGGGACCCGCACTCGGTCCTGGAGGGGATGTGCATCGCCGCCTACGCCCTCGGCGCCGACACCGGCTACGTTTACATCCGCGCCGAGTACCCCCTCGCCATCAAGCGCCTGGAGATCGCTCTCGGGCAGATGCGCGCTCTCGGCGTGCTCGGCGAGGACATCCTCGGCAGCGGTTTCAATTTCAACATCCTTATCAAGCAGGGGGCCGGAGCCTTCGTCTGCGGCGAGGAGACCGCCCTCATGGCCTCGATCGAGGGGAAACGGGGGATGCCCCGTCCGCGCCCCCCCTTCCCGGCCACACAGGGGCTGTTCGGAAAACCCACCAATATCAACAACGTGGAAACCCTCGCCAACGTCCCCACCATCCTGCGGGAGGGAGCCGAAGCCTTTTCGAAACTCGGAACCCGGGGGAGCAACGGGACCAAGACCTTCGCCATTACGGGCAAGATCAACAATTCCGGCCTCATCGAAGTCCCCATGGGCATCACCCTGGACCGCGTTATCAACGAGATCGGCGGGGGGATTTCGGGCAAGGGCCGGTTCAAAGCGGCGCAGACGGGCGGTCCCTCGGGCGGCTGCCTCCCGGCGAGGCTCAAGGACCTCCCGATCGAGTATGAAACCCTCGCCCGCGCCGGATCGATCATGGGTTCGGGTGGACTCGTGATCATGGACGAGTCTACCTGCATGGTGGACTTGGCCCGTTACTTCCTCACCTTCACCCAGAGCGAATCGTGCGGCGAATGCACCCCCTGCCGCGTAGGGACCAAGCGGATGCTCACCATCCTGGAAAACATCTGCGCCGGCAAGGGGCAGCCCGGGGACATCGAGGAGCTCGAACGCCTCGGGAGCGCCATCAAGGACACCGCCCTGTGCGGCCTCGGACAGACGGCGCCCAACCCGGCGCTCACCACCATCCGGTACTTCCGCGAGGAATACGAGGAGCACATCCACGACCACCACTGCCGCGCGGCCGTCTGTTCGGCCATGGTGCTGGCCCCCTGCGAGCACACCTGCCCTGCGGGGGTGAAAGCCCATCGCTACGTGAGGGAAATCGCGCAGGGGAATTTCGAAAACGCCTACCTGGTCGTCCGGGAGAACATGCCGCTCCCCAGCATCTGCGGCACCGTCTGCTTCCACCCCTGCGAAGCCCGCTGCCGCCGCGGCCAGCTCGACGAAGCGATCTCGATCCGCGCCCTGAAGAATGCGGCGGTGCGCTACGGCAAGCAGGCGGAAAAGAGCACCGGGAAGTCGGCCCCGCCGAGCGGCAGGAAAGTGGCCGTCGTCGGTTCCGGCCCCGCCGGCCTGACCGCGGCCTACTACCTGGCGAAGGTCGGCGGCCACGAAATCACGATTTTCGAAAAACTACCGGTGGCCGGCGGCATGCTCCACACCGGGATCCCACGTTACCGCCTCCCCGAGCACGACCTCAAGCACGACATCGACATCGTCAAGGCCGCCGGGGTGAAGATCAAGACGCGCTCCGAGATCAAGTCGGTGGAGGAACTGAAGAAGCAGGGTTTCGACGCCGTATTCCTGGCGTTGGGCGCCCACGCATCCTGGACCCTGGGGGTCCAGGGAGAACGGGGCAAGGGAGTGCTCGACTGCGTGTCGTTCCTCCGCGACGTCTCCATGGGCAAAAGGCCCGACCTGGGCCGGCGGGTGGCGGTAGTCGGCGGCGGCAACAGCGCCATCGACGCCGCGCGCACCGCCCTGCGGCTGGGCGCGGAGGAAGTCACGATCCTCTACCGGCGCAACCGCGAGGATATGCCGGCCGATGAAGCCGAGATCGAACAGGCGCTGGCCGAAGGCGTGGAGATTTCGACCCTGACCCTCCCCGTCAACATCGGCAGGACCAGCTACGGTCTGGAGGTCACCATCCAGTCGATGCAGCTTTCGGAGGTGGACGAAAGCGGCCGCCGTCGCCCCGTCCCCAGGGAGGGGAGCGAGCGGCTGGAGGTTTACGACACCCTCATCGCCGCCATCGGACAGCTCCCCGAAATACCGGAAGAGCTGGAGGTGGAGGTCAACGCCGGAAGCCGCTGCATCGAAATCCAGGGGAAGCACCTGGCGACCACCATGAACGGCGTGTTTGCCGGCGGTGATGTCGTTCTGGGACCGGCCTCGGTGGTGGAAGCCATCGCCCAGGGGCGGGCGGCCGCCAGCGCCATCGACCGTTTTCTCGGGGGCAAGGGGAACATCGAGGAGCAACTGGCCCCGCCCGAGGACCTGTCGGCCCTCCCCCCCATGGAGGCGGAAACCGAGGCGCGCCTGCGGGTTCCCATGCCCGAGCTCCCGCCCCGGCGCCGCAAAAACGGGTTCGACCAGACCGAAAAGGGATATTCGAAGAAGGCAGCCATGGAGGAGGCCTCGCGTTGCCTCCGCTGCGACCTGCAGGACAAATAGTAGCCCCCCTTGGCTCCCTGCCCCGGACCGGGGGCGGTGGCCGACGGCAGGGGACAGAGGCTGGAGGGATCCCAAGAACAAAGGGGAGCGCGCGGCGCTCCCCTTTCTGCGTGCAACGGTCCGGGGAAAGCCTATTCCCCCCAGTCCTCCGGGAAAGCGGTGTTGACGAAAAGCTCTTCAAGCTGCGTCTTGTGCCCCTTCTCCATTTCGGCCAGTTCCCGGTAGAGCTTCTTGAACTCGGCGTCGGCGATGCGCTCGGCCATGGCCGCGTAGGTCTCCATCGCCTGCTGCTCCTTTTTCATCGCCAGCCGGAAGGCATCGGCCGGCTTCATCTCGAACGACAGCCGGGGAAGCGTCTCCGCCTCGGCGATCTGGTAGTCGTCCTCGATCTTCCGGAACTCGACCTGAGCCTTCGGATTGAAGCGGAACTGCTCGAGCATCCGCCGGTGGCCCTCCTCTTCTGCGGCCAGGCGCTCGAAGATGGCGACGGCGCTCGCGTCCTTCATCCTCGCCGCCGCGGCCTTGTAAAACTCGTGCGCCATGATCTCCTCGTTGATGGCGTCGAGCATGATCCTGTCGAAAGTATCAGCATCCATGGATTCTCCCCTCCGCCGCCCGACCGGGCGGCGTTCAATACCCGAAGCAGGCAGAGCCAAACTCCAAAACTGGACACCCACTGCATCCGGGTCGGGCCCGATCGATAGGATTGGACACCCACCGCGGGCCATCACCAGGCCGGCCGACCGGGGACTGGACACCCATTGCCGGCCTGTTCCCATCCGTTCCGCCCGATCACGGGGCAGCCACTACCGACAAGCGGGATCTGGACACCCACTACACCCCGTTCCAGGCCGATCAGCCGGAACTGGACACCCACCGCGGGCCATCACCAGGCCGGTCGACCCGGACCTGGACACCCATCCCGGGGCAACCGAAACCACGGGCCGGCACAGCAGCCCGGCCTTCGGATTCTACGCCTTCTCCAGCCGGGCAGCGCACGCCTTGTATTCGGCCGTCTGGGTCACGGGATCGAAGGCATTGTTGGTTACGACGTTGATATGAGCCTCGTGGAAGTGGAACGAGGACCAGAGCACCCCCTTGGGAGAACGCTTTGTCACCCACGCCTTCATCTTCACCCGGCCGCGGCGCGAGACTACCCAGACATAATCGCCGTCACCGATCTTGAGCTCCCGGGCATCCTCGGGGCTGACCTCCACCAGTTCCTCCCCGAAAAGCTCGTTGAATCCCACGCAGTTGCGCGTCTGGGTCCCGGTATGGTAGTGCCAGAGCCTCCGCCCGGTGCTGAGCGTGAAGGGGTACTCGTCGTCCGGCACCTCTGCAGGCGGGCGCCAGTCGGCGGGCATGAACTTGCCCTTGCCGCGGGAGAAATTCCCGTCCTTGTGAAGGAAGACGGTCCCCGGGTGACTCGTCGTGGGGGCGGGCCACTGGATCCCCCGCTCCTCGATCCGTTCCCAGGTGATCCCTGCGTAGCCCGTACCGAGGCGGCGCATATCCTCCCAGACCCCCCGGGCGCTCTCAAATTCCATGTCGCAGCCCAGTCGCCGGGCCAGTTCGGCATAGATCCACCACGCCTCCCGCGATTCCCCGGGGGCCTCGACGACCTTGCGCACCCGCTGCACGCGCCGTTCAGAGTTGGTGAAGGTCCCGTCCTGCTCGCTCCAGCAGGCACAGGGGAAGATGACGTCGGCGTAAGGGGTGGTCTGGTTCGGGAAAATGTCGAGCACGACCAGGAAATCGAGCGCCTCCAGGCAGCGGATGGTGTGCGCCTCGTTCGGCTCGCTCATCACCACATTCTCGCCGTGGCAGATGAAGGCCCGGGTGCGGCCGTCCAGCATGCCGGAAAACATGTCGGGGATGGTGAGTCCCGGCTTTTCCGGGAGGCGATCCACCTTCCATCCCTTCTTGAACTTCTCGACGACCGCGGGGTCGTCCACCCTCTGGTAATTATGGTAGATGTTCGGGAGCGAGCCCATGTCGCAGGCCCCCTGGACATTGTTCTGCCCGCGCAGCGGGTTCACACCGGCACTCCGGCAGCCCATGTTCCCCAGCAGCATCTGCAGGTTGGCGCACGTCATCACGTTGTCCGTACCGCAGGTATGTTCGGTAATCCCGAGCGTGTAGTAGAGCCCCATCGGCTTCGTGGTCCCGATGAGACGGGCGATCTCGCGCAGCTGCCCGGCATCCACCCCCGTGATCTCCGCCGCCCGCTCGAGCGGGTAGGCGGCCACCGACCGGGCGAGGGCCTCGTAGTTTTCCGTGTGCTGCTCGATGAAGGCCCGATCCGCCCAGCCGCGGGCGATGATTTCGTTCATCAGTCCGTTGAGCAGGGCCACGTCGGTGCCGACCCGGTGCTGTACGTGGTGGGTGGCCCAACGGACGAGGTCGATCTTCCGGGGATCGCAAACGATGAGGGTGGCCCCCTTCTTGACCGCGCGCTTCATGTAGTAGGAGATGACCGGATGCGCCTCGGTGGTGTTGGAACCGATGACGAAGAGCAGCCGGGCGTCCTCGATCTCCCGGATGGAGTTGGTCATTGCACCAGAACCGAATGTGGTCGCCAGCCCGACGACCGATGGGGCGTGTCAAGTACGTGCGCAATTGTCTATATTGTTGTTCCCGATGACGGCGCGCATGAACTTCATGGCCGCATAGTTGTTTTCGTTCGCGTCCCGGGAGGAGCTGATGGCACTGATCGTTTCAACCCCGTACTGCTCCCGGATCTCCCCGAGGCGCCGCGCCGTGAAATCGAGCGCCTCTTCCCAGGAAACCGGCTCATGCACGCCGTTCTTTTTGATGAGCGGGGTCGTCAGCCGCTTGTCGGACGCGGGAAAATCAAAGCCAAAGCGCCCCTTGACGCACAGCATCCCCTGGTTGGGCGCCCCACCCTCATCGCCGGTGACCTTGACCACCCGGTTCCGGGACCGGTCGACATGGAGCCACATCTGGCAGCCTACGCCGCAGTAGGGGCAGGTCGTGCGCACCTTCTCCAGGCTCCAGGCCCGGCCCGTGCCGATCGATTTCTTTTCGATGAGGGCACCGGTGGGACAGAGCTGTATGCATTCCCCGCAGGAAACGCAGCTCGATTCGCCCAGCGGCACGTTCTGATCGGCTATCACCAGCGACTGGATCCCGCGGTAGCCCATATCGAGTACCTCGTTCACCACGGTGCTGTTGCATCCCTTGATACAGCGATAGCAGTGGATGCACCTGTTGGGATTGCGCACCAGCATCGGGTGGCTGCCATCCACCTCGAGGCTCGGCTTGTCCATGACCATGGAGGGCCGTTCGATGCCCAGGCGATACGCGGCGTCCTGCAACTCGCACTCCCCGCACATCTCGCACGACAGGCAATCGTGTTCCCCCTCGCTCAGGAGCATGTCCACGATCGTGCGCCGCACCTCGAGGAGCCTCGGGCTCTCGGTCTTCACGACCATCCCCTCCGTAACAGGGGTGATGCACGACATCACCAGGCCGCGCGCCCCTTCCACCTCGACGGCACAGACCCGGCACATGCCGCTCTGGCCCACCTTGGGGTGGTAACAGAGGCTGGGAATGTAGAGTCCCTGGCCGCGGGCCACATCCAGGATGGTCTGCCCCTCGGCAGCCTCCACGACCCGACCGTTGAGCGTAAACTTGGGCATGAGCAACTCCCTCCGAAGAAATCGAAAACACCGGGGCGGCGTCCACCGCCTGGCAGCCGGCACCGGGCGTGCCGACACCGCTCACCTACGCTCGCATGGCGGCGGCACGCCCATACTTTAACCGTCCGGGGCGGGGGGCGTCAAGCAGCCAGAATCAACCGGGAAACCCCCGGGGAATAAGAATTAAAGCCCAGCGCCCCCCCTTCCGATGGGAATGGCGAGGTATGGAATGAAAAAGCCCGGGCGGTCGACCATCTCGGCCTTCAATTGTCCCAACTGCGGCGCCGCCGCTTCCGGCGACAGCACCCGCTGCCCCTATTGCCTGTCGGCCCTGGCAGTGAAAATCTGCGCGGCCTGCTACGGCGCCGTTTCGGTGACCATGAAACACTGCCCCCATTGCGGAGCCGAAATGACGAACACGGGAGGAGTTCCCGCGCCGGAGCTGCGATGCCCGCGGTGCGCATGCCCTCTCGAAGCGCGAGCCGTCGGCGCCCACACCCTTCATGCATGCGGCCGCTGCGGCGGCATGTGGGTCGACCGGATCAGCTTCCAGGACATCTGTTCGCGTGAAGAGGAGCAGGAAGCGGTCCTCGGGTATGCACCGCCCGAGCCGGTCGTCACGGAAGGGATTGAAGGCGTCAAAGGAGGGAAGCCCCGGGTTTACATTCCCTGCCCCGTGTGCGGTAAGTTGATGAACCATAAGAATTTCGCAACCTCATCGGGCGTAGTGCTCGATTGGTGCCGCGACCATGGCAGTTGGTTCGACCGCCAGGAACTGCATCGCATCGTCTCCTTTATCCGGGGCGGGGGGATGCGGCGCGCGCGCGAACTGCAGAAGGAGCGCCTGAAGGCACAGGAAGCCGAACTGCGAATGCGCCAGGCTCAATCGGCCGCACTGAGCCGCAGACTGGGGACCGATTCCACCGGGTTGGATCAGGGACCATCCGCCGACCTCCTCCTGAAATTTCTCACCCGCATGTTCCGCTGAACCCCAAATCCTGGACATCCACCAACTCTACCAGTAATGGACATCCACCGATTGAAGGAACCCCACAAGAATGGACACCCATCGCCGATTCCAGGACACCCCTCCTCTCTGACCCTCCACAAATTGGTGGATGTCCACAAATATAAAAAAATGAGAAAGACCCAGAATCATGGACACCCACCAATCCTGCCAATCCTGGACATCCACCGATTGGAGGAACCCCGCCATATGGACATCCATTGCCCCGAAGACCCCACCATTGGTGGATGTCCATGATTAGGTGAATAGGTGGATGTCCACTATTGGGAGATGCCGGCGATTAAAAACCCTGTCGGTCAAGCTTTACGAACGGTCCGGGGCGGAGCCCCCCAGCCACCCCTTGAGGCGGAAGAAGATGAGCAACCCCGCCGCCACGGCCGCCATCAGGCCGAGGGCGAAAAGGAATCCCCCGCGCCACTCGAGGTCGGGAACCTGGCGCGGAAAATTCATTCCATAGATCCCGGCAATGAGCGACATCGGGATAAAAATGGCGGAGATGATGGTCAGTACCTTCATGATTTCGTTGGTGCGGTTTCCGGTGCTGGAAAGGTAGACCTCCATCAAACCCGAAGTAAGATCCCGGTAGTTTTCCAGCAGGTCGATGATCTGGATCACGTGGTCGTAGCAGTCGCGCAGGTAGATGCGCTCCTCGTCCCGAATCCAGGGAATCGGCTCCCGGTAGAGCGTCGTCATCGCCTCTCGCAGAGGCCAGGCGGTCCGCCTGAGGGCAATCAGGCCCCGGCGCAACTCGTGGATCCGCTGCAACCCCTCCACGCTCGGGCTCGTGATGATGGCGTCTTCAAGCGACTCGACCTCCTCGCTGAATCGTTCCAGCACCGGGAAGAAGCAGTCGACGGCGGCATCGATCAGAGCATAAGCCAGGTGGTCGGGTCCCGCCGTGCGGCTCCGTCCCTTCCCCTCCCGGATCCGCTCCGGCACAGGACGGAAAAAGTCGTGCTCCCGCTCCTGGAAACTCAGCACGAAATCCTTCCCGAGGAAGATGCTGATCTGATCGGAACCGTGACCGTCCCGGTCGTGGGCCGCCCGCACCACGATGTAGCAGTAGTCCTTATACTGCTCCACCTTCGGGCGCTGATGGACGTTGACGACATCCTCCAGAGCCAGTCGGTGCAGGCCGAACAGCTCTCCCAGCCGGGTAACGACGGGGAGGTCCCCCAGACCCGTGACCTGGACCCAGACAACGGGCCATCGCCCGAGCACCGCGCGGGTCTCCCCGACATCCTCGATTTCCTTTTCCAACACCCTTTCGGGGCCGTAAGCGATGATACGTACGTGGGTTTTCGCCGCATCGGGATCCGGGATCAGCGTACCCGGGGGGCTGCCCGGGAGCGCCCGACGGCGGGGGATCGAACCATGGGGGCGACGACGATTCCTGCGCGACATGACACACCTCCGGATCGGGACCTGAACCGAATCAGGCATGAAGCTCCTTCGGCGGCGAACTTTCATGCATGATCCGGGTGAATGCCCGGCTCAGCCCCCGGCAGGGGGTCACGGGACCGGGTCGCGCGCGGGCGGTCTCATCACAAACAGCACGGCCGCCCCCACCAGGCACCAGGCGGCCAGGGTGTAAAAAACCCCGTTATACCCCCACCCGGCATCATAGAGCCAGCCAGCGATGGAGGGAGTGACCGAACTCAGGGTGGTATTGACAGCGACGGCCACCCCTGCAAGCGCCGCAAAGGGCTTTATTCCGTAGTAGTTACTGATCACCGCGGCCAGACAGACGACGCTCCCGCCGAAGCCGATGCCCATGCAGCTCGAAGCCGCAACCAGCAGGAACTGCGTGTCCGCACCCACCAAGAGCCACTGTCCGATCCCGAAGACACCGATAAAACCGGCCCAGATGAAGCGCGGGTCCAGGCGGTCCCCCAGGACTCCCACCAACCCCTTGGCAAAGAGCCCGGCCAGGGCCATGAGACTGGGAGCCCAGGCGCCCGCCGCACGTGAATGGCCCAGGTCCTGAAAGTGGACCACCCCGTGGGCCAGGAACACGGTATAGCCGCAACTCATTCCCATCTGGCAGAACATCATGATCCAGTATGGGAACCCTCCGAGCGCCTCCTTCACCGACCACACCTCGGAGGTAATGTGCACCGTCCCCCGGCCTGGCTTCCTGGAACCGGGGCCGGCACGGCCGGGTTCACCCGGCGCGGCCTCGCCGTCGGGCCGCTGTCCCAGGTCCTCCGGCTTTTCCTTCACGAACACAAGAGCCGCAAGGCCCGCGGCCAGCGACAGGGCGGCGATGAACCACCAGCCCATGCGCCAGTCCCCCCCGGCCGCCGCGATTGTCCGGTTCAGCAGCGGGGACGCGATGAAGCCGCCAACTCCGCTGGCCGTGCTGATGATCGAAAGCGCCAGCGCCCGGCGCCGGATGAACCAGCGGGCCAGGCCCGCCTGCGCACCCAGCATCCCCCCCGCCGCGACCCCCGTCCCGACCAGCAGCCCGAAGGCCAGCGCCGCACCGAGACCGCTCCGCACCAAGGTGGCCATCAGGATCGACCCGGACGACACCAGCAGGCTCCCCGCAAACAGGGTGCGGCGGATTCCGAACCGGTCGACGCAGAGCGCAACGAGCGGCCCCGGAAGACCGGACATGATCGTGAAGAGCGAAAAAAGGAGTCCCAGCGTCCGCCGGTCCAGCCCCAGGTCCCGCATCATGACAGCGTTGAGGACGCTCGACCCGTAGATGGGGAACGCGAGATTCACAAAGACGACAATCCAGAATATCGCGAGGAGCTTCCAACCATAGAACCGGCGCGGCGGCATTCAGCCTCCTTCCTCAAGCGCTATTGCGGGATATCCGCAAATCATTGCGCGCCAGTATGGGGCCATTCCCCCGCCGCCGTCAACAGAAGCCGGAACCCAATTGTGGACACCCACGGAATCACCGCTCCGGGCCCGATGGACGGTCGCCTTCGATCATCAAATCATGGACATCCACCGATTGGCGGGCTTCGACCCCAGGCTGAAAGCCAATGCCCAGAGGCGGACATCCGTCTCATTGGCCCAATGAGTGGATGCCCAGGATCGCCCTCCAGGATTGCTCCGGTTGTGGACATCCACCTATGGAGAACCCAATTGTGGACACCCACGGAATCACCGCTCCGGGCCCGATGGACGGTCGCCTTCGATCATCAAATCATGGACATCCACCGATCGGCAGGCTTCGACCCCAGGCTGAAAGCCAATGCCCGGAGGCGGACATCCGTCTCATTGGCCCAATGAGTGGATGCCCAGGATCGCTCTCCAGGATTGCTCCGGTTGTGGACATCCACCGAAGGAGGAGTCCGCCGCTCAATAAGTGGGTGTCCAGGATTGATGTCCAGGATGGTGCGTGTGCAGTCAGTCGGTGGGTGTCCACAATTGGACGATACGGCCGGGTGAGGGGTGGGGCGAAGGCCGGGAGGTGGATTTGGGCAGGAAGACTGTCCTCGGGGTGGAGGCGCCGAGCGGACTCGAACCGCTGAATCGAGGTTTTGCAGACCTCTCCCTTAGCCACTTGGGTACGGCGCCTCATTGAGGCACCCGACATTGTATTCGATGCGGCGCTCTCACGCAAGTGCCGATAGGGGACAGGCTTCCCGCATGGTCCTTCTCCCGATCGGCCCCGCCGGGCCCCCTCCGCCCGGACGGGACCTGCGGGCCACGACCCAGGCGCGCGGAGGAGGCGCTTCGGGGAGACCGCTGACGGCAAGCGACGCGGAGATTGGCCCGTAACACCCTTGCAGTCAAAAAGTTCAGCGGCACCCGGGCATCTGCTGCGTTGGCGCCCCACGACGATGCGCCCACACCCCCTGCGTTGCGCCGCCTTGCATCCGCCCCGCGCGGCGCGCGGCACGCAGCGTTTCCCAACTCCCGGACACGCTAGTAGCCGTGGTCGGAAAGCTTGACCTTTCCGCGGAACGCCCAGTAGATGGCCGTAGTGTAGGCGAGCACGAACGGCATGCCGATCGCGGCGATGATGGCCATGATGCGCAGCGTCTTCTCCGAACTGGCCGCGTTATAGATATTCAGGCTGTTGCCGGGCGAGAGGCTCGAGATCACCAGGTTCGGGTAGAGCGTGAGGCTGAACAGAAACACCAGCCCGGCGATGGTGGCCGACGAGGAGATGAAGGCGTAAAAAGGGCGCCCGAGAAAGATCGCGCGCGGGACGTTGGCAAACGCCAGCACCGTCGCGACGACCGCGATCCAGGCCCACCCGTGCTCGCGGAAGTTGTGAGCCGCATCGGGGATCCAGAGCAGGGTGAAAATCGTGGCCAGGACATAGCAGACCAGGCTGAAGCCGAACCCGCGCCACATCCAGCGGTGCACCAGCTCCTGCAGCTCCCCCTCCGTCTTCAGGTAAAGGTAGATCGCCCCGTGCATCATGGCGAAGGAGACCGTGAGCAGCCCCAGGAGAATGGGGTAGGGGCGGAGCATACCGAGGAAGGTTCCCCGGAACACCCCCTCGGCGTCGATCGGGATGCCGGCGAGGGCGTTCCCCACCGCCGCGCCGAAGAGGAAGGTCGCCAGAGTGCTCGCGCCGAAGAAGCCCCAGTCCCAGAATCGCCTCCACGCGGTCGATTCGCGCTTCCCGCGGAACTCGAGCGACACCGCCCGGAAAATCAGGGCGAACAGCAGGAGCATGAAGGCGACGTAAAAGCCGGAAAAAACGGTGGCGTAGGCGCTCGGGAAGGCGGCAAACAGCGCGCCCCCGAACGTCACCAGCCAGACCTCGTTGCCGTCCCAGAGGGGGCCGATGGAATGGATCATGATCCGGCGCTCCCGGTCGTCGCGCGCCGCCGGATGCAGGATCCCGACCCCCAGGTCGAAGCCGTCGAGGATGGCGTAGCCCGCCAGCAGAACTCCCAGGAGCAAAAACCAGAGATGATTGAGATCCACAGCCCGATTCCTCCTCTTCAGTCCGGATGCCTCACGAATTCCCCGCCGGGCCGGCTCCGTCGGAAAGCTCCGCGGCGTCGGACCGGTCCCGAACTTTCGCAGTCCCGGCCTGCCCTCACCCAGCCTTACGTACAGCGGGGGCGCACCCGATGAGGCGCAGGGAATTCACGCCCCGGGCGAAAACCCTCGCCTGCTCCCAAGACATCCGGGACAGCGGGCGTTTCGATCGATCCTCCCGCCCTCGACTCCCGGGCACGGGGAGCATTCCCTTCGTCGGGTCCTCCGGCCCCTCGCCCGGCACCGACAACGTCCTGTCCTCCCGGCGCCCTATTTTCGACCCTTGTCTTCCGTCAGGGAATCCAAGTGGCCCGAATACCTGGCCACCGTCTCTCTCACCCCGCCGGGCATCGCATTCCCCGGAGCGGTCGCCGGCTCCGGGCCCTTTTGAATCTTGTCGTTCAGCACGAAAATCCAGACCGCGAACAGCAGCGCGTAGATGACGCCGAACATGGCAATCGACCCGCCCACGTGCGCAGGCGTAAGATTCTGGGACACCGCCTCGTTCGTTTTCAGGAGGTTGTAGACGATCCAGGGCTGGCGCCCCACCTCCGCCGCCACCCAGCCGAGCTCGTTGGCGACGAAGGGGAGGCCGACGGAAAAGACGAAGATCCAGAGCAGCCATCGTTTCCCGAACAGCGTCCCCCGCCGGTAACACCAGAGCCCGTAGAGCGTCAGGACGATGAAATAGGCCCCCAGCCCCACCATGATGTGAAACGATTGGAACGGAATCCCCACCGGGGGCACGTCGGGCTCGAACTGATCCAGGCCGGCCACCGGCGTCTGGAGGTCGCGGTGCGCCAGCAGGGTGAGCATCCCCGGAATCGTGAGGCCGTAGCGCACGACCCGGGCCTCGCTGTCGGGGACCCCGAAGACATGAATGGCCGTGGGCCCCTCCCCGGTGTCGTAGATCCCTTCCATCGCCGCAAGCTTCGCCGGCTGGTGGCGCGCGACCATGACCGCCTGGGAATCCCCCGATACGACGATGGCGAGCGAGGCCGCGGCGCCCACGAAGAGGGCGGGCACGAAAGACCGGCGCGCGAAATCAACGTGCCGTTCCTTGAGGAGGTAGTAGGCGGAGATGCTGAGGATGAAGAAGGACCCGACGATCAGCGCGCCGATCAGCACGTGGACCAGCCGGTCCATGGCGCTGGGATTGAACACCACGCTCCAGAAATCGGTGATCTCGGCCCTTTGAACGATCCCGGCAGGGGTGGCGACGTCACGGATGACGAATCCCGCCGGCGTCTGCTGCCAGGAGCCGGCGACCACGATCCAGAGCGCGGAGAAAATCGACCCCAGGGCAACCATCAGGGTGGCGAAGAAATGGACTTTGGCCGAAACCTTGTCCCAGCCGAAGACGAGCAGCGCCAGGAAACCCGACTCCAGGAAGAAGGCGAAGATCCCCTCGGCCGCCAGCGCCGAACCGAACACGTCACCCACGTAGCGGGAGTAGACGGCCCAGTTGGTGCCGAACTGGAATTCCATGACGATGCCGGAGGCGACCCCCAGGGCGAAATTGAGGGCGAAGATGCGGGTCCAGAATTTGGCCGCCGTCTCGTAGCGGATGTCCCGGGTCTTGAGGTAGCGGGCCTCCAGGTAGACTAGGAACACCCCCATCCCGATCGCCAGCGGGGGGAAGATGTAATGAAACATGATGGTGATGGCGAACTGCAGGCGGGAGAGCATCACGACATCCATATCGCCGGCTCCAGGCGTCCGAATCCGCGGCCGGTAGCTCCGCCCCGGATGTTCGAACGGGAAAAGGGTTCGGTGAACTCCTTATATATAGCCCCAACCGCGCCGCCGGCACAAGCCGGGACTTGCCGGCCGGAGAGTGGGGCACCCGGCACAAGCAGGGACTTGCCGGCCGGAGAGTGGGGCACCCGGCACAAGCAGGGACTTGCCGGCCGGAGAGTGGGGCACCCGGCACAAGCAGGGACTTGCCGGCCGGAGAGTGGGG
>Ga0209312_1001059_pt1 | contig 21307 bp, 18 predicted proteins | sample BioC13SIPDNA_4_FD_185744 | JGI IMG/M metagenome (GOLD analysis project Ga0209312, IMG submission 185744) | Anaerobic biogas reactor microbial communites from Washington, USA - Biogas_R1_B C13 SIP DNA (SPAdes) (version 2) | ecosystem: Engineered > Bioreactor > Anaerobic > Unclassified | place... | reverse complement strand
CGGGCACTCACGCGTACTTCTCTTCGCACCCGATGCCCGGCCGGGTAAGGTTCATATTCTGTTGCCGACAACCCGACCCCGATTAGCGATGCCCAGTTCGGTTGTAACCGGCGACCTCTTTGCGGCACATAACGACCCCGCCCATCCCGAGTCAGAGGCACGCCTTAAGGCTGCCCTCGCCGGGGTGCCGGGTGGTGCCCGCCGCATAGCGCCGGAACAGGCCCTGCCCGGGGACCTTGCGTTAGTGCACACCCACCGGCACATCGCCGCCATCCGCTCGCTCTGCAGGGCGTGTCCCCCGGGCAGGGCCTGTTACATCGACCCTGACACCTACGTCACCCGGGGATCGTTTGATACAGCCCTGTATGCTGCCGAGGCCGCCTGGCAGGCGGTGGAGCAGGCGCTCGGCGGCGAGCACTCATTCGCCCTGGTGCGCCCGCCGGGGCACCACGCCACGCCTGACCGGGCCATGGGATTCTGCCTCTTCAACAACGTCGCCGTCGCCACGGCCCGGGCGCTCCGCGAGGTCGATCGTGTCGCCATCGTGGACTGGGACCTGCACCACGGCAACGGGACGCAGGTGGCGTTCTACACCTCTGACCGGGTGCTCTACTGCTCGGTCCACCAGATGGGGATCTTCCCGGGGACCGGTTGGCCGGAGGAGCAGGGATCAGGCCCGGGCGTCGGGTATACCATCAACGTGCCTCTCGAGTCAGGCTCGACCGGCGCCGACTACGCCCTGGTCTTCCGGCGGATCTTTCTTCCCGCGATCCGGCGGTTCGAGCCCGACCTCGTGGTGGTCTCGGCTGGACAGGATGCAGCGTTCGACGACCCGCTCGGCTCGATGCTCCTTCGCCCCGATGACTTTGGTGTCCTGACCGGGATGCTGCTGGAGGCGCATCCGGGGGCTCTCGCCCTCGCGCTCGAGGGGGGCTACGGCAGGTCGCACGCCGCAGCTATAGGATCGATCTTTGCCGCCCTCGACGGGGCACGCTTCACGCCCCTGGAAGGCGTGCCGAAGGCGAGCACCCGGCTGCTCGTGGAGGCGTATACCGCCGCCGGACACGCTGTTCCCGCCTGACAGGATCAGGTTCATCATCTCCAGGATCCACCGGGTGGTGGTGAACCCCATGCCTGCACAGCCTGCAATCCTGGTTGGTATCCTTCTCGTCATCGCCCTCGTTGCCGCTACCCCGGTCGGCGCCGTCACGGCCTACCCCGGGAGCGAGATCACGCTCACGGGGACGAGCACGGGGAGCGATACCGTTTACCTCTTCGTAACCGGCCCGAACCTGCCTTCAGCCGGCGGAAGGCTTGAAGACCCTGCTACGCCCGTCCAATCGGGGAACCCGGAGAGCTTCACGACAGTGACGGTCGATGCCGACGACCGCTGGACCTACCGCTGGAGGACAGGCGAGGCCGGGCTCGATCCCGGGACCTATACCGTCTACGCCGTGGACGCACCTGTCGACCGATCCGACCTCTCCGGCCGTGGCTATACGACCATTCCTGTCACCCTCGGGACGCCGCCAGGCACCCCGGTGACAGAGACGGCCACTCCGACCATCGTGACGCCCACAGAGGTAGCGACCACACCATCGACGCCAGCGGCATCACCCTCGCCCACACCGACGGCGGCAGCACCGGCAGCCGCGGCCCTCGTGACGACCGGTGCGATGCTTGCTGCAGCGCTCCTCTCCAGGCGGCGATGAGCCTCCCGGATCATTGCACCTATTATTTCTATGCAATTGTTGTGTCACGCGAAAGCACGCGGGAGAGCACGAAGGACGAGGCAGAAAACGAGAATACTTCGCGCGAGAGCGCGAGAGACTGTAGCACCTCTCCATACTGAAACCTCACGCGAAGCCGCGAAGGGCGCGAAGGGGACTATATCGCCCGGCAACCGAACTTCACGTCCTCCCGCGTGCTTCCGCGCGAGACGGCGATCACTCCCACGCATCAGGATCTGCACGATAAGGTCAAATGCTCCACTCCGGCCCCGGGTCCCGTTTTCACGCCAAATAAGTATCTATATATACACCCATGCACTATTTTGTACATCCGTGCTTACTATTGCACAGAGCCTCCCCGCCCTGCACCCAGCAGGACCGGGTAGCCTGTCAATATCCATAGGCGTGATACCATGAAGTCAAGAGATATTGCAATCGTCGGCATACTCCTTGCCGTAGGGGCCATCGTCAGGTACATGTCCCTCCTGATCCCCGGCCCCATCGTATCGAACCTCGTGATCGCCTTCTACAGCCTCGCCATCATCCTTGTCGTGCCCACGTTCCGGGAGGCGCTCGGGATCGGGGTTGTGGCGGGCGTCATCTGCGCCCTCATCAGCCACTCGATCTTCCCGCCCGCAAACCTCATCAGCGAACCCCTCGGGGCTATCGTCTGCCTGGGGGCCTACCTGGTGCTGAGAGACCGGTTCGTCCTCGCTCCCGCGGTGACGACGCTTCTGGCCACCATGGCAAGCGGGTTCTCTTTCATCCTCGTCGCGCTCATCGCGGTGGCCCCGACGGTCCTTGGCAAGTTCGGGACTGTCAGCGCGTTCCTCGCGGTCACCGTCCCGATCGTGCTCATAACGGCAACGGTCAACGCCGTTGTTGCGCAGGCGCTCGAGGTGCCGGCATCGCGCGCCCTCTCGCGGAGCACCGGGCAGGCAGCCCTGTCCCCGGGCGCGAGGCGGGTCGATGACTCCTGAGACCGTACTCTCCCTTGCAGATGTCTCCTACACCTACCCCGGGTCGGAGTCGCCGGCACTCAGCCGGATCAACCTCGATATCCGGAGGGGGGAGATCGTCTTCGTCACCGGTCCTACCGGGGCAGGGAAGACGACCCTCTGCCTTGCGGCGTCCGGGATCCTCCACCATGACTACGGGGGCATACTCGAGGGCAGTATGACCATCCTCGGAAAGGACGTCCGGGACTACCCCGGCATGGCCGGGATCGGGAGAAATGTCGGAGTGGTCTTCGACGACGCCGAAGCCCAGCTCATCTTCTCAACCGTTGAGGAGGAGGTGGCCTCCGGACTTGAGAACCTCGGTCTCTCCCGGGAAGAGATGCACCGGAGGCTCCGCCACGTGATGGAGGCGACCGGGATCGTCGATCTCGCTGACCGGGCGCCGCACACCCTCTCCGGCGGGCAGAAACAGCGGGTCGCCATCGCCGCAACCCTCGCCCTCGGCACCGGGATCCTGATCCTGGATGAACCGACCGCCGAACTGGATGCAGAGGCAACCGGCGCGATATCGGCGCTTCTCCGGCGGCTCTCGGAGGAGGGCACGGCCGTGCTCATCGTCGAGCAGAAACTCGACGACCTCGCCGGGATCGCGGACCGGATGATCCTGATCGAGGGAGGGGTTGTCACGAGAGAGGGAATCCCCGGAGAGGTCCTGCAGCGCCCGGAAGGCGCCGTCCGGCCCCCTGCACCCCAGCGGGAGGGCGCGGCAGCGCCCATCATATCGATCAGGGGGCTCACCCACCGCTACGACGGGGTGACCGCCCTTGAGGGGGTCGACCTCGATGTTGCCCCGGGCGAGATCGTGGCCATTGTCGGGGAGAACGGGTCAGGGAAGACGACGCTCGTCAAGCACTTCAACGGACTGCTCCGCCCAACCGCGGGAAGCGTCTTCGTCGACGGCCTCGATGCTGCGACAACCCGGGTGAGCGATCTCGCGCGTCACGTGGGCCTGGTCTTCCAGAACCCTGATACCATGCTCTTTGCCGAGACCGTGGAGGAGGAGGTAGCGTTTGGTCTTCTGAACATCAACCCCGGCGGCCCGCAGGCTACCGGGGTCGATGCGGCCCTCCGCGAGGTCGGCCTCCTCCACCGGAAGGCGGCTTACCCGCGGTCGCTCTCGCGGGGCGAGCGGCAGCGCCTGGCCATAGCCTGCGTCATCGCCATGAGGCCAAAGGTGATCGTCCTCGACGAGCCCACAACAGGGCTCGATGCCCGGGAATCTGCAGAGATCATGGCCATCCTCGGCCGCCTCCGGCGGGACGGCCATACGATCGTCATGGTGTCGCACGATATGCGCCTGGTAGAGAATTACGCAGACAGGATCATCAGGATGGAGCAGGGGCGAATCGTCCCTGACGGAAGAACCCTTGAGGAGGAACCATGCCCGAGATTATGCAGTACGTCACCCGGGAGAGCGCCTTTCACCGCCTCCACCCGTTCACCAAACTGATCTTTGCCGTCGTCGTCGTGGCCCTCGCGGTGCTGACGAGCGATACCGTGATGCTCGCGGCTCTTGTGGGGGCGGTTCTGGCAGCAGCGGCTATTGCGGGGCTTGCCCGCGACCTCCTCCGCCAGGTGCCGCTGCTCCTCATGCTTGCGGCAAGCCTGCTCATCCTCACGGTGCTGACCATTCAGAGCGGGGAGACCCTCGGCTACCTGGTCCCGTCGGCGGTCCCGGTCATCGGCGGGGCCTTCCCGGTCACGGCAGGGGCGGTCGACCTGGCGCTTGCGATGTCGCTCCGGTTTGCGGCGATGATCTTTGCCTTCCAGGTCCTGGTCATATCCACCCAGCCGCGCGACCTGGTCCATGTCATGGACCGCCTCCGGATGCCGGTGGACTACACGCTCATGTTCCTGATAGCGCTCCGGTTCATCCCGAGCCTGCAGCTTGAGGGGAAACGGATCCACGAGGCGCAACTCGCCCGCGCCTACAACCCGGGGAGGGGGCCTGCCGGCAAGGTCCGGGGCCTCTTTCCCATCCTCATTCCGCTGGTCGCAAACTCCCTCGGGAAAGCCACAATCCTCGGGCTGACCATCGACCTGCGGGGCTACCGCTCCGGTATGCGGACGCCGATGCGCGACCTCTCTCCGGGCAGGGCTGATATCGCCGGGATCTGCTGTATGGGGCTTCTCGTCGCAGGGTATTTGGCCCTGCTGCTCGTATAACCAGGGTATGTGCACCAGGACGACTCTCCCGGAGGCGTTCGAGTTCTACATCGGCGGGAGCGTCGGGCCGTCTCTCTACGTCAGGCTCGTGGACGGCCGGCTCCTCTACGAGTGGGCGAGTGGGGGCGGCTACTCGGGGGTCGTGATGGAGGCATCCCCTACACCGGAGGAGTGGGCGCGGTTCACGGAGACCGCGGACCGGCTTGGTGTCTGGGGGTGGGAGCCTGAGTACGTCTCCGCTCACTCCTGCTGCGATGTCATCTACTGGCACCTGCGGCTGGAGATCGACGGGCGCAGCATCGTCGCGCGGGGCGCAAACGCCTATCCCGGCTCTCAGGGGGCGGTGGTCTCAAAAGAGTTTCTCGCGTTCCGCACGGCGGTGGAACGGCTGCTCGGGAGGGGTCCATGAAGATTCAGGGCGAGAGCGGCCGCAGGTGCTCAAGGCTCCTCTCGTACTGTTGAAAAGAACTCGGTTCGACGACCTTCGTGGCGCTCCGCGGGACGGCCTGCAGTACACGGAGAAAATCGATCTCGCCTTCGCCGCATCCCAGGTGGTCGTCCCGGTTGCCGCAGTTGTCGTGCAGGTGGACATGGATCGCCTCCCCTTCTTCCAGGAACGCTTCAAGGTTGCCGTTGACGTGGGCGTGCCCCACATCGAGGGCGAAGCCGAGGTCGAGGGCGGCGAGACGGTCGAGGAACCCTGGTTCCCTGAAGAAACAGATGTCCCACGCCCCCATGTTCTCGATGGCGAACCGGACGCTCACCTCTCGCTGGAGAGCAGCCAGGTCGTCGAGCGAACGGTCGAGGGCCCGCCGTGCGGCATCCCGCACCTCCTCCCCCCAGATATGCCCCGGGTGAATGACCAGCCGCGCTGCGCCGATACGGTCACAGACAGAAGCGAGGTCTGCAAGAACCCTGATGGTTGCCCTCCGCAGGTGCTCGTTCTCGGATGCGATGTTGACGTCGGCGACCGGGGCGTGGACCGTGTACCCAAGGTCGAAGGAGTAACATGTCTCTTCTGCGAGGAAGAGGGAGTGAGGGCCGTCCGAGAGGATCTCCGCGAGGTCCGTCCGGCTGGATATGAGGCCGAGCGCCTCATCGAGTGGCCGGTCCATCAGGCAGCAGGTGGAGCAGCCTATACGCTCATCAGGCATGGAACCCCGGCTATTGGTTCTTTCTCCTCCACCATGCCAGTGCGGCGAGCAACGCGCCCGCAGCAGCCGGCGCTGCCGGGGAGAGTTCCGCCCCCTGCCCGGTGGACGTCTGCTGCTCCGGGGAGGGGGATGGTTCGGTGGTGGAGACGGCATCAGGTGATGGTGCACCGGCAGGGCCGGTTGCCGGCTGCAGCCTGAATACCGATACGGTCCCCTCGAGCGAATCGGCGATGATATGGGTTGCGTCGGGCGAGATGGAGACGCACCTGATCCCTTCTCCGGTCGCGTACCTCCACATGACCTCTCCGTCCCTGCTAAACACAGGGATACCACCATCCGCCACCACAAGAGTTGACCCATCTTCTGAGAGTGAGACGTCCGTAACCGCTTCATCGGCCGGAGACTTCCAGAGTAGCCGTCCATGGCGGTTAAGGAGGAATATAACCCGCTGGGACGATGCTGCGGCCACCGTCGAGCCGTCATGGGATATGGCCACCCGGATGCCGCTGCTGCCTGTCTTGTATTTCCAGAGAAGCCGGCCGTCTCCATCGTAGAAGTAGACGTCCCCCGAATCGCCACCGGTGACGATGCTCGAGCCCTCGCCATCGATCGATACACTCCTGATCGGATCTCCTGTATCCAAGGACCAGGAGATGTTGGCAGCTGACCGCCCCTCACCCAGGGAGAAGGCCAGGAGACCGGTACCAACCCCTGCATAGACCGTACGCCCGTCTGCAGTTATGGCAACACCCTGTATTCGGGATGCGGGCGCATATCGCCAGAGCACCTCGCCGTTCCGGCCGAAGAGCAGGAACTGGTCCCCGCCGGTCGCGAGATACTCGCCGTCAGAGGATATGGCCACGCTCCTGCCGCGGGATACCGGGTAACTCCAGAGCGTCGTGCCATTCCGGTCAAAGAAGTATACCTTCTCCCCCGTGATCGCAGCGCCAGAGAGACCGTTCTGTGAGAGCGCAACTCCCACAACCCGGTCTCCGGTCCCGGACCGCCAGACTTCCTCGCCGGAGAGCGCCTGCCCATGGACCGGGTATGCAAGGCCGCCCGCTACAACAACCGCGAGAAAAAAGAATACCATGAGGTTCTGCCGCATTCCGTTACCGCCTCCGGTCTACCTTTTCACCCTGATCAGGAAGACAGCGAAGAACGCACAGATAAGCGCGATCACGCCGAAACCCGGGGACTGTGCTACGGGGGTTGTGTCCGGGACGCTCGTTCCAAAGAGGTCAGGGTGGAGATCTCCCGCCACCTCTTCCAGCGCATCCACGATCCGCGGGCTTCCCCTGCTGATGATATCGGCGTCGATGACGTAGACATGGCCGTTCCTGACCGCATCGAGCTGCTGCATCCTGGGCTCGTTCATGAAGTAGTCATAGACGATATCATACCCCCCCTCGCCCATGCCGGTGCCAGAACTGACGAGGATGTACTCCGGATCTGAGGTGAGGAACTCTTCAAGGCCGATGATGCTCCATCCCTCGACCGAACCGAACGCATTGACACCGCCGGTCATCGTGATCACCTCGTCCTGGAACGTCCCCTTGCCGCTGACCCAGATCGGGTCGTACCAGATGACATGGGCGACCGAAGGCTTCTCTGTCAGGCCCTCCGTCTTTTCGGTCACTGCCTGGATGCGGGCCCGGAGTTCCTTCACGCACGCCGCTGCCTGCTCTTCCTGCCCGGTGGCAGCACCGACAAGTTCGATGTCATGCAGGACATCGTTGATCGTCTCCGGGTTGAGTGAGACGACGGTCATCCCGAGGGATCGCAGGCGGTTGACCACGTCTTCGGTGTTGCCAAGCGCGGCAAAGACCAGATCGGGATCGGCCGCGAGCACCCGCTCGATACTGATAGTACTGTATCCGCCGACTTTTGGTTTATCAGCGGCTGCCGGCGGATAGTTACAGTAGTCGGTGATACCGACGATCCGGTCCTCAAGACCAAGGTCATACAGGATCTCGGTGTTGGAGGGTGCAAGCGAGACGATCCTCTGCGGTATTCCCCGGATGGTGACTGTCTCCCCAAAATCGTCAGTCACCGTCACGGTCCCCCCACCGGTGCCTGTTGCCGCCGGAGCGGGGGTTCGGGCTGGTGTTGCGGTCGGGGCAGTGGTCGTGACGTGCGGTGCGGGTGTGGCGGGTGACAGCGGTAGAGTTTCTGAAGGGGTCACCGGGTAGGGTTTTCCGAGGAGTGCAGGGACTGCACTTGCCGTCATCCCACAGGGGTTGTCGGTCACGTAGGTGGTATGGCGGAACGAACCGTCGGGATTCTGCAGGCCGATGAGGTGGTCAACCACACTCGTCTTATCCGCTCTCCACTCTGCAGGGTTGCCTCCTGCGGCAACAATACCCTGGATGACCCAGGAATCAGATGCAGAGTTTGTAGCGCTCGTTCCCCCGTAGTGGAAACCGCCGTCCTCCTGCTGCATCCCCTTCAAGTACGCGAGAGCGTTCTGCACCGCGGCCGCGTCGTGGGAGATGCCCGCCGCCGCGAGCGCCTCAAGTGCGGCGCCCGTATCGTCCGGGTCGCTCTCGGCACCCGGCGTCCAGGGGAAGCCTCCGTCTGCATTCTGCTGGGATGCCAGCCATGCGGCCGATGCATCGGTCTCTTCTCCGACCGAAGCGAGGGCAATGATCGTCCAGATGGTCGTGAAGACGTGGTCTCCCGCCTGGCCGCTGGGTTTCACCCGCGATTTCAGTTCCGCGACGTAATCGGTCCCGCATAAGGCACGGGGATCTTCTTCGACCGCTACCAGCGTCAGGATCGTGCGCGCGATATCGACGGTCCCTCCTTTTGCTAGAATATCGTCATTCATCGACCGGAGGTAGTCGATGGTCGAGTTACCGTTCTTTACCCATCCCCGCGGGTCTTCGCCTGCAGCGACGGCTGCCATGATCGTCCACGAGGATGTGCCGGGACTGCTCTCGCGCCCTGCTTCCCCGAAACCGCCATCACTCTTCTGGCAGTCGCGGAGGTAGTCCAGGGAGGCCTGGATGGCCGGGTCACCCGGATCCATGGGGTAGGCTACGCACGAGGCTATGCAGAGCAGGAGGATGAGCAGGATACTGATTCCGTGTTTCATGGTTGTCTCCTTCGCTTGACGACGAGATATACCGCCCCGATAAGCAGGACCGCACTCACCCCGGCAATGATGAGCGGTGATGAGAGAGACGGGGATGCTCCTGCAGGCGTTTCTGCTGCAGCGGGCGTATCAGAGACCGCAGAGGTTACGGCGGTCGCCAGGGTGTCCCGTGCCGGAGGTGCCGCCTTGACCGCCAGCAGGCCGAAGACCGAGAGGCCGCCGGGTGAGGTCGCCTCAACGATCAGGTTCCCGCTCTCATCGGTCCCGGCAACCCGGGTATCGAGTATCCGGTATGTGCCGTCCTCTGAAGATCGTACGATCCTGAGGGCACCCACGCCGCCGTGCTCTTCCACCCACCCGGGGCTTATGGTCATCCGGATCACTGCTCCGGCGATATCCTCACCATTCTCCAGGTTGGTTCGCGTGACAGTCACGGTGTAGGCAAGAGCAGTGATCTCTTCATCCTTCTCTGCGGCAGCAAGAGTGAAAGCCCTTTCTGCTGTTGCATCCGGGGTGGCGTTGAAGGCGATATCGAGCCGACCGTCAGCCGCCGGGATACCGGTGAGGTTGAGGACCAGTGAAGCGGCTACGGCCCCCATGCCCTCGATCTCTCTGGAGATCGGGTTGATTGCCGCGGTGACGCTCTCGATGAGGCCGCTGGCCACGCCGTCCTTCTCGTTGATGTTCCTGGCGGCGATGGTCAGCACGAGGCCGCTCCGGTTGACCGTGAGGGTGTTTCCTGATATGATGACCTCCTCCCCGACTGCGGCCGGACCGGTGGTGTCGACCGAGAAGGTCTGGCCCCACTCCCCGAGCTCGACGGTGGCTCCGGCCGGTAATCTGAGGAGGAACGACGCAGGTCCCGGCTCACTGCCGTCCTGTTGCCCGCTGCCTGAAGCGGTGCCCGTTGAGCTGGAGCCCCCGCTACCTGATGAATCGGAGCCAGAACCACCGGATGACCCCGGGATCACGACCTTGATGGAGACGACATCCGGAGAGGTCGCCGGGGTCGAACTCATACTCTCACTCCAGAAGAAGACGACGTTATCGCCGTCCTTGACCGTGTACGTATTGGCACCGACACCGGGGCTTTCGCCGTTCACCTGGTACATCCAGCCCTTTGCTCCGTCGTTCTTTCTTCCCTTGATGGAGTCGATAAAGAGCGATCCGTAATCCTGGTAATAAGTGTCGTCGACGGTATACCCAACTCCAGCTGCATCCAGCGCCCCGAGGGCTGTCTGCCGGTTGACATCATAGGTTTTTTTGCTGTTATCTGCGGCGAGGGTGAACGTCCCGGGATTGAGGGTGACGGTGATCCAGGGGGATGGGGAATCGCCGCAGTCATCTTCGCCACCACCGCCGCTCCCTGGTTTCGGGATGGAGACGGTGATATTGACCACCGCACGGGCAGTCTCAGGGCTCGATCCCCAGGCGCCGTACCAGTAGGTGACGACGTCACCGTCGGTGAGGGAGAAGTCCGCGGCCCCGACTTCAGCGGGCATCCCGTTGACCGAATAGAGCCAGGAGTCCCAGGAGGTCTCGTTGTAGGCGATATCGCCGATGGAATAAAGGAACGAACCCCAGGCGGTCTCCTGGACGGTGTAATCGAACCCTCCTGTGCTCGCCGCTACATCGAGCGCCCCGAGGGCTGAGGTCCGGTTGACGGTGTAGGTCGCGCTCGCGTTGTTGAACGGGGTGACCTGGAAGGTCTGACCATCCGCCAAGCTAACCGTTCCTTCCCATGAGAAATCGCGGACGGTGACGTCGATGGTGACGGCGTACTCAGCCCGGTCAATGAGCGGCGCCCAGGTGACCGGATCCGAGGGGCAGTAGTAAAAGGCGAGCCGGTCGCCGTCGGCGAGAGAGTTTGCACCGAACCCTGCGGGTGCCGCCGCACCGTTGATGAAGATGCTCCAGGACCGCGCGTTCTCCTGCGTCCAGTCCTCGTTTGCAATGCCGGCGATATCTTCGAGCAGGAATGACCCGTAGGAGGCGTACCAGGAGTCAGAGGTGTTGAAGGTGAAGTTCCCGCTAACTGCGGCGGCATCGAGAGCACCGAGGTCGGTGGTGCGGTTGACCGTGTACGAGGCGGAGGCGTTATTCGAGGGGACGAACTGGAAGGTCTCTCCTTTCGCCAGGACTACGGTCCCGTTCCATAGCGCGGGTACCGGGGCAGGCGGTGCCGGGATGGAGACAGTGATGGTGACCACCGCATCGGCGGTCTCGGGTGTCGATCCCCATGCGCCGTACCAGTAGGTGATGACGTCGCCGTCGGCGAGGGAGTAGTCTGCTGCCCCAACCTCGGCGGGCACCCCGTTGACCGAATAGACCCAGGAGTCCCCGGAAGTCTCATTGTAGGCGATACCGCCGATGGAGTAGAGGAACGTGCCCCATTCCCTCTCCAGGACGGTGTAGTTGAAACCGCCTTTTGTTGCGGCGGCATCGAGCACCCCGAGCGCCGAGGTCCGGTTGATCGTATACCTGGCGCTATCGTTGTTGAATGGGGTGACCGTGAAGGTCTGGCCATCTGCCAGGCTGACCGATCCGCTCCATCCGGTAAACACAGGTCCCGGCACCTCTCCTTCCCCGAAGGCGTAGAAGCGGTTGTTCTCGGCACCGATGTAGAGCACGCCGTCCGATACCGCAGGCGAGGAGGCAAAGAACGCGGCAAACGTGCCGTCACCCGCGGCCTTAAGGGTGTATGACCAGACCGGTTCGCCGGTCCCGGCGTCCACCGCATACAAGGTTCCGGTCTCCTCGTTGGTCGCGGCGTAGACGAGGTTGCCGGCCACGACCGGTGCAACGTTTACCTCTTTTGCCGGGAAGTGCCATTTTTCCTCACCGGTCGACGCATCAAGGCAGTGGAGTCCATCGGAGGCCCCTGCATAGATATACCCGTTGGCAAGGGCGGGGGTCGCCGCCGTCCCGGTCACGAAACTGTTCCATCGCTCCGTGCCTGTGGTGCCGTCGAGGGCATAGCACCGCGAGTTGGTAGTAAAATAGACGGTCCCATCCTCACCGATGACCGGCGAAGACTTCACCGACCCCCCCTGATTGAAGGTCCAGACGGCGCTCTGCGTTGCAGGATCGATGCAGAAGATCTGGCTCCTGTTCCCTGCGCAGTAGATCTTTCCATCGTAGCCTGCGGGGGAGGTGAAGTACAGCACACCATTGCCAGTCTCAAAGATCCATGCCACGGTGCCATCGGGGTTGAAGGCATGCAGCACGCCGTCCGAAGCCGAGAGGGCGTAGACCGTTCCTTCGTAAACGAGGGGCGAGGACGAGAGCCCGAAATAGCCGGTGGCATCGATCCGGTCGCTCGCCCAGAGCGTCTCCCCCGTTGCTTCATCGACGCAGTAGAGCCGCCCGTCGGTCCCGCCGAGGTAGACCTGACCGTCAGCGATGGCAACGCCCGAGACCGAACCGACGTCGGCGCCGCCGAGTTCGTTCGTCCAGAGCTCCACCCCGGTGGCGGCGTCGTAACAGACAAGCCCCATCGGGTTGGTTTCATCGAAGTTCATATCCGGCCAGGTCGGGACGAAGACCTTTCCGTTATGTACCGCCGGCGAACCGTCGGCATATTCGGCGGTCTCTGCCACCCAGAGGGTGGCGTTCGTCTGCGGCCCCTCTCCGGGAACATAGCCGATCCGCTGCTGGTCGTGGTGAAACATTGGATATGATGCGCTCGCCACCCCGACAAGCAGGAGTGAGAGCATGATAAGCCCAACAAAGATTGGTGGCAGTCTCGATCTCATATGTACAATTAGACTTTATTTAAAGTAATAAAACTTTACAAATTCATCTTTAGTTAACTAAAATGGATTTGCCCTATTGCAAGAATATGCCGGCACGGCAACGCCCTCCTATTGGCGATTCCGGGTCCATTCGGGCTACAGCAAGGCAAGGCGCGCTACAATATCTTCCAGTCTCCTGACCCGGGCGGCACCGCGCGCATCCAGTTCATCCAGGAGCGCACGCGCATCCCCTCCGGTGAAGTCTTCCATCGCGCCCGACCGGGGCTCGTCTTCAACGATGACGTTTTTGCTCTAAATAACCGGGGCAACACCTGGATCTCTCAATGCTCCTCTCCACCAGTGAGGGGAGTGACCCCGCAACCTATAATATGCCCCGTGATCATTGTGACCCGGAGTTAGAACCATGATCTCTATGGGATATGCGAGCCTGACATCTGAGCAGGTGAAACGGGTGCAGCGCTGTGAGGAGGAGTTAGGTGTGACGATCCTTGCGTATGCAAAACCGGTGTATGCGAAGCTGAGCGAGAACGACCTCAAGCGAATCCAGGATCTCGAGAAGGACCTGGGGCTATCGCTCGTGGCCTACGAGGTCTGATTGCGATCTCTTCTCCGCTTTTTTTGCGCGCCTTCCTTTTTCAGGGAGGAGGCTCTCTCCCCTGTCTCCACCTCCCGTGACGGTACCCACCACGACCGGAACGGAAAAAAAACTCCTTTCAGATCCAGGCCTTTGGAGGGGCGACGACTGACCCTGGAGGTGCTCCCGGCGGTCACTCCATCCGTTTGAGGACCTGCAGGACCTCATCGATCCGCCCCGCCGTGACCGCACCCCGGTCAAGCAGTTCGCGAATGATCGCTTCGGCCTCTCCCCCGACGTAGTCCTGGAAGGACGGGTTCGCGCCGCCGCAGAGGAGTATGATGGGCTTGTCACGGTAGCCCTTCAGTATCCTGATATTCTCGATGTTGCCCTGCCCGATGGGCATGGCCGTGACGACGACCGCACACGCGGCATCGACGCACCGTCTGAGGTTATCGCGGGCGTCCGGAGAGATCGCGGCAAACGGCGCCTCGGTAACGCAGGGGATACCCAGCGCTGTCGCGGCCGCATAATCGGTATCTAACAGATTGAGCACGCCTGCGCTCACCCTGAACCCCTCCCTGTGGAGGGCGTAGAGGAGGTCTGACCCCGTGCCCCCGCCGCATATGACGTGCACACCCTCTTCCGGTTGATGGTCTGCGGTATGCCCATACACCGGGAGGATATAGGGTTTGCCAGTCAGGGGGTGGGTTTTTACCAGGATGTCGATCCCATATACCGCATTGAGCGTCTCCTGCGTCAGCACATCCCGGGGTTCCCCGACGGCAAACACCTGCCGGTCTTTCAGCATGATCAGGCGGTCGCAGTAGTAGGCAGCCAGGTTCAGGTCATGGAAGACGCTGATCACCGTGATCTCGTCGGTGAGACTCCTGATGATGTTTAAGATCTCGATCCGGTGACTGATATCGAGGTTCGAGGTTGCCTCGTCGAGGAGCAGGATCTTCGGTTCCTGCGCGAGCGCCCGGGCGATGAGCACCCGCTGCCGCTCGCCGCCGCTGATCTCGTTGACCGATGAACCAGCGAGGTGTGCGACGTTTGCGAGGTGCATGGCGCGGTCGCAGACCTCCAGGTCCCGGGCGGTCCCGGAGGAGAGCCTCCCGATGTAGGGATGCCTTCCCATCATGACGATATCGCGCACGGTGTAATCGAAACCGATCGAGATCTCCTGCGGCACGACAGCGACCTGCTGAGCCAGTTCACGGAAACTGAAAAAATCCAGGTTCCGGTCATTGAGATGGACCTCCCCATTCTCCGGGGCGACTATCCGGCTCATCGCCTTGATGAGCGTCGTCTTCCCCGACCCGTTCGGCCCGATAATCCCAAGGATCTCGCCTCTCTCCACATGCAGTGAGATTGCTTCGAGGACCTTCTTTGCGCCGTAAGAGACGTCGATACCGATGACTTCGACTGGTTTCATGCTTTCATCCGGCTCCGCAGGAGGTATATGAAGAACGGTGCCCCGAAACAGGCGGTGATGATCCCGACCGGCATGTCTCCGGCAAACGTCCTTGTGAGCGTATCAGACCAGAGGAGGAGGATCCCTCCCGCAAGCGCGGCCGCAGGAAGGAGGATGCGGTGGTCGGGCCCGACGATCAGGCGCATCACGTGCGGAGTGATCAGGCCGATGAACCCGATCGCCCCCGCGATCGAGACCGCTATTCCGGTCAGGAAGGCGCTCGCAAAGAGGAGGAGCTGTTTCAACCGCTCGACGTTCACGCCGAGGTGGATCGCGTCCTCTTCCCCGAGCGATATGATGTTGATATCGCGAGCGTAGAGGTAGATGACCAGACACCCGATCGGGATGAGGATGGCGATGCGGACGTCATCCCACGAGACGTTCCAGAACCCGCCCATCAGCCAGAACATGATCTGGTGGAGGCTTTTCCCCGCGGTGTACATGAGAAACGAGAGAAACGCTGAGAGCAGCATGGAGAGGGCGACGCCGGAGAGCAGGAGTGTCTCGACCGGAACCTTCCCGCCCTGGCGGGCGATGGTGTAGACGGTGAAGGTGGCGACCGTCGCCCCTATGAATGCGAAGACCGGTCGCCCTGTGCCCGCGAAGAGGACGATCGAGAGTGTGGCCCCGAGCGCCCCCCCGGATGACGTGCCGATGATGTAGGGATCGGCCATGGAGTTCCGGAACAGCCCCTGCATGGCTGTGCCCGCCACGGCAAGCGCGCACCCGACCAGCACCGCGGCAATCACCCGCGGCAGCCTGACATCCCAGAAGATCTTCCATGCATTGGGCAGCGCAAACAGGGATCCGAGAGATATACTGGCCGGACCGAGAGTGACTGCACAGGCCATGCTGGCAAGAAGTATACCGGTGAGTGCCAGGATCGTGATCGACGCCGTTCTCCGCATAGTGTATAGCAAAATTAACTTTACTTTGTTAAAATCCATTTGGTTAACGGTGGGGTGTGCGTTAGTGCATCAAACCATCTTCACCCGGGGTTTCACGTGAAGCAAACCGGGGGCACAGGATTATGAGATGCCCTGATGCAGTAGTTTCATCTCACATTGCCTATGCAATACTGTCTCTCGCGCTCTCGCGCGAAGTCCGTGTAACTCTACCCCCCGCCCTCCTTCGCGCCCTTCGCGCCTTCGCGTGAGGTTTCAGTACCGGGAGGCGATAGAGTCTCACGCGAAGACGCGAAGTCCATGTACCTCCCCTAACCGGAACCCCTCGCGTGGCTTTCCGCGTGAGGTGGCGATCTGCACCAGGACCCACACGATAAGGTGAGATGGTCCAGTAGTGCGGAGCAAACCTCATACTCTCGGATAACCAAATGATCTGGAATATGGGCAACCTGAATGTTGCCGTGCTGGGACCTCTAGGTTACGCAAAGGACCTCGGGAAGAAAGGCACGGCTTCCGATATCACCTTCTATAACCTGAAGAAAGGCGCCGATACCATCACCCTCATCGAGCCGACACGGTACCCAGAGCGGCTGGCCCCGCTCTTCTATGCGGCGTCGATGGCTGATGCGGCCCTCGTCGTGGTGAGCGAGATCACGCCGATCTTCGGGGAGTGGGTCCTGATGCTCGATGAGGTCGGGGTGGAGCAGGGCTACATCGTCCTCCAGAACTACCTCGCCCCCGGAGATCTCGCGCCGCTCCTCCAGGGAACGGTGCTTGAGCACTACGAATTCGTGGACGAGGACCCGATCGTGCTCCGCGACCGCCTGCTCGCTCGCGCACACGCCCACCCGTCAGTCGAGCCTGCGGCCGGTGTCACGGGAACGATCCCCATCGACCACCACTTCAACGTCCGCGGCATCGGGACGGTCATCCTCGGCGGCGTGATGCGGGGGGGTATCAGGAAGCACGACACCCTGAAGATCTACCCGGGGGAGCAGGCGATCACGGTGCGGTCCATCCAGAAGCATGACGACGACTTCGACTGGGCCGCAGAAGGCGACCGCGTGGGGCTCGCGCTCAAGAACATCGAGTCGGATGACCTGGACCGCGGCTTTGTCCTCTCAAGCGATCCCGCGATCCAGACACGGACGAGCCTTGAAGCACAGGCGACCCTGGTCAAATACTGGCCGGCACCCCTCACGGCGGGGACGGTGCTCCACCTCGGCCACTGGATGCAGTTCATCCCGGTTCGGGTGGAGGCGGTGCGGGACGACGGAGACTGGCGGAGACCGACGCTCACGCTCGCGCTTGAGAAGGACCTCGTCTACCTCCCCGGTGATACGGCAGTGCTCCACTACCTCGAGGGCGGGAAACTCCGGATTGCAGGGAGTATTGAACTGCCCTGAGCGACGGGAGAGAGAAGAACTCCGGTTCTTTTTTAAGCCTGGTCCCGCAGGGGTGTGTTGGGGGGTAATGCAGGCGACCCAGGGGGATCGGGGGCTTCCAGAACCACCGCCCTCTGACAGTCACAGGACCCCCGGAGATCCCCTCCGATGCGATTGGCGACCGGCCCGGGCGCCGCGAGGCTAGTGCCAAGTCAACGACGAATTGTCGCAATAGTGCATCGTGTCACGTTATTTTGAAGATTTTGAGGCGTGAAATGCAACGCCCCTTCGCGCGAGAGCGCGAGAGGCTCGATCACCCCCCTGTACTGAAAACTCACGCAGAAGTGCGCGAAGCGCGCGAAGATTGGTCTTGGGTACCTGCAACGCCCTTCGCGTCTTCGCGTCTTCGCGTGAGGGATACTAGAGAGCACCAACATCTCACGCGTGAGGTCGCGAAGAGGGACAGGAGATCTCTACGTTGAAGATGACAACAAGCACTAGCACGCCCATACCCGACGTTGAATGATTGACTCGGCACTAGCGGTGGTCGAGCTCCAGGCGTTCCGGCAGTAGGGGGGAGGGGCTCCTTCACCTGATGCAGCAAAAGAAGGTTAATGGTCTCTGCATTCCGTCTAGGAGTGAGGAGACTGCAACGATGAGTGCTACAGGAGAACACTACGTTGTTGATGAGCACGGAAACCGTGTCGCGATTATTCTTCCTCTCCGGGAGTACGAGCAACTGCAAGAGGACCTCCATGACCTTGCCGTGGTAGCAGAGCGGCGCGAAGAACCGAGCATCGGATTTGACGAGTTCAAGAAGCGATATGAGCGATAATGGCGGGATATGCGGTTCGCATCAAAGCAAGCGTCGAGAAGGATATCGCAGCATTGCCGGGTGAGGTTGTTCTGCGCATTCTACAGGACATAGAGGCTCTATCTGAAACACCGCTACCGCCCGGTGTGCGCAAATTAAGCGGAGCAGAGCATCTCTTACCGGATTCGGGTAGGAGATTACCGGATTATATGCGCTGTGAATCATGGAGAGCAGGAGGTTATAATCCTCTGTGTCCGCCACCGGCGCACTGCATATCGGGGGTTGTGACTCCCAAGACATCCTGAAAACATTCAACCCAGGATCCGGTCTTGGTGTTGACTATTATCCGCAAGACACGAAAATACACCGTACTCTCCTTCAAACCCCGCCCCGAAGATATTCCACCTTCATCCCCGCCCCAAAGATCCTCTGGCTTTCTGCTCCTGCAAGGATCCGTTTGGCGAGCCGGACATCGGTTACGACAAAACCCGAGAGGTCGGAGACACCGTACTCGAAGAATACTGAAGACAGGGGAGTTCCCGGACCTACGATCGTCACCCCTTTCGCATTCTCCGAGAGCTCAAGGAGCCGCGGCATACTCTTGTCGCCGATAGCGGCACAGGTCAGAAACGCATAATCGCATTCCGGCAGCAGATACTCACAGGCAGAATACGGGTAATCTCCCTCCTCGGGGTCCCACTCAACAATACTCAGGTCACAGACCGGGGCGATCAGTTTTTCAAGGAACGGAAAGTGGCCGACAACACAGACCTTCTTACCCTTCACAAGATTCTGGGACTTGATGAAGGGGTCTTTCAGTCGCTCCTCAACCCGCTTCTTTTCTGCAATCTCGATTCCTGCTCTTCTGGCAGTATCGGGATGATTGTACCACGCGTTAATCGCCGATTGGCCGATTGACGCTTCCCGAAAATTCCAGGACTTCACATACCCGGCCACCTCTTTTAACGGCCTTCCGATCCTGTTTCCGGTCATCATCGGGGCACGCTGGACATAATCGCGGTATGCTGTAAGACCGATGCAGCCGTTTGCCTCAACATACGTCATCTCCCCGCCGACGACAACATCATCGACGATGATCTCGTCCGGGATCTCCTCAATCAATGCATCATACAATTCCCACATGCATTATCTCTCCTGAAAATCCGGAATGCTTTCTTTTGTGACAACCCCTCCTCCCCGGAGCTGGTTGCGGATATCGAGGAGGGCGGAATCAATCGCCTCAATCCTATGAAGCGCCTCTTCCTCCTCCGCAGTCGTCTCGATCACTTTTGCGATGCCGCCGTTTCTGATGACAACCCGCTTATCGGCACGGAGGGCAAGGAGCGGGTCATGCGTCGACATGAGGACAATCTTCTCGTTGCCGACGAGGAGCTTGATCGCCTCCCGCCGGTCAATTCCTGCATTCTCGAGCTCATCGATGAGGATGATCGGGGATGAACTCAAAAGAGCGGTATCGGCAATCATCAGTGACCGCGACTGCCCGCCGGAGAGCTGGGTGACTTTCGTATCAAGCGTAAATTTCTCACCTGCAAGAGAATTGGCAACCGCAAAACACTTCTTCACAACCGCTGCGGATTCAGAGATCATCCGGCTTTTTGCATGCATCTCCAGAAATTCCTGCACGGTTAGATCCATGACGAAGTTCATGTTCTGCGAGAGCTGGGCCACCAGTTTTCCTCCGGCGGAGAATCTCGTATCGAGATCAGGAACCGAACCGTTGATGAGGATCTGCCGTGCGGTCGGCGTATCGCGCTGGGCAAGACACTCAATATCCTCAAGCAGCCTGCTTTTTCCTGAGCCGGTAGGACCGACAATACTGACGACCTCGCCGGGTGGTATGGTCAGCTCGACCATCTCGGGTTTTCCCGCCTTGTCCCGCCCGCCGAGGATCGTGATGGAGGAGATTGTCTCAACAGAACCCTTCACCGGGGAAAATGCCGCAAGAAATGCACAGAAGTGGAATATGACCTCCTCGCGGTCAAGCCCGAACTCCTCAAGCATATCCTCATCGACATCCTCCAGAACCTCAGGGAGCGTTTTGGTCTCATCAACCCCATCGAGCCGCATGTTGGCAAGGTAATCGGCCGCAAGAGGGTACCGGCGAAGGATATCACCAAGTGGCACGGCAGAAACCTCTGCAGCATAATCAAGGGCTTTCATGCATCGTCAAACTCCACTCTTTTGACCATCCCCATCTGGTACATCTCTCCGATGAGGGTCTCGCCGGTACAGTACGAACAGATGGCGGCAGGCATGGTGAATCTGAGGTTGCGGTCACGAAGTGTCTGGATATCAAGGGCGTCCTGCCAGTAGCGGGCAAGCATAAACGCCCCCTGGCCGGTAATCCCGTTGACGAAGAGAACAGTTGCCGATGCGTTGACCTCACGGATATTGAAGGCAAAGACCTCGCGTTCCGCCTGGGAGACAACATCGCCTTTGGTGACGACGACGATATCGGCATACTTCAGCATCGGACCGATCTTCCTCGGCGTATTGACACCGGAGAGATTGTCGATGACGCAAACCGACAGAATACCGTTCACGTATGGCGAGCACCGGTTGCAGAGACCTGCACTCTCTGTGACAAGAACCGACAACCCCTTCTTCATACCCCATTCTACCGCCCCTTCAACATTGCTGACAAAGAAGTGGTCCGGACAGATCTTTCCGGCAAAAGCGGTCTGGTTGGGTATCTGCTGTTCATCATAGCGTTGGTAATCAAAGGAGGTAAGCGAATCAAACTTCACAACACCCACGCTCCCTTTGGGTAGTCCAAGGGCTGCAATGGTTTTGAGAATCACAGAGGTCTTCCCCGAAGACGGGGGGCCTGCAACGGTAATCAGCTTCATAGCGTTGATGTTTTGTTATGGGGCGGGACAATGTATAATGGTTACTAAAAAGGGTTCGTTAAATCAAACAGATCTACAAAGAGATGGGGTAAAAGATTCCTCACGTTAGTGGACTGAGGCATCTCATTTTGAGGGTTTTGGTGTGTGAGGAGGATCGCCAGTCGCTCGCGTTGCCCGAAGATCGCGAAAGGGAGGCGACTCATGCCCCCCGGACTTCGCGAACTTCCCGGCAACGCGAGAGGTAATGTACAGGGGGTACCGAACAAGGCCTCACGCGAAGGCCGCGAAGACGCGAAGGGGACTGTTTACACCCATTACCAAACTTCGCGTCCTTCGCGCCTTCGCGAGAGGGAGCCGGTAC
>Ga0209312_1001054_pt1 | contig 21378 bp, 17 predicted proteins | sample BioC13SIPDNA_4_FD_185744 | JGI IMG/M metagenome (GOLD analysis project Ga0209312, IMG submission 185744) | Anaerobic biogas reactor microbial communites from Washington, USA - Biogas_R1_B C13 SIP DNA (SPAdes) (version 2) | ecosystem: Engineered > Bioreactor > Anaerobic > Unclassified | place... | reverse complement strand
ACCGGGACCGTAGGACCGGGAGACGAGGACCTCAGCCTCCTTCTCGTAGAAGATATCCCGGGGCACGTTCATGCCCACGTTCCCGACGACCACGACCCTGCCCTGATCCCTGACCAGGCGGCCGGCAGCCTCGATAGGGGCGCTCGACCGGGTGGCCGCGGTGATGATGACCGCGTCCGCCCCGAACGGCGAGAAGGCCTTCATCCTCCCGGAGAGGCCGTCGTAGTTTGAGACGGCATCGGCACCGAGGCTTGCTGCGAGCGAGAGTTTCTCTTGGTCGATATCGATCCCGATGACCCGGCACCCTGCTGCCTTGAGGATCTGGATGACAAGGAGCCCGATCAGCCCTAGCCCGATCACCGCGACGCTCTCGCCCACCGTGACCCGAGCATTCCGGACACCGTGCATCGCGATCGACCCGACGGTCGTGAACGCCGCTTCCCTGAAACCGACGCCTTCCGGGATCCTGACGCAGAGGTTCTTCGGCACCGAGACGTACTCGGCATGCACCGCATACCCGGCTCCGGCGCAGGCGACACGATCACCGACCTCGAAATCGTCGGTCCCGGTCTTCACCACCGTTCCGGCACAGCTGTAGCCGAGCGGCTCCGGCTTTGAGAGACGGCTCATTGCCTGCCGGTACGCCGGGAGGGGACCGTCCGTACCGATCTTCTGGATAACCTTCTTCACGTCGTCGGGGCGTGCCTTCGCCTTCCCGATGAGCGACTGTCCTGCGAGGTTGATCAACGACGACTCCGTACCTGCGCTGATGAGGGAGTAGGCGTTTCGAACGACGACTCCCCGCGTTACAGCGGGAACGGGGACGTCCTCCACCTGGATAGACCCTGACTGCAGGTCAAGTAATACCTGTTTCATGCGAATTCCCCCATATCCCTGACTGGCTGAGGCAATCGAGCACTTCAGACGTCATGAAGAGATCAGGAAAGTTCTTCGACGGCTCCACAGTCGACGACCGTATCCTGAGCAACCGGCAGAGCGCCTTAAACGACCGTGTCTCAGCGGTCTCGCTATACCGCCTGCGGGCGACCTGCCGGTAGACTGCGTAGCCGAACCGGAACGCCCGGTGCCGTACCGGGTACTCCCCGATCGACGCCACCTTCGCTGCTGCAACGACCGACGGGGGCAGGCTGCTCCAGGAACTCGGTTCCCACCTGAGCGCAAGACCTTCCCGGACGGTCTCCTCAAGCCGGTTGAGGCAGAGGCCGGCGTGCTCCCGGTAGTGGCCATTATTCCGGGACGTGTAGATGAAGGAGGCGTGCGCGAACGCGTACGCCCCCGAGAGGTGGTAGGCGAAGGATAACCCGCTCCCCGACCAGTTGAACCGCCCGCACGGGCACAGGGCAGCCTCGAGCCACTGTGCACCCCTCGCGAGGCTTTCGTCGATCCGGTCCTCCCTGAGCACGTCGTTTGCCTTTGCAAGGTAGTACATGGTCACCCCCTGGTAGTGCACGCAGGGAAGGTCGAAGACGTAGGGATAGGTCCCCTTATCGATGGCATAGGGATAGACCCCGTCGTCCCGCTGGTGGCGGACGACGTTCTCCGCCGCCCGCATGGCAGCCGCACGGGCATCCCGGTCATCATACCGCTCCGCGTACCGCGCAAGGAACGCCCCACAGGAGGCATCGACGTTTAAGTGGTCGGCGGTATACTGCGCTGACTTCAGGAAGTAGCCCGGGCGCTTCTCGGCCGCGAGGACATGGTCCCGGGCCTTCACGAGCTCCTCCTCGTGGGGGTACCAGTCCGCCGCCTCCAGCAGAGCATCCCCGATAAAAGCAGTGATCAGGGCCGAAGGCTGGTTGTAGTTGACGTGGACCTCGTTCCAGGACCCTTCCGGGTTCTGGCATTCAACGACGTAGTTCAGGATCGGACCCACGAGCGGGTCGCCGCCCGCACGGAGCATCGCCTTGCAAATCTCGGCGTGCACCCGGTTGCGGACGATCCCGAAGACGGGGTCGCGGATGTATGCGGTCTCTCCGTCGACGACCGCCATCTCCCGGACCGCCCCGCTCATCCGGGTGACCAGTGACGTCACGCGCCCGTCCATGTTATCCTCTCGATCTGCTGCTTCAGTTTGAGGGCGATCGCCCTCCGGTCATAGTGCTCTGCGACGTACTCCCGCCCCCGGCGCCCCATCTCCTCCCTCCTCTCGGGGTCGTCCAGGAGCGAAGAGAGCGTCGCGGCGATCGCCTCCGGGGTGTTTTCGGCGATGACCCCGGCACCCGACTCTTTGGCGAGGTGGGCGATCTCGCCGTTCCCGCATCCGATGAACGGTATCCCGCACGCCATGTACTCGTATGCCTTGGTGGGAGCGGCATACTCGAGGGTCTCGAGTCGTTTCAGCGGCGCCACCCCCACAAGCGACTCAGAGAGCAGCCCCGGGATCTCCTCCCGGGGGAGGATGCCAGTAAATATGACCGAATCGGTCAGGTTCTCAGCCTTCACCAGCCGCTCGAGGTGCTCTCTCGTGTCGCCGTCGCCTACGATGAGGAGCTTCAGGTTGTAGGTGCCGTTCATCGACTTGACGGCGAGCGCTACCTTATCGAGGTCCTGTGCGTGCCCGACGTTACCGGCGTATATAATCTGCTGCTTCTTCCCGCTGTTTGTGGGGCGGAAGAAGTCGGTGTTGACACCGTTTGGCATCAACTCCATGGGAGCCGTGACCCTGTAGCGTGACAGGATCCTCCGCCCGAGTTCTTTGGTCGTGACACCCACGAGGTCAGCCCGGGCGAGGCACATTCCCTCAAACTTCCGGCTCACCTTCTCTTGGATGCTCCCCTCCCGGAGGAATCCAAGACTTATAGACGCATCGATCCAGAGGTCGCGGATATCGAGGATCCACTTCACCCGGGTTGTCCGCCGGAGCACGTAGCCCGGGATCCCGGTGAAGAGAGGGGGTGCCGACGTGATGACCACATCAAACCGGTTCCGGGGGGAGCAAAGCCAGAGAAGAACGTGGAGCGGGAAGATGAGATAGTAGGCCATCCTGCTTGCGAACCCCGGGTCACCGGAGCCGGGCTGCCAGGTCCAGAGGCGTACAACCCGGACTCCATCGATCTCCCCTTCCCGGACCCGCCTCCAGGTACGCGGGAACGACCCCGTGGGGAACGTGGGGTGAGGTGCAAGCACAGTCACGTCGATACCCAGTCTTGCAAGATGCACAGCGGTATCGTAGATACGCGATGCGTTCCCGGACTTCTCAGGTGGAAAGTGTTGTGATACGATGCATACCCGTTTCATCTCGAATGGGCAAGGAGACCCCCCACGCAAGCGTGGGGAGGAATTGCCCCCTCAGTAATGTTTTCGTATTCTGAAGTCGATACCCCGGTTATTAGCGCACTGACGCCGACTCCTGAAGAGGAGTTTTCAACCACACGACCACTTGCGTATGATGTGCGCTGTCGGGTGAGGAGCAAGTAGCCGGTGATTCCGTGGGTCCACGGATAATCGGTAGGGGCCGCGTCAACCGGCCTGCACGAATAAGGCTGGCTAGAGCAACCTTCGTGCGAATTAAATTGCATCGTTGTGGTCTCCATGAGATCCTCGCTGGAAGCCCCCTCCGTTAGGGGGGTAGTTGACGTAACTCCTCGTATTGCCAAGATGCGGTTCACGCAAAGACGGTCCTCTCTCAAACCCGTGCACAGGGTTAGAGAAACCTCTCCCGCCCGTCAGGGGAGAGCAGGGGGACAGACGGCGGCGATGACGCTGTGATGGGCCGGGTCGCGTCTGTGGAATACAGGCCTGCCGGAGGGATACCTTCGTCCAGGGGCACCGGATGCACCAGCGAACCATCGCCCAGAACACGGACAGCAAAACCCTGGCTGGTCCACTGTTCATGGTCGAGGATGTTCCGGGCATCTATGACAAACTTCGTTCTCATCCGGAGCCCCGCCGGTTCGATCCCGCGGAAGCAGTCGTGGTCGGCGAGTATGACGATACAGTTGCTCCCCGCTGCCGCATCAGCCATCTCCATGAGGGGGTGCGGGAACTCCCTCACGTAGGGGTCGTGGCACCTGATGGCATACCCTTCGTTCTCGGCGAGCTGGATGAACTTAAACGCCGGGCTCTCCCGGGTATCACCGACGTTGCCCTTGTAGGCAACACCGAAGATGCTGATAACCGGGTCCTTGATGCCGGTGAGCAGGTCACGGGTGATGTGCAGCACATAATTTGGCATGGAATCATTGACCTCCCGCGCCGTGGAAACCATCCTGCACCGTGTCGAGTTCTCGGTCAGAAACCAGGGGTCGATGGCGATGCAGTGTCCCCCGACTCCCGGGCCCGGATTGAGGATCGAGACCCGGGGATGCTTGTTTGCAAGGCTGATGGCCTCCCAGACGTTGACACCGCACTCATCCGCGAGCTTTGCAAACTCGTTCGCGAGCGCGATATTCACGTCGCGGCAGGTGTTCTCCATCAACTTGACAAACTCAGCCGTCCGGGTGTCGGTCTGGTAGATCTCCCCGCAGACGAAGGTCTGATAGAGTGAGGTCGCCTGATCAGTGGAGTCCCGGTCGTACCCGCCGATGATGCGGCTGTTGCAGACCATCTCTTTTAAGGTCCGCCCGGGGATTGCCCGTTCAGGGCAATGTGCGTATAAGAAATCCCTGATGGTAACGCCGCTCTTCTCGAGCCTTGGAATGACAACACGCTCACTCGTTCCGGGGGGGACGGTTGATTCGAGGATGACCAGGTTCCCCTCCCGGAGATGAGCAGCGATCGTGTCGGCCGCTCGTTTGACGTATGAGAGGTCCGAGACCTTTGTTGCCGGGTCCAGGGGCGTCGGCACGGCTATCAGGAAGACATCCGCGGCCCCGGGTTCTCTCTCTGCAACAAACCGGTCTTTTGCCTGCTGATAAAGGTCCTCGATACCGGGCTCCTTGAAGGGGAGTTTTCCATGATTCAGACAATCTACCACACTCTGTTTTACATCGACGCCCACAACATCCGAGCCGTGAGCGGCAAGCAGCAATGCGGTCGGTAACCCAATGTATCCTAATCCCAGTACACAGATCTTCATGCGAATCTTCCTTTCCTCTGCAGTTATTGGGACCGTGCGGCAGCACAGACCATCACGATCATTTTTCCGGCGATTCCATCCCCATACGGGTTTCTCCAGGCGCGTTTCCAGGCGGTTGCGGAGCGGACTCCTTCAAGGATCTTCTTTGCATCGGCGCCGACCAGGATGTTCGATCCGACGTCAAGCGTCTCGGGCCGCTCCGTATCGTAACGCATCGTGGCGCACGGGACACCGAGAACACAGGTCTCTTCCTGAACACCGCCGGAATCGGTCAAGACGAGTTTCGCCTGCGACTCCAGCTGCAGGAACTCTAAGAACCCGAAGGGTTTGGTGAGGTTTAGTCCGTCGACCCCGAACCCCATCTCCTTGATCCGCTTCTCGGTCCTCGGGTGGACCGGGAAGACGACCGGCAGGGAGAACTCCTTCTGCACCCCCTCGAGCCCTTTCAGGATCTCCTTGAGGCGTGCCCGGTTGTCCACGTTCTCCTGTCGGTGGGCGGTAACGAGGAAGTACTTACGGGGCTCGAGGTCGAGGTCTTTGAGGATGTTAGCCTTTTTCTTTGCGATGTCAAGGTTCTGGTACACCGCATCGACGACGGTGTTGCCGGTCACACAGATCTTGGTGTCATCGATGCCCTCCGCAAGGAGATTCTCCCGGGCGCTCTCTGTCGGAGCAAAGAGGTAATCTGAGATATGGTCGGTGACAACCCGGTTGATCTCCTCCGGCATCTGGCGGTTGAAACTCCGGAGACCTGCCTCGATGTGGCCTACCCGCATATGAAGTTTCGATGCCGCGAGAGCCCCGGCCATGACGGTGTTCGTGTCCCCCTGCACCAGGACGATCTCGGGGGACTCCTTTGCCAGAATTTCCTCGACGCCGGTCATGATCTTCGCAGTCTGGCCCGCATGGGTTCCGGAACCCACGTCGAGGTTGTAATCAGGGTCAGGTAGTTCAAGCTCCTCAAAGAAGAGCCGGTCCATCTCGTAGGAGTAGTGCTGTCCGGTGTGGAGTATGAAGTAGTCAAGACCTCTCCGCTCGCACTCCCTGATAACCGGAGACATCTTGATGATTTCGGGCCGTGTGCCGAGTAGTATGCCGATCATTCTGCACCCCTTCGCTGCATCGTAACCCTCCTTCTCACTCCCGCAATCTTGCAATGAGAGCGAGCACCAGGCCCACTATGAGAGCGACGGTCCCGGGGATCAGGAGGAGCGATGCAAGCATGCCCTGCCCGATCGAGAAAAGGCCGGTTTCATTGAATCCCTGGAGAAACAGGAGCAGAAGATACACACCTGCGAGCATCGTGGCAAGCCCGGGCAGACCTATGTGCAGGAGGGGTTTCCTCTCCACTGTGAGCCAGAGTATTGATCCGAGCACCTCTATTCCATGGGATACGGGGTTCATCGTGGACGTATCAAAATCACCATATTTACAGTTGATTGGAGTCTCCCCGATGCGCAGGCGCTCCTCCTGCGCGACCCTGAGCATCTCCGATTCGATCGAGAAATCATCTTTTTTCAGTGTATGAAACATCGATTCTATGGTCTTCCTGCTCAGCGCCCGGAACCCGCACTGCGAGTCGGTGATCGAATTGCCGTTGCTGGAGACAAGATCGAGCACTGCCCGGCCAAACCTCCGGTATGCGGGCATCTGGTCGAAGGTCCGGAACCCGATGACGAGGTCGGCGGTACCGGAGAGGATTGGCTCAACGAGGGCGGGTATCTCATCGGGGTTGTGCTGGCCGTCTCCGTCCATAAAGACCAGGCAGTCATAGTCGTGCTCGACTGCATACCGAAGTGCATTCTTTATCCCCCTTCCTTTTCCCATCTGGGCTCCGTGCGAGATCACGGTCGCTCCGGCATCCCGGGCGACCTTCACGGTATTGTCTGTACACCCGTCATCTATTACGAGAACCTCGTCGACGTGCAACCGGGCCATCAGGACAACCGAACCGATTGCAACCTCTTCGTTGAAACAGGGAATCGCTGCAAGTGTTCTCTTGTTACCCAACCGGCGGGACCGGATGGAGGCAGGTTCAGCGGTCTCGTTCACCACCCGCCGGTATCCGGCCGCCGTCGGCGCCCGCAGAGGGTTGATCTGCTCCTGGACCTCACACCGGAGAGTGGGAACATGTATCCGGGTTTCCTGATCGAGTTTCCAGGATACGCGTCGTTCGATCCATCTGTCTGTCTCTGCATCTATGCACTGTGGCAATGGCACAGCTGTTTCTCCGGCGAACCATTCTTCCTGATGAGCGGATGGTCTCGCCAGAACCGGATCCTTGTCGTACATCCACTTTCCCCCTTGACGTACTGAAACGGGACTGTGCCGGGATATATTAATATGTTATTATTAACTATAAATGATTGACAAAGTATATTTATTAATTAAAGTTGGTTGATGACAGGCCCCTTATCTCTCTCCTGGGGTAGTTATTTGTTTCGAGCAAGGAGGGGAAGCCCGATATCGTATATTGACCAATGGTGGGGGGCTCGGGCACTCTGATTCACAGGATGCCTGTATTTATTGCATATCTCAAACCATAACGCTTAATTTAGGTTATCCTGGATGAAGGGCCAAAAATTTGATTTCGCCTGCCGCACCTTCTCTGGAAGATCAAACGTCTCTCACTGAATTCTTTAAAAATACCGATAACGAAAAGAATCTGCTTCCCGATCACACCCGCCCCCTATTGCCCGATCAGTTAATATTATATATTATTCTGTAGCCCGGATCAGTCGTGCAACTCCTCCTCTGGTGCAAGGAGTGCTGATACCTCAGCCATAAGGGTATAGTAGCGGTGGCGTCGGTCGGCACGGTACCGGCGGCTCTTCTCGTCGATCGGGAGCGGCGTAAAAGGAATCCCGTAGCTGATATCCCAGAGCACAAGCCCCTCTGGTGGGGCCGCAGGAAGCCTCCGTCCAGGGGGCTCGGCAAGGAGCCGGGCGATGTCCCCAACGTCGGCCTCGCCTCTCCCCACCCGCTCGAGCGCGGTTGCCATGCCCCTGACCATATTCCAGAGAAAACTCACCCCGGTCACCTCAAAGACGGCGAACGGCCCATTCTCAAAGACCCGTGCGCTGAGCACATTCCGTTCGCGGTCCCGGCCACCGGCGCGGGCGAACGCCGAGAAGTCGTGTCGCCCGACAAACTCCCCTGCTGCCTCATGCATGAGAGCGACGTTGCCCGGGACCGGGAAGAAGAAGTAGCGGTAGGTCCGTGACATGGCACTGTATCGCGGGTGGAACCTGTCCGGCACCCCTGCCCATGCCGTACACCAGATATCCTCTGGAAGCACCCGGTTCAGTGACCGGATCGCCCGGTCCGGTTTTTCGGTAAAAAACGAGCAGACCTGGCACCGGGCGTGCACTCCACGGTCGGTGCGGCCGGCCGTGACAAATCCTGCCTCCCGCCAGTCTTCGAAGAGGCCCAGGCGTCTGCAGGCCGCGATGAACTCCCCCTCCACGGTGCGAAGCCCAGGCTGCATCTGTGAGCCGAAGAAACGGTCCCCGAAGTACGAGAAGCGAATTGCCAGTTTCATCGGTCTACCGTTTGCCGTATCCGGCGGAGAGCGCCTTTGATGGACTGCCGGGTGTAGGTGTGCAGCGGGGTCATTCTCCCTCCTGCCATCGTCCGCCCTTCCCGGATCGCGGTGAGGATGGAGGCCACGTCCGGCTCTGCCGCAACGTACGTGACCCCGAACCCGACGTAACGGGCGTTGTGAGCGTCGCTTCCTGCAACCCCGGGTTTCCTGTATCTCCGTGCGGCAACCGCGGCCTTCCGGTTCGCCGACCCGGTGATGTAGCGGCTGTTGAAGACTTCCACAGCATCCACGGCCCCGATGCTGGTCGCAAGTTTCCTCCCGACGCCGTGGCGCCAGCGGTGGTAGGGGTGCGGGAGGATCAGGAGGGCTCCCCGCGCCCGGGCCAGGGCGACGGTCTCGAGGAAGTCGCGGCCTGCCGGCAGGGGTTCCGTGACCCCAAGAGCGAGCAGGTGGCCCTGTCTCGTTGATATCTCAGTGCCTGGGATCACGGTCACGGTGGTGTCGCACTGGAGGGCGTAGCGGGCGCCATCCACCGTATCGTGATCGGTGATCGCGACGGCGTCCAGGCCAATCGCCTCCGCCCTGCGCAGAACCTCCTCCACACTGCTCTCTCCGTCCCTGGAGAACCTGGTATGGATATGCAGATCGCACCGCAGCATGAGATCAGAATATTTGTCATCCACTGGATAATAATTGAGATGTATGCGCATTCTCCTGCCGACCGGTTCGGCAACGGTCGGAATTGTGAAGGCGGCGGTTCGCCGGGCGAGCGACCGCTATGAGATAGATGTGGTGGTCACCGGCGATATAGCGTCGTTCCTCGCGCCCGGCGACCTCAAGCGGCTGCTTCGCGGCGGCGACTACGATATGGCAATCGTCTCCGGGATGTGCACCGCATCCTTCGCCGACGTCGAGCGCGAGACCGGTGTCCCGGTCTACCGGGGGCCGCGGCATGCGGCAGATCTCCCGCTGGTGCTCCCGGTTCTGGAACAGATCAGGCTCTCAAAGACCGTCCCCGCTGATGAATTCCTGGCAGATACGCGCCGCGAAGAGGCCTGCCGGCAGGTGGCGCTCCGGGAAGAGGGGGCGGACCCTGACTTCATCATCAGGGGCGTAAAGATTGGCGGAGGAGCGCGGATGAAGGTGCTTGCCGAGATCATGGACGCGCACAGGCGTGACGACCTGGAGGGTGAGGTCAGGCGTTTCTTTGCCGACGGGGCCGATATCGTGGACCTGGGGTTTGGCTTCGATGCGACGCCTGAGGATGTGGAGCGGTGTTTTTCGGCGCTTGAGGGTATCGAGGGGCCCCTGGCGGTCGATACGCAGGATCCTCTCCTCATCGCGGCGGCGCTCTTCCGTGCCGACCTGGTGCTCTCCCTGCACGAGGGGAATATCCCTGTCGTGGGCGAGGCGGTGGCTGATGCCGGGGCGGCCGCGGTCGTGGTGCCGCGCGAGCGGACGCTTTCTGAGAACCTTGCGGCGGCAGAGGAGGCAGGGATCTGCTGCCTCATCGCCGATCCTCTCCTCCAGCCGGTGGGGTCCGGGCTCACCGGTTCGCTCCGGGGGTTTTTGGGGGTTTCTTATCCGCTCTTCTTTGGGGCCGGGAACGTCGTGGAACTCCTGGACGCCGACTCTCCGGGGGCGAACGCGCTGCTTGCGGGGATGGCGCACGAGGTCGGTGCCGCGGTTATCTTCACGAGCGAGCACAGCGACAAGACCACGGGATCGGTGGCTGAGATGCGGCGGGCAACCGAGATGATGGCGTTGATGACCGGCCGCCCGTACCCCAAGGACCTGGGGATCGACCTCCTGATTCTGAAAGAGAAGCGGCGGCGGCGGGAACCCCCGCTGGAGTACGAGCGCGTCATGGAGGCGTGCCCCACGCCTGATGAGATCACCTACGACCCCCTCGGGTGCATCCGCATCGGTATCGAGGGGGATTTTGTCGTGGCGGTCCACCGGGGCCACGCCGTGCGGGGGAAGCACTGGGAGGACGTCTTTTACACGCTTCTTGAGAACGGGAGCCTTTCGCGCCTCGACCACGCCGCCTACCTCGGCAAAGAACTCTTCAAGGCAGAACTCGCTATCAGGCTGAAGAGGAGCTTCGAGCAGGACGGGCCGTTCTGAACGACCGTGATATGGTCGCGTGAGGCAAGGGGGTGGAGATGGGGCACTATTGGACCATTGCATCTAATATTGCCTATGCACTACCGCCTCACGCGGAAAGCCACGCGTGAGGACGCGAAGGGTTCCAATTGGGAGGAGATACACGGACTTCGCGCGAGAGCGCGAGCGGCTCGATCACCCCCTATGCTGAAAACTCACGCAGAAGTGCGCGAAGGACGCGAAGATTGGTCTTGGACACCTGCAACGCCCCTTCGCGCTCTTCGCGTCTTCGCGTGAGGCAGTGCGGTAATAGAGGGTACCGACATCTCACGCGGGAGACCGCGAAGAGAGACGGGAGATCTCTACATTTAAACAAGCACTATGATCTCACGCGAAGTTCGCGAAGCGGCAACCCGGGGTGTGTGGGAATATGGGATGCCCTGGATCATTACTGATCCCCTGCAGCTGATACATCGGTATTCAGCGGTTTGCCCCTCGCCGTGCCTCATAGGTCTCCCCCTCATAGTATAGCAACAATTATATAATCACGGGATTATCTCATCGCGCGTGACAGCGATGAGCGGTGCTGGGCCCGTTTGAGGGCGTGATCCGTGTCGACGCGAACCACCGGCGAGTGGAGGTGCGTTCGAATTCTGCAGTCAGGAAACCAGCTGCTCTCCCTGTCAGGTTCAATAGATGTGGTGAAATTATGAGAAGAAATCCTGTTATACCCTGGCTCGCGGCAGCCCTGGCCATCGGCCTCATCGCTCTGCCTGCCCTGGCGGCGACGGTCGCAGTCGAGATACGGGGAGGGGCGTATCACCCTGCCTCGCTCACGGTCGAGGAGAACACGACGGTCACCTGGACGAATTACGATACGGTAAGTCATACCGTCACCGGCACAGGAGGGGCCTTTGACTCCGGGCCGATAGAGCAGAACGAGACGTTCAACTACACATTCACCGGTACGGGGACCTACCCCTACGGCTGTACGCTCAACGCCTCGACGCAGCGAACGCCCATGCAGGGTGTCGTCATCGTCGTCCCGGAGGGTATGATGGTCACCCCCGGGGAGGAGCCGGAGGGCGTGACGCTGGCCGATGTGATCGCGCAGGACGAGAACCTGACCACCTTTACGGCGGCAGTTGAGAAAGCAGGGCTTGCGCAGACGGTGTTTGTGAGCGGTGGACCGTACACGCTCTTTGCTCCGGACGATGCCGCCTTCGAGACCCTCGGCAACGAGACCCTTGCAGGAATCCTAAACGACACCGTGATGCTGGACACCCTGCTCATGTACCACATGGTGGAGGGGAACTACACCGCCGAAGACCTTATGGCCGAGGTGAACGCTACCGGGAACGAGACGGTTCTTTCGACGCTCACCGGTGACACCCTCTCTATCAGCGTGGCGAACGGCACCCTCATGGTGGAGAACGCAACGATCGTCGCGTCCGATATCACGGCCGACAACGGTATCATCCATATCATCGATAGGGTTCTGCTGCCGCCGGGGAGCGGGATCGGCGAGGCGCCGGAGAATGTGACCCCAGAGGTCACGCCGGCTGAGCGTGTCATCCCCTGAAGCACTCCCTCCCTTTTTCCCCTGGATCCCCGACCGGGCATGCACACCGGACGCGAGGGCTTATGTTTACTTCTTCCCTAGTATTCAGTAGAATGGCTGTACACGGGATCAGCAGGGATCTGCTTGCTATGCTCTTCGAACTTGGGCGGGAACATCACCCGAACGAATTCGTTGCGGTGCTGCGGGAGCGCGACGGCATCATCCGCGACCTCGACCTGGTGCCCGGCACGATCGTCAGGGAAGAGAGCGCCTCGTTCCGCATCGATATGCTCCCGCTGGATATTCACCAGGCCGGCAGCGCCCATAGCCACCCCAACGGCGTCCTCTCTCCGTCATCAGCGGATCTCAGGTTCTTTCCCACGGTAGGCCGCTACCATATCATCGTCGGGTATCCCTACAGGGAGAGGGACTGGCGATGCTACCGGGCAGACGGCAGCCCCACGCACCTCGAGGTGGTCGAGTGATCCGCGTGGTCGCAACCGGGACGTTTGACATCCTCCACCCCGGGCACCTCTACTACCTTGAAGAATCCCGGAGGCTCGGCGACGAACTCTACGTGATTGTGGCGCGGGACGCGAACGTGAAGCATAAGCCAAGACCGATCCTTCCAGAGGATCAAAGGCTCCGGATGGTCGGGGCATTAAAACCGGTCGATCATGCGCTCCTCGGGGACCTCCATGATATGTTTAAGCCGATCACTGAGATTGGGCCGGATATCATCACGCTTGGGTTTAACCAGCATTTCAGTGAGGAGGGGCTCCGGCAGAAACTCACGGATCGCGGGCTTGGCGCGGACGTCGTCCGGATATCAGGGTATCCCGGTCCGCTCGCCAGTTCGTCAAAGATCATTGAGCATATCCTCAACACCCGGGGGCCCACCCGTCCCGCCGGAGAGGGGGAGTGACCCCGGGCCGGGACGGCAGTCATGCAGCGGGTCGGCGTCAGGAGTGATGGGGGGTCCGATGACCGGCCGGGCTGGCTGAAGGTCTCGGTCCCGTTCCTGCTCTGCGGAGTCGTATTCGTCGGAGCGGGTCTCATTCTCCCGACAGAGCAGTGGCTCCTGCTCTTCTGCATGATGGTCGCCTACGTCGTCCCGCCGCTTGGCCGGGAGACGATCATCCCGGCCGGTATTCTCCTCGGCATTCCCTGGTGGCTGATCGCGTTCACCCTGGCGTTCCTGGATTTTGCCGGCGGGCTCTTCATGGCCTGGAACTTTCCGCTGGTCCTGCGCATCCCGTATGTCGGCCCGTGGATCCAGCGCTTCATGGCGGCGGGCAGGACCTACCTGGACCGGCGGCCGTGGCTTGAGCGGTTCTATTTTCTTGGTCTCATCATCTTCGTAAGCATCCCCTTTGACGGGTCGGGGAGCATCGTCGGCTCAATCGTCGGGAGGATGCTTGGGATGACGAAGACGGAGGTCCTCTCCTGCATCACTATCGGCGGGGTTATCGGGAGTTTTGCCATCGCGCTCGGCATCGATTATATCACGAATCTCATCCCGGCAGAGGCCGGACCCTGGGTCTCGTTCGCCGTCTTTCTGGTGATCGGCACCGCGCTCCTGGTGATGTACCGGAGTTACTCGCGGATGCGGGAGACAGACGCCTGACCGCCTGCGGGTGGTCTCGCGGGGGCCAGGGGTGCTGCAACCCGAATAGAAAGGATATTATACACCTCCATGGATTAATCAACCATCCGGTCCGGCTCCTTCCGGACCAGGATCCGGGACGCGGCAGCATCTGCCCCATCCGGAGCAGCGAGGGGCGGCAGTCCGGGTCTGCCGTCCCGGGACGATCAGGGTATGGAACCGCATATGATAAACACCCCCCCAGCCGTTGAACCTCTACGGTCTCGGGACGGCGATCGGGACCGCCGGGGCGGAGAGGATACTGCCGCCGGCGGGATGTTGTTTGACAGATCAGGCGTTACTTCCGCGATGCTTGAGCAGGTGATCGAGGCCTCACTCTCCGGGATCTGCATCGTCGACCAGCAGGGACGTATTGCCTTTGCCAACAGGGCGCTGCTTGCCGCCTGGGGCTATGACCGCCAGGAACTGGTTGGAAAGCCTGCAGACCTCCTCTGGCTCTCCCGGAGGGATGGGCCGGACTGCGTGGGCTGTGCCCTCTCCACCAGACGGTGGGGCGGGACGGTAGTTGCCCGGCGGAAAGACTCGTCGCTCTTTGATGCCCGGATCTCGGTCAGCACCGTCCGTGATCCCAAGACTGCTGATACCTGGCTCCTCCTCTCCTGTCTCGACGTCACCATGCAACGAACGGCGGAGAATGCATCCGGTCACCGCCGCGACCTCGAGCGAGCTATCGCTGCAATGCCCGCACGTTTCATGGATCCCGCGCGGATCGATATGGCGATCGATGATTCGCTCGAGGACCTTGGCCGCGCATGTGGGGCATGCAGGATCTCTCTCTCCCTCTTCAACGATCCCAGGACGCTGCTCGGGACAACGCACGAGTGGTGCATGCCCGGGCAGAAGCCCGGTCGTGGGGAGTTTCAGAAGTTTCTCACGAGCGATCTCCCCTGGTGGGCCGTGCGGATCCTGGAGGGTGAGACCGTACTTGTGGATGGGAAACCCGGGGATAGGCGGATGCCCGGGCGGGAGCGCGAGTTCCTGAAGCGGCGCGGCATTACCGCGACACTGATGGTCCCGCTCCGGCTGGAGACGAGAGTCGTCGGGTTTGTCGGGGTTGACCGGGACACCGACGGTCGGTTCGCGGACGAGGATGTCGCGCTCCTGGATGCGGCCGTCCATATCATCGCCGGTGCGCTTGAGCGCAAGCAGTCAGAGTATGTCTTCCGGGAGTCAGAGAACCTCTACCAGATCGTCCTAGATGCCATCACCGATGCCGTCACTGTCGTCGATACCGGGCTCACCATCCTCCTTGCGAACGATGCCTTCGTCGCCTGGTGTGAAGAACTCGGGCTGGAGACGAATGTCGCCGGGAAGAACCTCTTTTCTGTCCTGCCGTTCCTCTCGCCCGCTACAAGGCAACAGTACGAACGGGTCATACGGACCGGGCGGTCGCTGACATCAGAGCGGTCCTTCAAGGTTGGCGACCGGATCATAACCCTCCGGGAGATACGGATCCCAATCTTCGAGCGCGGTGAGGTCACCCGGGTCATCACCGTCGTCCGTGATATCACCGCCCAGAAGGAGGTTGAAGACCTGAAATCAAAGGCATATGCCCAGATCGAGCGGAACATGGAGCAGTTCGCCCTGCTTGCCGACCATATCAGGAACCCGCTCCAGGCGATCACGGGGTATGCCGAACTGATGGATGATCCCGGGACGACGGAGAAGATCCGGCAGCAGGTGCAGCGGATCAACGCGATCATCGACCAGCTCGATGAGCGGTGGGCTGAATCGCGGAAGCTCTCGATGTTCTGGCGGAGATACTCCTGAGGCAGTCTCCAAACTCTCTGCGGACCATCTCTCGGCGCTCCTCCCGGGGAGGTGTTTCGCATGAAAATCGCAGTTAGATTGAAACGGGGTTCTGTTCATCGCATTTCCAGGCGCAGATCTCCCCGGGTATACGCCCGGGCACTGCCTCCGCCCCCTCAGGGGATGGGCGGGGTGGGGATGGGCGGGTACCGCCTTGCGTGAGACAGGGGAGGGGGGCCGGCCCCATTGGCGCAAACTTACCACATGGTGCACTGCGTTCCGGGTTGGCTATCGGCGAGGTTCAAGCTCTGTTGAACCCCCATGTCGATTCTGGTGAACGCGGAGTATCCCCCGGCTCACCCGGGCAGTGGACCGTGGTGGGCATCGCCCCGGGGGGTGGGGACCGGGGAGGGGGCTCCCGCCCCCTCCCCGCACAAGGCGGCGGAACCCGTAGATCCTTCCTCGTAGCCCCCACCCCGCCCGCGCTTCGCGCTCCTCCCCCGCCCCTACCGGGGGCGGGGGCAGTGTGTGGCGATACCCGGGGAAAACCCTGTCTGGGGCATGGTAACCTCCCGGAGCGAACCGGTCGGGCGCTCACCGATTGCCCCCCCGACAAGGATCACGACTGTTTTCCGAGGAGGTGGCGGGCTATTGACCGCAGACTAACCAGTAATACCCAAAACCGACCCTCATCTCCTGAATCGAGCGTCATTCTCATGAATCTCCATACCGAAAGTTAGTGCGTATGGGGGCCGGCCCCCCCGTCAGCCCCACCCCCGGGGGCGATACCCACCATGGTCCACTGTATGGGGAGATCCCGGGGAAGAACCAGTTTCTAGCTGGTTCTCGCTGGCCGATTCTTCCCGGTCTTTCGGGAAACCGGCGTCAGCACCACCCCCTGGCGCGGCTTTCCACCGGATATCGCCATGACTGCCCCCGCCCCCGGTAGGGGCGGGGGAGGAGCGCGAAGCGCGGGCGGGGTGGGGGGACGGAGGGGAGCGCTCCGCGGGGGATGGGACGAAGGCCCGATATGATCTGCTAATTTGGAATCGGTGTACTAGGGGCCGCTCCAGGACACGGGCTTCCCACCGGATAGCCCCCCGCTCCCCTGGGTGCGCAGTGCTATGGATCGTAGTCCATAGCAGGAGAAGACCGCAGGTCCTGGACTTGCGGCGTTCTTCCGGAACGGAGCACGAGTATCGCCCTCCGGAGCACCCCGCTTCACTCTGTGCCCTGGAGCGAACCCCAGACCAAATTCCGCTCGAGGATGACCCAGTAACGCCGCAGTTCGGCCTCCGCAGCCCTGTGGTCGGGGTAGTGGTTGTCGACCAGCCGCCAGAAACGCGTCGAGTGGTTCTGCTCCCGGAGGTGGGCCGCCTCGTGGACAACGATATACTCCCGCAGGGCGTCGGGGAGGGCTACGACGCGCAGGTTGATGTTGAGGTTGCCGAGCGTAGAGCAGCTCCCCCACCTGGTTCTCTGGAGTTTTATTGCAATACGCCCCGGCCCCTTCCCCGTAAGGTCAGGGTAGGCCTTCAGGCGGTCGGTGACCTCCTCCCTCAGCATCCGGGTGAGGCTCCTTTTGAGGGCGGAGACGGATGGAGAGGTGACGTCCCCGGAAACCTCGTCGACCGCAAACCGCACACCGGGGACCATGCGGTAGAACCGCCCGTGCAGGAGGAGCTGATCCTCCCTCCCGCGCCCTCCGGCTGCCAGCCGGTCAAACCTCTCGCGTTGCTCCTCGATCCAGACCACGTTGCGCTGCAGGAACCCCCCGACGTCGAATGACGGGGGCGCGACCACCCGCAGGGTCCCATCCGGCCGCACCTGGAGCCGGGCAGACCGTACCGCCTTCCGCACAACGGTCGTGCCTGCCGGAACCCGTTCCTCCTCTCCCCGGTTCATGATACCAGATACTGGGAAGGGGGGTGAGAAAAAACCCGTGATCGGCACGTACACTATACCTGATGACAACAAAGAAGTACTGTGGGGCTTCCGCTCACGGAAGGGCGGGCACAGAGGGTGGTAGCATAAATAAGAGAGAACTCAAGATCGGCGACATCGCGCAACTCACCGGGATCTCCGAGCGGGATCTCCGGACACTTATCCAGACCTACGACAGCCTCTTTACCTACCGGACCATCGGCCCAGTCAAGATCTTCCCCGAGAACGCGGTCCTGATCGTCAGGAAACTTATCGACCTCTCCGGCAAGGGTTTCACGCCTGAAGAGATCGCCCTGGAGGTTCGTTCCGGCGGCGTCCCGGCCGCCCCTGAGGAACCGGCGACTGAGGTCGACCAGACCGGTCTCCAGCTCCCGCCCGAGGTGGTGATCGACATCCGGGTGATGCAGGAGACCCTGGCCCGGCAGGAACGCCGGATCGCGCACCTGACCGCCGAGATCGAGCGGGAACGCGAAGAGAGGAGGGAAGAGACCGACCGGCTCCGGCAGACCATCGACGATCTTCAGGAGCAGTTCGCGGTTGTCGCGGAGTGGGTGGACTACTTTGACCTGCAGATGGATGAGGTCACCCTGCCGGTGCTTGAACGGATCAGACGGGCTTTCGGGAGAGAGACTGACCCCGGAAGGCGTTCCGGCCGCTCCGGTTAACGGGAATGCCGCTCCGGGCACCGTAAAATCACGGGCATGCGATCTCGGGGCACCAGACGCAGGCTCGCCGGGAACCCGCTACGCATCTGCAATATAGGTAATACTATATAGCACCATATATCGAAAAAATAACAAATTTTAAATAGGATCCCCGCTATCCGGCATGCGAGGTGATCAAGATCTACCAGCAGAGAATGGCTACAGCATTGACCGTCGCCATCCAGGTCCTTGTCATTGCCGGATTTGTTGCCTGCATCGTTGTCGGACCACAGGATCAATCCTCCCCCATAGCCTCACCGGATGATGAAACCCGGAACGTAGGCTACCGGTCCGCGAGCATCTCACCGGCTGCCTACGACGTCGTCGTCCACCAGTCGGGGACCTGGCCGGTGGATCCCCTGCCGGAGACCACCGAGATCGGCAGCCCAGGATCGGGCCTCATATCTTTTCCGGTGCACCCCGGCCCGCCTATCGCATCATGACCTGCATGGCCGTCGGGTACCGGTTCATGATGGCGTACACGATGGGCTTTGCAATCCAGAGCCTCCCGCCCTGCATCCTCCGGAGGGGGCTGATCTCTTCCAGGCACTGGAGGGCCTGAAGGGCAGCCTCATCAGCGAGGAAGAAACTGTCCGGGACCGTTGAGTCGAAGTAGAAGAGGATCGGGAGCCGGAGCCGTACCTGCAGATCCCGGGGGAGGGCCTGCTCCATCCGGAGGAGGGCGTCCCGGTCGAAGTTGTACTCGCTCCCGCCTTTCGTGACGGACAATGGGTGTTCTTCTCTCAGGAGATGGGAGAGGCGTTTTCGCTCCGCAACAACCCCGTCGTTGATCCTGCCGATCTCGAGCCGCATCCACCGCATGAGGGTCGGCTCGTCGCCTGCTGATGGTTGCAACGACATGTATGCTCCTTGTGATGGTTCTTCCCGGACCCCGGGTATACACACCAATCTCCGTCATGAGGTATATACCTGGCCTCCGGAGGGGCTGCCTGCGGCGGCAGAGCTCGTGGCTCCCTTTCCGGAATACCCACGGCAAGAGGTCCCTTCACCCCGATCGTGTGCCCCCCGCCGCCCGGGCGAAAGTATATATCACCTGGTTGCGAATCGGCATTCTTTGTGCGACCCTTCATGAAACGTGATCCCGTGCATCACCGACACACCAGATCCCGGAGATCGCTACCCTGCGCTCTGCTGATCGCCGGCATGGCGCTCCTCCTCATGGCAGCTCCGGCGGGCGCCACCGGCGCGCCTGCGTATGACCCCGCCATCGCGGAGATTATCGCCGAGATCAATGAGTCAGAACTCAATAACACGACATTCACCCTGCAGGAGATCCCGACACGGGCGTTCGGGTCTGACGGCAACCGGGCCGCGGGAGAGTACCTCTATGCGAGGCTTGCCGATATACCGGGGCTTGAGGTGGAGTTCCAGGGAGGTGAACGCAACAACATCATCGCCACGCTCCCCGGGAGCGCCGACGCCTCCGGCGGGGTCGTGATGGTGGGGGCACACTACGACAGCACGTCTTCAGACCCGACCCGGGCACCCGGGGCCACCGATAACGGGTGCGGCGTCGCGATCGTCCTGGAACTCGCCCGGGTGATGAGCGGGCACTCGTTTGACCGGACGGTGCAGTTCGCGCTCTGGAACGCAGAAGAGGATGGACGCTACGGCAGCACCGACTACGTAGCGGATGCGTCAGTCCCGCTTGTCCTCTACCTCAACTACGACTCGGCCTGCTACGACCCGGAGAACCGTTCGGTCCTCGATATCATCTACGACGAGCGATCCGCGGATATCGCGGCGCTCATGGCGGACCACAACACCCTCTATGCCATGAACTTTACCCTGACCCGGAACATCCACACCTGCGCCTCAGACCATACACCCTTCCAGGCACGGGGATTTCCGGCGGTGACGACTCACTCGGAGGAGCACGGTCCTGCTCATACCCCGGACGACACCATCGACCGGGTATCGTTTGACTACGCAATGAGGAACGCTCAACTCGGCCTCTCGGTGCTGGCCAGGGTGGCTGGTCTCCAGGACGGCGGGGATGGGGCTGCCATCATCCCGAAGGCCCCGCCTGCCGGGTAACAGCCGCACGGGACCTCAGAGAAGGAGTCTTCCCGGGATCGATCGTCTCCCGGGACACTGCCGCTCTCCTCCTGGTGCTAGATCTCCTGGGGAGATGTGGTTTACAAAAACCTATTATAACCACATTTTTGTTAACTCCCGTCCCATCAAAGAATAGATGACCGCCTCAAGCGTGGATGCGAAGCTGGACTGGAACGAAGTCTGGCGCTCCAGGATGGAGACAAGTACCGCCCTGAAACGAAACAAAGGATGCTCTGATTTCTGGAACGATAGCAAGAGAGCCAGGAGCCGTGCCGCCTCCTCCACCGGGGACGACTGTGAACGCGTCGCCTGGGTAACCTCCTCTCTTCCGGTCACCCCCGGGGCCCGCATCCTCGATATTGGGGCAGGCGCCGGTGCGATCGCGGTCCCCCTCTCCCGGCGGGCGGCGGCGGTCACGGCGGTCGAACCGGCGCGTGCGATGCGTGAAGTCATGGAGCAGGCCGTCAGGGAAGCCGGGATCGAGAACATCACGATCGTAGGCAGGCACTGGGAGGAGACCGACCCGGAACGCGACCTCAACCCGCCCTATGATGTCGTCTTTGCGTCATTCTCGCTCGGGATGCCTGACCTGAGAGCGGCGATCGAGAAGATGAACAGGGTCTGCTCGGGGACTGTTGCTGTCTTCCATTTTGCCGGGCTGCCCTACTGGGAGCAGGTCATGCTCGATACCTGGCCGGACCTCCACGGGGTGGCGTATCAGCCGGGGCCGAAGGCTGACGTCATCTTCAACCTCCTCTACCAGATGGGTCTCTACCCTGACGTCTCGGTCTCCTCGTATGAGCACACGCTCAGCGTCCCCGACCTTGATGCCGGGGTGGATGCACTCAGGGGGCGGCTCCTCGTCGAGACCTCTGAGCAGGAGGATACCCTCAGGGAGTATCTTGCCGCCCGTCTCATCGAGGAAGACGACGGGCTGGTGCTCAGGCACCGGGTGCACCGTGCCTGCATCAGGTGGGAACCGCATCC
>Ga0209312_1001048_pt1 | contig 21444 bp, 20 predicted proteins | sample BioC13SIPDNA_4_FD_185744 | JGI IMG/M metagenome (GOLD analysis project Ga0209312, IMG submission 185744) | Anaerobic biogas reactor microbial communites from Washington, USA - Biogas_R1_B C13 SIP DNA (SPAdes) (version 2) | ecosystem: Engineered > Bioreactor > Anaerobic > Unclassified | place... | reverse complement strand
GAATGGTCTGCCAGAATCGGAGCACTCGGCACTCTTCCTAATCCGCAAATGACTTGGGGAAACGATAGGCGTGATGACTATTCGGAAGACCACGTTGCCTTTCACACGTTTGGCGACAGAGATAGTGAAGCCGCGTGGATAGCTGAGACCATCGGACGCATGGTAAACCTGAATGAAGATCAAGGTGTCCGTCATGACGATCGAGAGGGAGAGAGAGGGCTTTCATATTCCGATATCGCAATTCTGATCAGATCCTCTACGGACGTGCGGACTTACCAAGAGATTCTGCGGAGCCACGGCATACCGGCTGTAGTGCGTGCAGGTCCAGATCTATTCTCGCAACCGGAGGTATTACTCTTCCTCTCGCTTCTGGCACGAATCGCTGGCCTAGACCAGTTCTACGGCAACCCCCAGCGACCAGGCACGCTGCCGGGTCGCGTAGCCACGGCGTTAGGTTGTGGACCGATCCCATCTGACATGGTGGAGGCCGCCTGCAGGGCGCTGATCTCCCAGGGATTCCCTTTGCAGGATGACGCGGCCAGTCGTCTAAGTATGTTGGCAGAGGCCATCGGGCACAGAATCAGGGAAGGCGGGGCATGTCCGGTCGATACAGGCGTCCTTCACTGCGTTGACGCCGCTCGCTGGGCCCGAACACCTCGGCAGCCTCGTCGTCTGTTCCCTCAGCAGATCTATCATTGGCTCCTGGAGGAGGCGGGGGTTAGAGCCTGGGATACTAGGGACGCGGCAAACCGGGCTGCGATGTTTCATCTCGGCCAGTTTAGCAAGCTCATGACAAGCATCGAAACGCCTGGTTGGACGACCACAGGCGATTTCCGCTATCAAATCATTGCGCTATCAATGTGGGGGGCGGCCAATGCACGGACGGCAGAAGCACCTCTGTTAGTACCTCCAGACGCAGTGACTATCACAACGGTCCATTCTGCGAAAGGATTACAGTTTGGAGTGGTCTTTCTGGCTGACGTGAACGCGCAACGCTTTCCGAGCAATCGCGCCCGGAGACAGGAGGACTTGCCTTTTTCCGGGGACATTGTGCATCGCATAAATCCCGCGCACCTCGCCGACAACGACAATCACGACAACGAGCGCCGACTCATGTACGTTGCTCTGACACGCGCTGAGCGGTATCTCTATGTATCCTGCTCCGGGCCACGAAGGTCTCGCTTCATGAGAGAACTGTTATCGATTGCCCAGGGAAATGGCACGCAAACTTGGCAAGAGGCGCCGGCCAGACCAACTGACCTGGAATATCGCAACAGAAGAGCCAGTTCAGAGGACAGATTGTCGACGAGTTTCTCTGATCTGCGATACTATCTTGAATGTCCGCATGACTTCTACTTGCGGAAGGTGCTGGGATTCGCGCCTACAATAGACCAAGCATTCGGCTACGGACGTGGCGTGCACAATATTCTCCGCGAGATTCATCGTGATCCGCGACGCTGGGCCGAACTTGCACGCGACCGTGCGGCATTGGAGCAGGAGCTTCGTGGTTTCGTAGGAAGCGGCTTGTTCTACCTGCGATATACTACAGGCGATCCACTGGAGAACATGCGCCGGACTGCACTGCGGGGTCTCACTGAGTACGTAGGTCTATATGCAGATGAGCTGGCCAGTCTGGAATTTGAACCAGAACGGGAGTTTGAAACCCTGATCCCGAATGAGGACCTGCTGATAAGTGGGTCCATCGATCTTGTCCGCCTCGACGATCCACCGCGCGTCACGATTGTTGACTTCAAGTCAGGTGAACAGGGAGAATCTAACCAAAGCGGTCTTTCCGAAGGGATGATGCGTCTTCAGATAGGTATTTACGGGCTCGCCGCACGTCGCGAACTTGAGTACGATCCCGACACCGGGTTCATCAGGTACATTGGAGAACAGAACCCGGAGCGAAGACAGGTGACGGTCGAGTTGGGTCCGGAGGAGCTTGACGGCGCTCGAGAAGCCGTGATACAGGCAGGGCGGAACATAAGGGAACGGCAGTTCGACGATGGCCCTCGCCCTGGCTATGCCGGCCGTTGCGAGACGTGTGATCAGCGACTCGTCTGCGGGCTCCGCCAGGGTTGATTTTGTCATAGCAGCCCGACCTACCGTCGCGCATAATAGGCGGCTGGCAGAGATAGGCGCGCTATGGATAATCTGACATCTGAACAACGAAGGTGTTGCATGTCCCGTGTCCGGAACAAGGATACGGATATCGAATGCGCCGTAAGATCAGAACTCCACAAACGAGGGTATCGCTTCCGCAAGCACCTGCGTGCCTTGCCTGGGACGCCTGACATCGTCTTCACGCGAAGGCGGGTCGCGGTCTTCGTAGATGGTGATTTCTGGCATGGCTACCGATTCTCGCAATGGCGAGACACTGTTTCGCCTTTCTGGCAACAGAAGATAGAGAAGAATCGTCAACGAGATCGGAAGAACTTTGCCAAGCTGCGGCGGAGTGGATGGCGCGTCGTGCGTCTGTGGAAACACCAGGTGAAAGAGGAAATCGAGGAATGCCTCATAAAGATCGAGGCAGCGCTCGCGGGCGAATAGAAATCTCGCAGGGGCGCGGTTGTTCAGGCTCGGCGGCGCAATTGGCGAAGACTCTTGAGATTCTCTTCGTCTTTGGGGCGTCCAGCAGGACGGATGGACCGATGTGTGCGTCTACCTCCTTTTAGTGACTTGAGTGGTCCTTCGACGTTCATGTCGTCTCAGCAGTAGGGCCATTTCGCGGCTCTTGCGGAGCATCAGTTCGAACCGCTCGCGCGTGGTTAGCGATGTCAGGTAGTCCAGTTCGAATTCCGCCTCAGCGCGTTCATCGTCCTGGCGCAGCTTCAAGGTCGGCATATCATCTCATCCTGTGGGCCCGATCCGGCCGGGCCGCGTTCCGGCTTATTACCCTCATCATAGCAGCTCAGATGGCCGCCGACAAGGCGAAGTGCGCAAGGGCGAGGCATGCCTCGCCCCTACCAGGAGACGGGGATCGGGATCGGATGGGGCGCTTGGCCTGGGGGCGCATGCGCCCATTTGCACTTGTACGCTTCTACCCATCTACGCATTTACGGTCCGGCTGGGGGCCGGGGCCTCGTCGGGGAAGTTGAGGCGGGCGAAGGGGCCGAAGAGTTCGCGGGCCTTTCGGTCGTAGGCTTTGGCGGCTTCGATTTCGTTTGCGGGCGTCACACCGCTTTTCGCTTGGGCCGGAGTTTGGGCTGTCGGGAGACAAGCTTGGGGCCGTGCTGCTTCTGGGCCTCGTAGACGTGTTCGAGGTACTTGCGCGGATCGTGATCGAACTGCTGCTCTATTTCTCGCCTGATGCGGCGGGTCTCTTCAACGATGGCGTCTTTCATCTCAAGCCTCCATCAGCTCTTCCGGCGTGGAAATAATCGGCGTTTGATAGCCCTTCTCAGCATTGAGGGCCTCCACGATGGCTCTTACACGACCGGCCGTGATGTGCGCACAGTTCCAACTGACCAGGTAATCCATGCCGTGGCAGACCGCAAGCGCCAGGTGATACAAATCGTTCCTGGCCTTGTCAGGTATATCCAAGGCGTCAAAATATGTGTCGGCCAGACGCACCACATCAGGTGTCATTTCCAGCACCTTGAAGCCCTGGATCGCATCGGCGCGTCGCCGTGCGGCGTCCTCATCGCCTCGGGAAATCTCATCGAACACAATCTGCGAGACAAACGGCTCGAACGACGGCAGGGCCTTTTCCCACCACTCCCAGGTAATCTCCTGATGCGCCGCCACGATTAGATCCCTCGTCCGGTGAGCGGCATAGTAGCTCACCACCGTGGACTCAATATAGACCGTCTTCATGGCCCTATTCTACGGCCTGAGAGCCGCGAATTCACGGAAATAATCCCTTCCGAAATCTGCGTAGGGGCGGGGCGGCGCATTGACGCCTGCACGCTTGTACCCATCTACGCGTTTACGGTCCGGCGGCGGGCGGGGCATCGGGGAAATTCAGGCGGGCGAAGGGGCCGAAGAGTTCGCGGGCCTTTCGGTCGTAGGCTTTGGCGGCCTCGATTTCGTCGTCGAAATAGCCGAGGTAGTAGCGTTTGCCCTTGCAGGTGATCTCGGCGACCCACTTGTTGCGTCGCTTCTCCCAGCGGACGCCCTTGTACTGGGATCGTCCGCCGCGAGGGCGGGTGTTGCAGAGGTTCTGCTGGCGGGTGCAGACGCGCATGTTTCGTCGGCAGTTGTGCAGGCCGGAGCCGTCGATGTGATCGACGACCATATCGTCCGGCGGCTGCATGATCTCGCGGTGCATCAGGATGGCCTTGCCCTTGTGGTTGCGGACGGCGTAGACCTTGCCGCCGGACATCTGGGCGGTCCATTTGTATTGGCTGAGCCAGTCGTAGTCGGCGGCGTCGACGACCGCGAACAGGCCCTTGGTCAGCGGGATGTAGCGGACCTCGTCGTCGGCCGGGTCGGGCACGGTGGTCCAGACGGGCTTGTGGCGTTTGCGGCGGTAGTTCGGGCAGGGATCGGCGACCGTCACCTCGCGCAGGTGGCCGGGGCACTCGGAACAGTTGCCGCAGATCAGGCTGGGAAAACAACTGCCCAGCGGAGGAATCATACAGTGGTTGGCGACGCGGTGGGCGTAGGCACAGGTGTAGCAGCTTCGCATGGTGGGTTCCTTCAGCGTTTCTCGCGCGCCGTGCAGTGGGGCGAATGATGATTCGCCCCTACGGCGTGCCGGTCCGGCGTCGGTTTCGGGCGGCCGCCCGGGCCGCCCACGGTGCCACCTTGCCCTGCTGGGCGAGAAACGCCTCGCTGCTGCGAAGCATGTTCAATTTACCATATCTCTGACGAAACGTCAACAGGAAAAGCGCAAAAAGTGTGAAGTTTCAAGTTTTAGGTGTGAAGTGGGCGGGCCGCCGGGCCGTGCGGGGGTCGGCCCGGCGATGCCACACGTCTGATGAGGCGAACGGATGCTCAGCCTTTGATCTGGACTTTGACGGCCTTGCTCCTGGCGGCCTTCGGCAGCGTGATGTTGAGCACGCCGTCCTTGCAGGTCGCCTCGACCTTGGTTGTGTCCACCTCGGCGGGCAGCGTCACGTCGCGACGGAAGGAGCCATAACTGCTCTCGCAGTAGTAGTAGCCCTTGTCCTTTTCCTCGCGGGTCTCCTTCTTCTCGCCGGAGATGGTCAGCGTGTTGTTGTAGACGCTGATGTCGACGTCGTCGGCCTTGCAGCCAGGCACCTCGGCACGGACCAGGATCGCGTCGTCCTTCTCGGCCACGTCGATCGCCGGCCAGGCCTTGTGGCTGCCGAACGGCCGGTCCAGGCCGCGGAAGAAGCCGTCGAACAGGTCGTCCATCTCGTGGTGCAGTCTTGCCAGTTCGCCTCGGTTCCTTTGGTTCAACGATAGCAGTGCCATAGTCATACCTCCTTTCGAATCTCCTGACCACGACTCGTGTCGTTGTTCCACATTCCCCTGTATTTCTTGTCCACTATATGTATGTGCAAACTCCATGCCAGACCGCCCGACGGCGGCAGAGGCCCGTTTCGGGCCTTCTGCGGGGATTTCGGCGGGGGCGGGGCCGGGCGGAGACTGTCAATCTGGCACTCGCCCGAACGCGAACGGCAGCGGAAAAGAGGGTGTTCGCGGCATGTCCCGGGGCGTATAATCGCGGTGAATCGACATTGGATTGAGGTGAAACGGTGGGCAGACTTCTGGAAAGCAACGTGGCGATTGTGACCGGGGCCAGTCGGGGGATTGGCCGGGCCATCGCTGTGGCGCTGGGCGGCGAGGGGGCGACGGTGGTTCTGTCGGCCCGGGCCGAGGCGGACCTGGCGCAGACGGCCTCGCTCGTTCGGGCGGCGGGCGGTGCGGCCCAAATCGTCCCGGCGGAACTGGCCGACGAGCAGGCGATCAGGAACCTGGTCACGAGAACGGCCGACCGGTGCGGCCGGCTCGATGTCCTCATCAACAACGCCGGCATCACGCATTCGGCGCCGCTGGAGCAGACGCAGACGGCGGACCTGGACCGCTGCTGGGCGGTGAACGCGCGGGCGCCGTTCCTTCTGTGCCGCGAGGCGTTGCCGCTGCTCAAGCGGGCCGAACGGGCGACCATCGTCAATATCTCATCGGTCGTCGGCGTCAAGGGCTATCCGCTCCAGAGCGCCTACACCGCCTCGAAGCACGCCCTTCGCGGGATGAGCATCGCGCTGGCGGAGGAGCTTCGCGGCTCAGCCGTCCGGGTGCATGTGATCTGTCCCGGCGGCGTGGACACGGAGATGGTCGGCCGCGTGCGTCCCGACATTGACAAGGGCGACCTGATCGGCCCCGGCGAGATTGCCGAGCTGGTACTCTACCTTGTGACACACCGGGGCAATGCGGTCGTCGACGAACTGCACATCCGCCGGGCGACAGCCTCGCCCTGGTTCGGTTGAGGGGACGCGATCATGATAGACATAGGAGCACCGATGAGGGCCGGTAATGATGTCGCGACGTGGCGATCGGGTGGCGGCGGTGTTCGGCGGGAAAGGCAGGTGTGATGCGAGCGGTCATTCAACGCGTGCTGCAAGCGGAGGTGGCGGTCCAGCAGAACGGCGTCGGTCGGATCGGGCCGGGGTTGCTGGTCTATCTGGGCGTCGGCAAGGACGATTCCGACGCGGACGCGGAGTTCATGGCCGACAAGCTCGTGAACCTGCGGATCTTCTCCGATGAGGCGGGCAAGATGAATCGCAGCGTGATCGACGTGGGCGGCAAGGTCCTGCTGATCAGCAACTTCACGCTGCAGGGCGACTGTCGCAAGGGCCGTCGGCCGGGGTTCGACGCGGCCGGACCCCCACAGACCGCCGAGCCGCTCTACGAGAAGGTCGCCGCCCTGATCGCTCAACGGGGCGTCGGCGTGCAGACCGGCTCGTTCGGCGCCCACATGCACGTCAGCAGCATCAACGATGGGCCCGTCACCTTCCTGCTCGACAGCACTCGCCTGTTCTGATCGCGCGCCGGTCAGCGAACGCTGGACTGCATGGCCGGACGGGGCGACGAGGGACGCGTGGAGCGTTCCCAGTGCTGCAGAATGCACGCCACCACAGCAAGAATGGCGACCGCCAGGACAAGGACAAGTCCCAACCGCCAATTGAGGTGTCGTGTCGCCTTCAACTTCGCCGTTCCGTCGCCGTGCCCGCGAACGGCCGTGTTGCCTGGGGCTGTAACGTCACAGGGACATCGGTTCTTGACGCGTTGAACGATTGGCATGTCACCCTCTCCCACGTCGCCACGATGCGACTATACGAATCTCCTGACAGGCGTTCTCATCAGCGCCAAGGTGGCCAGTCCGGAAAGGCACACCGTCAGCCCGATAAACGCCGCACAATGCTGCTCGGGGGTGATGAAACACGCCAACCCACGGTGGATCAGCGGATGAATCAGATAGACCCCGAACGTCAGCGGCGCCAGGGCGGCCACCACGACGCTCTCGTTCACAGGCCGGCCATATGCCAGACACACGAGCACGATCGCAAGGGCATGGGGAATGACGGGCGTAGCCCGCCCCAGCACCGTCAACACACCGCACACCGCCAGCACCGCCAAGACCACGACAGACAGCAGCCACTGCCTCTGCTGGCGCGATGGAATCATCCGGGATCGCCCAATGGCAAAACCCAGAGGCACGGCGGCCAGGCCGAACTCCCATTGAGGCAGCGGCCGCGCCCACCGCGCGCTCGACAGGCAGAGCGCGTGAAAGACAAGAAGGAGCAGTCCAATCCCCACAGCCGGAAGTACCACCGCCATGTGGCCGACGCGCGTCGTGCGTCGGTTGACTGCGTACAACACACACCCCCAGGCGAATGCATACGGCAAATACCACAGGTGTATGTGCGTGCCCATGAGGATCGTCTCCAACGACAGCATCTCGACCAACGAATCGGCATCGCTCAGGAACGCCGCCCTGGCCAGCCGGAGAAGACTGTACAAGGCCGACCAGAAGAGCCACGGCTTGAGAAGACGATCGCAGCGCCGCCGCAGAAAGCCGGACAAGGGCGCCTCGGCGTTGCGGATCGTGATCAGCGAGAAGAAGATCAGCAGAAAGATCGGAAGACCCGCATAGCCGATCTCACGACACGGCGCATCATCTGTGTGGAACCAGACGATGCCGATCGCCGCCAGGACGCGCAGCCGGTCGATGCTGCCGACCCTCTCCGACGCCAGCGATACCGAAAGCGGGCGCGCCGCGTCGGCAACCTGGTCCTGAAGAACGTCAGTGGTCTGCACCCTCATGCGCTCGTATGACTCGCTACCGGGCGACCGTCGGCGTCCGACACGTTCCTGCCTGCAGGGACATGAGCAACGACGATCGCCACCTTCTCTTCACCTTCCATCCCTCTCTGTCGATCCGGCGTGCAGGCGCATGTGGCGCGGACCCCCTGCCGTTCCCGGATTGTCCCGACGGACACCGGAGCAACGCAGGGAGCCTCCTGTGTCGCGGCGCGCCAGACGCGCCAGACACCCTTCCTGCCTCTTGCCGTGTGATCCTCCCTGGTCTCAGCACTATAGTATATCCGCTGCGGACGTGCGGATCAAGCAAAAACCCCTGAGATCTCGGGGATATTTGCCGACGTCGCAGGACCAGGGGACCGGCGCCGGGCGGCCCCGTGGCGTCCGTCGTGTCGGAGGACTACCCGATCGGCCGCGTTTGGCGTATGATGGGCGTGTGTCTGACAACAGCCGAAACCTTCTGAGAGGTACCCTGATGCATTTGAGTCGTATCGTCTTTCATCCGGATACGTATCCGACCCGCGAACACTATCCGTTCAATCTCGACATCTTCCATCGAACCGCAGATATCGTTCTCGAGCGCCCTGTGACGATGTTCGTCGGCGAGAACGGCACGGGCAAATCGACGCTGCTCGAAGCGGTGGCGCGCAAGGCCGGCATCCACATCTGGCAGGATTACGGGCGGACGCGATTCCAGTACAATCCCTACGAGAATAAGTTCCATCGGTGCATCTCAGTGGAATGGGCCGACGGTGGCGTGCCCGGCTCGTTCTTTGGATCGTCGGTGTTCCATGACTTCGCCCGCATCCTCGATGAATGGGCGGCCGCCGACCCGGCCCTGCTCGAATACTTCGGCGGCAAGTCGCTGCTGACCCAGTCGCACGGCCAGTCGATCATGTCGTTCTTCAAGGCCCGCTACGAGATCAAAGGGCTCTATCTGATGGACGAGCCGGAGACGGCGCTGTCGCCCGCAACGCAGATCGCGCTGCTGAAGCTGCTCGCCCGCATGGCGGCCGCCGGACACGCGCAGTTCATCATCGCCACGCACTCGCCCATCCTTTTGGCCTGTCCCGGTGCGGCGATCTACAGTTTCGACGAGATTCCCATCCAGCCGATCGCGTATGAACAGACGCCCCACTATCAGACGTATAAGAACTTCATGAACGATCCGCACAAGTACTGCAACAATCACCAATGAGAACCCTGGAGGATATCATGACCGCAAGGCGACACGATTTCAGAATACCGATGATCTCGCTGACCGTCTGCGCGGCCCTGGCGTCTCTGTGCTGGGCGGCCGGCGAAAAGGGTCTGGAGCGAATCCGCGCCAGCGACGATGGGAGGCACTTCGTCGGCGCTGAATCCGGCCGGCGATTCATCGCCTGGGGCGTCAATTACGATCATGACGATGACGGGCGCCTGCTCGAAGACTACTGGCAAAACGAATGGCCGACCGTCGTGGAGGACTTCGGCGAGATCAAAGCCCTCGGCGCCAACGTCGTCCGGGTCCACTTGCAGGTCGGGCGATTCATGAACGCGCCGCAGGAGCCCAACGACGCGTCGCTGGCCCGGCTGGCCGACCTCGTGAAGCTGGCCGAGCGGACGGGGCTCTATCTCGACGTTACCGGCCTGGGCTGCTACCACAAGCAGGATGTGCCCGCCTGGTACAACGCCATGAACGAGGCGCAGCGATGGGACGTCCAGGCGCAATTCTGGGAGGCGGTCGCCAAGACCTGCGCGCACAGCGACGCGATCTTCTGCTATGACCTGATGAACGAGCCGATCCTGCCCGGCGGCGACAAGGTCGAGACCGACTGGCTGGCAGGCGACTTTGCGGGCAAGCATTTCGTTCAGCGGATCGCGCTCGATCTGGCCGGCCGCCGCCGGGAAGAGGTGGCCAGGGCCTGGGTCGATGCGCTCGTTGCCGCCATCCGCAAGCACGATGCCCGAAGCATGGTCACGATCGGCGTGATCCCGTGGGCGATGACCTGGCCGAAGGCCAAGCCCCTCTTCTATTCCAAAGAGGTCAGTGAGAACCTGGATTTCGTCAGCGTGCATTTCTATCCGGAGCGAGGTGAAATCGACAAGGCCCTGAAGGCGCTGGAGGTCTACGACGTCGGCAAGCCTCTGGTGATCGAGGAGATGTTCCCCCTTCGTTGCAGCCTCAACGAGATGGACGCCTTCATCGACGGCTCACGGCAGATCGCCGACGGCTACATCAGCTTCTATTGGGGCAGGACCGCCGAGGAATACAGCCGCCAGCCGCACGACCTCAAGGGCATGCTCCTCCGCGGCTGGCTCGAATACTTCCAAACCAAGACCCCCGAAATCATCGACACGTCCGGCCGGCGAAACTGAGCGCCGTGCCAGAGCCTCCGTTCGGTCGCCTGCTGCCTGTCACGTCGAGTATCTTTCACGTTTGCATGAGGGCGATCCGCCTGTGGCGGACGTCGCCCCTACAGGCGTCAATCGCGTATGCGAACCGGAAGATACATCGAATCGATGGCCAGCCCCCTCGACTGCACTTCGTTTCGCTCTGGGTGACAACGGCGTGTGTAGATTTCCGGGGCACCGGCACTTCTGAGCCTTTGAAGCGTCTGGGTGGCAGACTCAAAGCCTGTCTTGAGCGACGTCGAAAGATCCACAGGACTTGGGGATGGCCGGAAGTGTCGGCGTCTCTGGATACACAAGCCCAAACGCCATCCCCAAGGCTATGCCTTCAGGCTGCCACGCGCCTGTCTGAAGGCAAGTTCGTGCACAGGCTCCAGCAGCAGACCTTGTCATTCCGACCGGAGCGCCGCGAAGCGGAGGAATCTGGTTGCGAATGAGGTACAGGCCCAGTCTCTGGCCAGATGCTTCGGCTTCGCTCAGCATGACAAGCGCGGGGCCGCTGCGCAACATGCACCGCACCCTATCGCGGCGGGTGCGATTCATGTCTGGAGGTAGATTTTCGCAGAGCCCGCCAACAAGTCGTGTCGCTCCCTGTAGGGCGAGGCATGCCTGGCCCCTACGGGCGTGAATCGCATATGCGAACCGAAAGATACATCGGATGGATGGCCAGACCCCTCGACTGCACGACATTTCGCTCGGGGTGACAAGGGGTGGGCCGTTGTGTGCGCCAATGTCATCTCCAGGTGCGGGTGCGGTCGGTGCGGCGGTGGAAGGCGGTGGAGACCGATTGGGCGCGGGCCTTGAGGAGCGTCTGGCGGCCTTGGGGGTTTCGGGTGTAGAGGGCCTCGCAGGGGCCGATGTAGCGGGCCCACATCCGGCGGAAATGCTCGGCGGACTCTTTGTTCTTCGCGAGGGCCCTGGGCACGGCGTGGTAGTCTTTCCGCATGAAGGGGCCGAGCGGGCTCTTTCGCACGAGCAGATAGCGTGGATCGTCGATGGGGCCGAGCAGTTCCTGGAGGGCTTCGAGGAAGACCGATCGCTCCCGCGTGCTGCCGCCCTTGACGGAGCAGGCGACCAGGCCATACTCCCGGCGTTGCGCGATGACGCGGGGCCGGGCACGGCGGGCGTCGATGACACCGGCCTCGACGAGAGCCTTGAGCAGGGCGTTGCCGATCTGCTTCATGCTCGATGCGACCGAGCCGTGACGCAACAGCAGCCACAGGGCCTTGAAGAACTTCGGAAGGGCCGCCACCGCCGCCAGGGCCGACACGGCCGCCAGAAGGAGCATCAGCACCCGCAGCGGCCAGGACGCAGCGGATCGGGACATCCAGATCGAGAAGGCCGATACGCCCCAGAACCACACCTGCCACAGCACCGCCAGGACCGTCCGCGTGACCACGAAGTCGCGCGGCAGCGCCAGTTGCGAGGTCGTGACCTCTTCGGCCATGGCCCCGATGCGGGCGGCGCCGAGCGCCAGCTCCCATCGCGTTCGCAGGCCGCCGCGATCCCGTGCCTGCTGCGTCATGGTCGCGTTGATCTGGTCGATCCGAGTCGGGTCGTAGGGAGGGTTGCCGAGCCCGAGCCGGGACAAGCCGCTTTCGATTGCGCTTCTCTTGAACGAGACGCCGACAAAGGCCTTGAACCGACGCATCAGTGTATCGAGGTCCTCGCCCGGTTCGGCGACCCCGGTCTCCTGGCAGACCAAGTGCCAGATGTTGGCGGTCTTGGTGGGGTGGCCCTCTTCGGTTCGGATGGCGCGGCCGCGCATCTGGTTGCTGAGCATATACGAGCCGACGAAGCTGGCGAGGATCAGCGTGTTGACCGACGGCGCGTCCCAGCCTTCGCCGAGCAGCGAGGTGGTCCCGACCAGCACGGTGACGCCGCCCTGGCGGAACAGATTCGTGACGAGCGCGACGATCTTCTGCTTGTCGGCGCCGCGAACGACGACCTCGCAGAACCGCTCGTCGTGGGCCAGCGGCTTGAAGGCGATGCTGCCAGAGTCGATTCCGAGGTCCGCGCCGATCGCTCGCAACGACTCCTGCGTGTCGGAAGGGACGACGGTCAGCGTTCCCGTGAGGATGCCGAGCCGGACGTCGGGGGCCTTGCTGCGGCGGATCTGCTCGAAGATCGGCACGACGCCCAGTCGCTTGAGGTCTTTGGTGTCGGTCGTGTCCCTGGGGAAATCGGCGCTGCGAACGAAGTCGGTCAGGACGACCATTCGCAGAGCCGGACCGAGAGATTGGCCCTCCATCTCGACGATGTCCTCGATGCTCTTGAGCTTCGAGGCGCTTCGCGTCAGCAATTGGGCGGTCCGGCTCGTGCTCCGCAGGCTCACCGTGCGCCGCTCGATCGCACCGATCCGCTTGAGGTCGCGGGCGATCTGCTGGAACAGACCCTTGTGGGCTTCAAACGACTTGGCGTGGCTGTAGAGGCAGCCGGTCAGCAGGGTCTGGAGCCATTCGAGCGTCAGCGGGCGGCACTTGCGCCGCGAGAAGCCGATCGCGGCCAGCAGCTTCCTGGGCGGCCGGCCTCGAACGTGACTGAGGAAGATGGCGACGCTCGAATAGAAACCCGGATCGGCGAGGATCTCCTCGACGTGCGTCCCAGGCTCGACGACGCGGCGGTCGCCTTCAAGGGCCTGGATGAATGCCTCATTGCCGGTCAGCGCCTTGACGGAGGCATCGACCTGGCGACGGAACTCCGCGAGTTCGGCCTGCTCGGCCCGCAGCGGCGTCGAGATGTACACGTAATCCTGGTGCGGGCAGAGGTTCCTCTCCTGCACCAGCTCGGGCACGGTGATCTCCGCGTCGATCGAGCCGCACAAATCGACATAGCGGTCCCACTCGAACGGCGAGACGTCGAACGGCGCGGTGGCGGTCAGCGCCACAACCGTCGGCTCGTTCAGGTTCTTCTTCACATCGATCAGACACCGCCACCACTCATTCCTCAGATGGTGCGCCTCGTCGAGCACGAGCGTGCGAACGTCCAGCGCGCCCAGCTTCTTCAGCAGAGCGGCCTTCCGAGCCGATCGGGGGCCGTTTTTGCCCGCTTTCTCGCCGGCCGGCTGCGGTTGCTGGTCTTCCTCTTCCTCCTCCTGGCCCGAGTAGACGCTGTGCAGACCCTGATAGGTCGAGACGGTGAGGAATCGCGGGTCGCGAATGTCCCGCGAGACCCAGTCGGGCAGACCCGGACCACGATCGCTGAACAGGCCGACGAGCCGGTCGATCCACTGGTCGCGGATGGCGACGGTCGGGGTGAAGATCAGCGTGGGCCGGTTCAGCCGACGGACGACCTCCAGGCCCAGCACCGTCTTGCCCGAGCCGGGCGCCGCGACGATGTGCAGGTGGTTGTCGTCGAGGTAGTCGTCCAGCTCCGACAGCACGCGCTGCTGGTAGCGACGCCAGGGCTTGCGGAACTGGATGTCCGAAGGAAACGTCTTCACCTATGAGGCCCGGAGAATGAAATACCAGTAGCCGATTGCCGCCAGAATCTGCACCAGGATGATGCCGATGAATACCATCCTGAATTTGAGTTTCTGCGTCTTGTGCCGGAACAGTCCCTGGGCCCCCAACGCGCCGGGGCTGCCCCCGGCCAATGCCGCCAGATGCAAAATCACCTCCGGCACGCGTCCGCCGCGCAGGACCGCCTGTCGCTTGTCGTAGCCGTAAAGGACCACGGTCACGGCGTTGATGCCGATCAGATAGGCGTACAGCCCCGGCAGGCCGAGCCACCAGAGCAGGATCGATGCCACGGCGACGAGAATCGCCAGAATCCAGAAGAATGTCTTTTTCGGTTGCCGTCGGGTCATCTTCCAAGCCGCCACACATCACACGCCGAAGGTCGCGCCGATGGCCTTGGCGGCCCGGACCAGCGGGTGGTTCTTTGGGACTTTCTTGATCTTGCCGGCAATGCTGGCCAGGGGGACGCTGGAAATCCCGCCGCCCTTCCAGACCACCAGGCGGTTCCGGACGCCCGCGGCCAGCAGTTCGATTGCGGAGTGGCCGAACATCGTCGCCAGCGTCCGGTCGCGCGGCGTCGGCGTGCCGCCCCGCTGGACGTGCCCGAGGACCACTGCGCGACAATCCAGGCCGGTCTGCCGGTTGATGTCTTCGGCCAGCTTCTCGCCGATCCCGCCCAGGCGGATCGGGTCGGGACTATGCGCAACGCGCTTGAGGACGACCATCTGCCCGCCCTTTTCCTTCGCCCCTTCCGAGACGACGATGATGCTGAAGCGTTTTCCTTTCTTGGATCGCCCGATGACGTATTGGCAGACGGTGTCGAGTTTGTAGGGGATTTCCGGGAGGAGGATCACGTCGGCGCCGCCGGCGGCCCCGGCGTACAGGGCGATCCAGCCGGCGTAGCGACCCATCACCTCGACGATCATCACGCGCTGGTGCGAACTGGCGGTGGTGTGGACCTTGTCGATGGCTTCGGTTGCCGTCGTGACGGCCGTGTCAAAGCCAAACGTGACATCGGTGCCCGCCAGGTCGTTGTCGATCGTCTTGGGCACGCCGATGACGGTCAGGCCCTTCTTGGCGAATCCGGCCGCCGAGGCCATCGTGCCGTCGCCGCCGATGCAGACCAGGGCGTCGATATCACGCTCCTTCAGGGCGCGGAGGCATCGATCCGAGACGTCCTTCATCTGCGTGCGTCCGCCCGTTGTGACGGGGAAGTGGAACGGATTGGACGTGTTGCTGCTGCCCAGAATCGTGCCGCCAACGGTGAGGATGTTGCTGGTTTGTTCGTAGGTCAGGCGGTCGATGCGGTTCTCGATGAATCCGAGGTAGCCGTCCTGAATGCCCCAGACGGTCAGACCGTGGTCGTTGATAGCCGTTTTGGTCACCGCTCGAATCACGGCGTTCAGGCCGGGGCAGTCGCCTCCGCCCGTCATCACGGCGATCGATTTCAGTTTGGCTTTGGCCATGCGTTGTCCCTCTGTTTTCTGTCCGCTGCTGTCAGTGCTATCGTTCGGGCCCGATCCCGGGATACATCAGGATCGGCTCTGCCGACCCATCTTAGCCGTTGATTGAACCTCTGAAAACAACAATGCGCTGACAGCAGGTCCTTCTGTCCAGACGGGCACACAACCGGTCTGTGCTTGTCAGCAGCACGCCCGGAATGATAGAGTACCCTGGTGCTCATCGACAAAACGGTCCTTGGGAAGGAGAAACAGCATGAGGTGGGAGTACCGGACGGTTAAACTGGCTACGAGCGGCTTTCTGGGCGGCAAGTTCGACGAGAACCAGCTCGACGCCTACATGAATCAACTGGGCTCCCAGGGGTGGGAGCTGGTGGCCGGCTTCGATACGAACAAGAGCTACGGCGAGACGCGCGACGTCGTCGTGATTTTCAAACGTCCCCTGCCGTGATTGTCTCCTCTGTGCGGGATTGCGACGGCGGAAATGCGATGGTGAACCTCAGGACGTACGGAGGCGGACCGTTCGGCGTGGCGGTGATCCACGGCGGGCCCGGCGCCGCCGGACAGATGGCGTCCGTGGCGCGGGAGCTGGCCCGCGATGGGGGCGTGTTGGAGCCCCTTCAGACGCAGGCGTCCGTCGATGGGCAGATCGAGGAACTCAAGACCGTATTGGAGGCGAATGCCGATCTTCCCGCGATTCTCGTCGGCTTCTCGTGGGGAGCGTGGCTGAGCTACCTCTGCGCCGCGCATCATCCCGGTCTGGTGAAGAAGCTGATCCTCGTCTCCAGCGCGCCGTTCGAAGAAAGATGTGCCTCGGGCATCCTCCAGACGCGGCTGAGTCGTCTGAACGCCGACGAGCGCAGAGAGGTCCAGGCGATGATGGAAGCCATGAAGGACCCGAACCTGGCCGACGCCGATGCGCTGCTGGCTCAGTTCGGCAGGCTTTTCGCCAAGGCCGACGCCTGCGACCCGCTGACGCTCGATAGCGACGAGTTGCAGACCTCCTGGTCGATTCACCAGAGCGTCTGGAGCGAGGCGGCCCACCTGCGCAGCAGCGGTCGGCTTCTGGACCTCGGCCGGCGAATCGACTGCCCGGTCGTAGCCGTTCACGGCGACGAGGACCCGCACCCGGCCGCAGGCGTCCGCGAGCCGCTCGCCGCTGTCGTGAACGACTTCCAGTTCGTCCTTCTGCGCAACTGCGGACACACACCCTGGATCGAACGGCGGGCCCGCGACACGTTCTACCGCGTCGTCCGGGAACAGTTGCGCGCAGGCACATAGGCTCGGCGCGTCCGAGAAACGGTCGGGTGACGCGTGCGGACGCTGAGGTCCTTCGTTCTACAGCGGCGTTCCGACGGATTCCGAAGCGGCCGGGAGCGGAAATGGCAGAAAAAGACGAAGACCCGTTGGAGACGCGGGGTTTGCACGCCGATGAATACGCTCGGACAGCGGTTCAGCCGGTCTGAATCCCGCCACACGGCGGGGCCGGGGCCGCCGGAACGAATGATCGGATCAGAGCATGGAAACCAAAAACGTGACAACGTCATCTCTCAAGGGCGTGCTGCTGGACAGCGCCAAGGAAGTCTTCGAATCGATGGTCTTCATGCCGCTGGAGGAAGTCGAAGGGCAGAAACCCGACCCGACAGGAGTGACGTTGCTCGGGACGATCACATTCGCCGGAAACATCGAAGGCTGTCTGGGCGTCTGCTGCAACATGACCGGCGCCCGCGCCATCGCCGCCGGCATGCTGTGTATGGACTCGCCCGATGAGCTGGCCGACGACGACCTCGTCGACGCCATGGGCGAAATCGCCAACATGGTCATGGGAGCGGTCAAAACCCGCATCCAGGACAATTACCAGAGCATCCTGATCTCCGTCCCCTCCGTGGTCCAGGGACGCGAATTGCGAAGCCGTCCGAATGAGGGGATGGTCCGGGTCGCTGCAACCACATGCGTCGGGGGCGAGCACCCCGTCGAATTCTCCCTGGTCTATCGCGAGGGCGCCGGCGCGTAGCGCGTAGGATGGGCTTTTAGCCCAGGCGGATTGGAACGATCGAAATGAACGGCATGGGCTGACGCCCATCCCACATTGACTGTCCGACACGTGCGACAACCAGCGCAATGTGCGCAGGGCGTCAGGATCACATCGGGGCAGGCCCCTGCTCGGGGTAGGGATAGCTTCGATGGTACCCGCCGCCGAGCAGGTCCTTCTTCAACGCCTCGACGGCCGCTTGCGCATGATTGTCAAACCGCAGGAAGGTCTCCGTCAACGCCGAGCCGACGATGGCCCCGGTCTCGCTGTCAACGACCCGAACGCGCAGCTTCATCAGTTTGCCCGGGCGATCATCGTCCTTGTAGTAATTGCACAAGAACAGCGCCTCGACGCCGAGGATCTGCTTGATGCGGGCCCGCGTGCTGTCGTTGAGCCGGCCTTGAAGCAGGTCCTGCTCGCCGATGATTTTGGCCAGCTCACCCCGCTCGACGAAGGTGATGGGCTTGCCGACGAAGGTCTTCACGTAGGCGGCCATGAAGATCTGCTCCTGCTCGGGGTCCAGGCCGAGCACGGCCAGGCGCTCGTAGCTGATCAACTCGGGTTTGGTGAAGACCGCCCGCGTATTGCCTTCGCAGCCGGCCAGGAAGGCCGGGATCATCACGGCGCCGACGACAGCCATTGCTCTGCCTCGTCCGTTCATCGCTATCACTCCCTGATAAATGTGGCGAATCCTGCTTTCGCTGGGCCAACGGCCCACGTGAACACAATACCAGCTATCTTCTTCTATCGGCCAATCGCATCCGAACTCTGTTGCCATTCTGGCAGCGGCCTGTGGAAATCAGACCCGCGTTTGTCCCTGTCCCTGGCGAGGCCTTGCAGACCGGTGAGACCGTGGTAAGATGGCACGGCAAAGGAATAGCTCGAATCGCTCTGAATCCCCGTGGAGGACAGAACCGATGCGCATCGGCATCATCTCCGACACACACGACAACCATCGCAGCGTCCGCCGGGCGATTGAGATCTTCACCGAAGGCGGCATCGCGTGCATTCTCCACGCCGGCGACATGACGGCACCGGCCACGGCGGCGCTGTTCGCCGACTTTGGCGTCGGCGCGCGTCACGACCGGTTCATTGCGGTCCTGGGCAACTGCGATGCGGACCGCGTCTCGCTCAGAGGCACCATCGAGGCCTTCGGCGGCGAAGCGCATGAGTCCTGCTTCGACGGGCAGCTCGACGGCAGGACGGTCTTCATGGCGCACAAACCCTCTTCGGTCCGTCCGGCGATCGACAGCCAGGCCTACGACCTGGTCGTCTACGGCCACACGCACCATCAGGACACCCACCGCGTCGGCAGGACCCTGATCGTCAATCCGGGGGCGGCGAGGGACTGGATGACCGCTGAAGGCCACGTGGCGATCGTCGATCTGGCCGACCTGAGCGTGACCTTCGAACCCCTGAGATGATCGTGCGAAGAACGCACCGACGGCCCCGACACCCCGATGCTCCAAACGAACACAGGGGCGAGTAGAAACTCGCCCCTGCGGTCAATTCCCTTCTGTCCCGTGACGCGCCGTTCCCCTCGAAACGCCCGCCACGGTGGCCGGCGTCGTCACGCGCGCAGCTTGCGGTAGTTCTTCAGACACAGATCGATGGCTTCGAGCGGCGGATACACGTCCTTCTCCTCCTCGATGATATACCACTGCGTGCCGCCGATGGTCTCGCAAACGGAGAAGACTTCGTCCCAGGGGACGTCGCCTTCGCCGATGATGGCGTTCTTGTTCGTCTTCGAATGTTCTTTCAGATGGACCGTGAGCGACCGGCCGGGGTACTTCTTCAGATAGGCCACCGGATCGCCGCCGCCGTCCATGCAGTTGCCTGTGTCCATCTGCATGACGACGTGCTTGCCCGTGTTGCCGAACAGAATGTCCCACGGTACGTCGCCGCCGTCGAGGGCATGGAAGTCATGGGCGTGGCAGTGATATCCCACGACCATGCCGTGCGCCGGGACCTTCTCGGCCAGTTGATTGAATCGTTTGGCGTACGCCAGCCAGGCCTCTTTCGGGCTGGCGTCGTTGGGCTGCAGCCACGGGACGATGAGGTACTTGTTGCCCAGGATCGTGTTGAACTCGATGGTCGCGTCGAGGTTGGCGTCGGAGAGCGTATCCATCTGAGTGTGCGTGCCGCAGCACTTCAGGCCGTTGTCGTCGAGGATCTTGCGCAGGTCCTTGGCGGAGTAATCGTAGTAGCCGGCGAACTCGACGCCGTCGTACCCCATCGCCGCCACCTTGGCGATGGTGCCGGGCAGGTCCTTGGCGCACTCGGCGCGGACCGAGTAGAGCTGCACGCCGACGGGGAGCTGACGTTTGGCGAACGTGTTCCGCATGCCGTTTCCGCAGCCGGCGCCCATCAGCCCGGCGGCAGCGAAAGAGGCGGCGGTGGTCGCCAGAAAGTCACGACGGGAGAGTTTGGAGTGCCCTTGGTTCTTCTTCATGTTCCTTCACCTCGTTTCATCGTCCTGTTCGATTCCGTTGATCGGTCACGTAGGTCCCGCAGGACCTGCTCATCGGCCCTTGATTGTAGGGACCCCGCAGATGGCGGTCAAACGCAAAAAGCCGTACCCGCTGCCCGATGGGAACCGTCGTTGGCCCAAAGGCCCCCCTGTGCTTCTGTCGCGACGAGGCCGGAAAACCGTTGCGAAATTGCTTCTGACCGGCCATGATGGTGGTCCGTTCATTTTGCGCACAGATTGAGGAGAATGCTATGAATCGTCGCCAATTCCTTCAGACCACCGCCGCCGGGATTGCCTTGTCCTCTTTCGGAGGACTCGTGCCCGCCTTCGCGCAGCCCAAACCCAAGCGCGTCGCCCTGATCGGGACCGGCTGGTACGGCAAGAGCGCGTTGTTCCGACTGCTCCAGATCGCGCCGGTCGAGGTCGTCGCCCTCTGTGACGTGGACCGGAACATGGTGGCCGAGGCCGCCCGGATGGTCGCCGACCGTCAGGCCTCCAAGAAGACGCCCCGCACCTACGGCGACTACCGCCAGATGCTCAAACAGGAAGAGCTGGACATCGTGCACGTGGCCACGCCCGACCACTGGCACGCCCTGGCGATGATCGCAGCGGTCCAGGCGGGCGCCGACGTGTATGTCGAGAAGCCCCTCAGCACCGATATCGTCGAGGGCCAGGCGATGCTGGCGGCGGCAAGAAAGTACGGCCGCATGGTCCAGGTCAACATGCAGCGGCGTAGCACGCCGCACCTGATCGAGGCCCGCAAGCGGGTGATCGAAGCCGGCCTGCTCGGCAAGATCGCCCATGTCGAAATCTGCTGCTACTATCACATGCGGGCGCGGGGCCAGGCGCCCGAGATGACCCCGCCCGAACACCTCGACTACGAGATGTGGACCGGCCCGGCGCCGGCGCGGCCCTACAACCGCTGGGTCCATCCGCGCGGCTGGCGGGCCTTCATGGAGTACGGCAACGGCATCGTCGGCGACATGTGCGTGCACATGCTCGACATGGTCCGCTGGCTGCTCGATCTCGGCTGGCCCACCCACGTCAGTTCCTCCGGCGGCATCCTCGTCGACAAGGCGAGCACCGCCAACATCAGCGACACCCAGATCGCCACGTTCGACTTCGGCGACCTGCCGGTCGTCTGGACCCATCGCACCTGGGGCAGCGCCCCCGATCCGGAGTATCCCTGGGGCGGCGTCATCTACGGCGACAAGGGCACGCTCAAGGTCGATGTCCACAAGTATGAGTTCATCCCGCAAGGCCAGGGCGAACGGCTCAGCGGCAAGGCCCTCTACGAGTACGACAAGTACCCCGAAGACGAGACCGAGAAGGACCTGGAGCGGCACGTCGCAGCCCCGATGCGGCGCCACTGGCAGAACCTCCTCGATGCGATCGAGACGC
>Ga0209312_1001023_pt1 | contig 21698 bp, 16 predicted proteins | sample BioC13SIPDNA_4_FD_185744 | JGI IMG/M metagenome (GOLD analysis project Ga0209312, IMG submission 185744) | Anaerobic biogas reactor microbial communites from Washington, USA - Biogas_R1_B C13 SIP DNA (SPAdes) (version 2) | ecosystem: Engineered > Bioreactor > Anaerobic > Unclassified | place... | reverse complement strand
CGGAAAGCCGGCCGGCGAGCTCATCAGCCCGGCAGAGAACACCTGGTGCCCCGGGTGCGGCAACTTCGCAATCCAGCACATGATGAAGTCGGCCATCGCCGAGCTCTCGGAGGAGGAGGGCATACCCCTTGAAAACTTCGTCCTCCTCGGCGGGATCGGCTGCCACGGAAAACTGGTGGACTACTTAAACATCAACAGTTTCTACGGCATCCACGGCCGCTCGATACCGGCGGCCACCGGGATGCGCCTCGCAAACCCGGACCTTCGGGTGATCTGCCACGTCGGGGACGGCGACATCTATGCTGAGGGGCTCGACCATCTCATCTTCGCTGCCAAACGGAACAGCGACATCACGGTCATCGTCCACGACAACCGGGTCTACGGGCTGACGACCGGACAATACACCCCAACCTCACCCTTCGGGTTCCGCGGCCGTTCCACACCCGGCGGGATCACAGAGCACCCCATAAACCCGCTTGCGGTGATGCTCGCCGCCGGGGCCACCCATGTAGCCCGGGGCTACACGAAGAAGGTCAGGCATCTCAAGGACCTCTTCAAGGAGGCGATCATGCACCGGGGGTTCTCGTTCATCGACGTCCTCCAGATCTGCGCGACCTACTTTAACCTGACCGACTACTACAACGCCCACGCCTACGAGATGCGAGAAGGGGAGGTTGATACTGGCAGATTTGAGAGCGCCCTTACAGAAGTCAGGGAGTGGGATTACGACAGGGAGGCTCCGATCGCGCTCGGAACGTTCTACTCGGTCGAAAAACCGGTCTACGAGGAGAAGTTCCAGTCGCTCACCGCCGGGAAGCCGGACCGGCGGGAGCTCGTCCGGAAGGTGCTAGAGGAGTGGCGGTGACCCGGGGTAAAATCTTCAGTCAGAACGCCGTGGTCTTCGGGGAGTTGAGAGCCAGCTCCCCGGTTCCTGCCGGAAGACCTCGAGAGGCTGGCAAATTTATTCAAACAAATTAATATAATTCTATTTTTATACAGTAGTGGCCTGATAAAAGCCGCCTGGTGCTACAGGAGTTCCGGCACGGAGGGCAGCTTTTCGAGGTCATCGGTCCCGTGAGCATCAGAAGAGGATACCAGGGTGAAGCATGGTCTTTGAGGTAAAAGAGAGCCTGACGGACAAAGAGGTCGACCACGGCTTAAAACTCGTCATCAGGGACGGCCTCGCCACCCAGGCGATGGTGACCCTGACCGGCGGCATCTTCCTCGTAGCCTTCGCGCTCCAGCTTGGGGCGTCCAATACCGTCATCGGACTGCTCGCCGCCATCCCACCGCTCGCCGAACTCCTGCAGATGCCCGCCATCTACGTCGTCGACCGGGTGCAGAAACGGAGACTGGTGGTCGTGGCGGCCTCGCTTGTCGCCCGCCTCTTCTGGGTTCCCATCATCCTGATACCGTTCTTCCTCTCGCCGGAACGGGGAATCTTCGTGCTCATCGCCTCGATAGTCCTCTACTCATCATTCTCGGCGTTCTCGCACTGCGGTTGGAACTCATGGATGCGGGACCTGATACCCCAGGACAGGCTCGGGGCCTTCTTCTCACGGCGGTTGACCCTCTCGACAGGGCTTGCGCTTGTCATCAGCCTCGTCGCGGGTTTCTTCATCGACTCGTGGGAGGCCGTATTCCCTGACCTTGCGGCCTACGGCTACTCGCTCCTCTTCCTCCTCGGGCTCCTCGCCGGACTTTTCGGGATCACGCTCCTCGCGCGGACACCCGAACCCCGGATGGTCGCTGACGGTGAGGAGGACGGCCTGCTTGCCGCCATCGCAAAGCCGTTCCAGGACATCAACTTCAAGAACCTCATCATATTTCTCGGCTCATGGAACTTCGCCGTCAACCTTGCAGCGCCGTTCTTCACGGTCTACATGCTGCAGAGGCTCGGCCTCGATATCTCGCTCGTCGTCGCGCTCAGTGTCCTCAGCCAGGTCATGAACATCATCTTCTACCGGTCATGGGGCCGGATATCTGACCGGTTCTCCAACAAGTCGGTCCTCTCCGTCAGTGGCCCCTTGTTTATGCTCGCTATCTTTGCGTGGATGTTTGTGACGCTCCCCGAGATCTATGCCCTGACCTACCCGCTGCTCATCCTCATCCACATCCTGATGGGGATATCGCTAGCAGGGGTCTCGCTTGCGTCCGGGAACATCAGCCTGAAACTTGCCCCGCAGGGCCAGGCGACCAGTTACCTTGCGGCAAGCACCTTCACGAACTCGGTCGCCGCCGGGATCGCCCCGATCCTCGGCGGGCTCTTCGTGGACTTCTTCGCGGAGCGCGAACTGATCTGGACGCTGATCTGGAAAGACCCGGTGCGGGAGCTTGTCTTTGTCACCCTCGACCTGAAGCAGTGGGAGTTCTTCTTCTTCTTCGCCTTCCTCCTCGGGCTCTACTCTCTCCACCGCCTGAGCGCGGTGCAGGAGGAGGGGGAGGCGAAGGAGCAGGAGGTCGTCGACGAGCTCATCGCCGGAGTCCGGCGGGACATGCGAAACTTCTCCCCGGCCGGCGGCCTCCGGGACCTGGTGAAGTTCCCCTTCTCGACCACCCGGGGGCGCCGGAAGAAGAAACGGTAGTGGTGGGGTGGCGCTCCGATACCCTCATATACCGAAGGGATAAGCCCCTATCCGGTATCATGGACCGGAACTATATCCACCCAGGTCTCATCGCCACTGCAGTCTTCGCGTTGGTGCTGGCCTCCGGGTGCGCAGGCGTCCACCCACTGCCGGGGGGAAACAGCACTCTTGCATCTTCGGGAACGCCAGAGGGCGCTGTTGGGCTCCCGGAGCCCAGCTTCAATGGCAATGTCTCGGTCGAGGAGGCGCTCCGGGAACGGCGGTCGGTCAGGGCTTACGCTGAAGTGCCGCTGACGCTCACTGATGTCGGGCAGATCCTCTGGGCGGCACAGGGAGTCACGGACGATCGGGGGTACCGGACCGCTCCCTCAGCCGGCGCCCTCTACCCCCTGGAGGTCTACCTTGTCGCGGGTAACATCATGGGCCTTAAGCCCGGGATCTACCACTACCAGCCCGGTGAACACCTGCTGATCCAGACCGCCAGCGGGGATCAGCGGGCAACCCTGCAGGCGTCGGCCGTCAACCAGACTTCGGTTGGCGACGCCCCGGCGACGGTCGTCATCGCCGCGGTCCCTGACCGGACGACCGCGAAGTACGGCGAGCGCGGGATGCGTTACGTCTCCATGGAGGCCGGGCACGCCGCAGAGAACGTCTACCTCCAGGCGGCGGCGATCAACCTCGGCACCGTCACCATCGGGGCGTTCGACGACGATAACGTCCGGGAGGTTCTCGGACTCCCTGAGAACATAACGCCGCTCTATCTCATGCCGGTGGGGAGGCCGGTTCCGGGGAACGTTTGAAGTCACGGGTTTCCCGCAGGGTCGCGAGATGAATGCCCTCGGAATTGTCCTGACCCGGCGGAACGTCAGGGGTATACCGACCGCCCGTTTCCCCAGGAGGCAGCGAAGAGAATCCTCGCGGTCGCGATGCAGGCTCCCTTCGCCGGAAACGAACCACCTGGCATTTCATCGTCATCAACGACCCGGGCATCCTCTCCTGCATCCCGGCGATCAGTGCCTACCGAGAGGTTTCTTCATCATACCAGCAGCAATCATCGTCTGTGCCTACCGGTCGCCGCTCCCGGAGAAACCGAATTTCCGAATACAAAGCTGTGCTGCGGCGACAGAGAACATCCTTCTCGCCGCTCACGCACTCGGACTTGGCGCGATATGGACCGCCGTCTACCCGGACGCCAACAGGATGCTTGGGTTTGCAAACCACTTCTCGCTCCCGGATGATGTCGTTCCTTTCGCTCTCGTCACTATCGGCTACCCGGCCGTCCGCCCCCGCCCGAGGACCGCTACCGCGAGGGCCGTATCCACCGGAACCGGTGATAAGGGGGCACTGGCGTTAACGTTACACGCTCACTCCGGCCGTGGTGCAGCCCCCTGCACCGACGGCTGCTGCTGGCTGATGCAGTGAATCGCGCCAAAACCCGGGACCATCGCCGTGCAGTCGATGCCGACGACCTCCCGATCCGGGAAGACCTCCTCACCGGTCTTCCCCGCCCAGGAAAGGACGTTGCCGAAGGCGTCGGTGACGAATGAACTCCCGAAGAACCTGATATCGCCTTCGTCGCCTACCCGGTTGACGGCGGCGACGCGGACGCTGTTTGCTATCGCATGCCCCCGCTGCACTATCTCCCATGTATCTGATGAAGTTCCCCTTCTCGACCACCGGGGGGCGCTCCAATACCTTCATATACCGGGGGGGCAAGCCCCTATCCAGTATCATGAATCGGAAATATATCCACCCGGGTTTCATCATCGCTGCGATCTTCGCGTTGGTGCTGGTCTCCGGGTGCGCAGGCATCCAAACTCAGTCTGGAGAGAATAACGCTCCTGCACCGTCAGAAGCGCCGGAAGGCACTGTTGCGCTCCCGGAACCCAGCCTCAAAGGCAACGTCTCGGTCGAGGAGGCGCTTCAGGAACGGCGGTCAGTCAGGGCTTACGCTGGAGCGCCGCTGACGCTCACCGATGTCGGGCAGATCCTCTGGGCGGCACAGGGAGTCACGGACGAACGGGGACACCGGACCGCTCCCTCCGCTGGCCCCCTCTACCCCCTGGAGGTCTACGTTGTCGCGGGCAACATCATGGGCCTTAAGCCCGGGATCTATCACTACCAGCCCGGTGAACACCTGCTCATCCAGACCGCCAGCGGGGACCAGCGGACTGCCCTGCAGGCGGCAGCCGTCGACCAGGCTCCAGTTGGCAACGCCCCGGCGACGGTCGTCATCGCCGCGGTCCCAGAACGGACGACCGCGGATTTTGGCGATCGTGGAATGCGTTACGTCTTCATGGAGGCCGGGCACGCCGCAGAGAACGTCTACCTCCAGGCGGCGGCGATCAACCTTGGCACCGTCACCATCGGGTCGTTCGACGACGATAACGTCCGGGAGGTTCTCGGACTCCCTGAGAACACAACACCGCTCTATCTCATGCCGGTGGGGAGGCCGGTTCCCGGGAAAGGTTGAGGTGCCCGCACCTCCGTGGGTGGCGGGAGGTGAACGCTCTCAACACCATTCTGGCCCGGCAACCGCCTGTAAGGGGGACGCAAGTCTTCCCGGATAAAGCGCTCATGAGGCTATGCCTCATGTTGCACAAAAATGGCCTTCCCGCGCGACGATCCCCAAGTTGATCTTCCCCGGGGTTATTCCCTCAGTAACCCCACCCTTCCCGGCCTCCGGCCTCCTCCCCCGCCCCGGGGGGCGGGGGCAGTGCGTGGTGATATCCAGTGGCAATCCCTATCCTGGAGTTGCTCTGGAGACGGTTTCCCGGAGAGAACAAATGGGAGTCCGGGGATAGCCCGGACCTAGTCCTTCCCCAGGTTTGTCCCTGTACAGTGGACCGTGGTGGCTATCGCCCCTGGGGGAGGGGACGACGGGGAGGGGGGCTTGCCCTCCTCCCCTGTCTCACCGGGTAGCGATACTCGTAACCCCCCACCCGCGCTTCGCGCTCCTCCCCCGATCCTCGCGGGGCCGGGAGCTCGAGCACCGAAGGTTCGCAGGCCGGTGAAAATCCGTGCCTGGGGCAGGTGTCCGCGTGCCAGAGGTGCGAGTAACGACAGTACAGTCGAAGTGATGAAAAACCCATACGGTGGACCGGGGCCCCCGTCCCCCTCACTCCCTCCGCTCCACCGACGGCTGCTGCTGGCTGATGCAGTGAATCGCGCCAAAGCCCGGGACCATCGCCGTGCAGTCGATGCCGACGACCTCCCGGTCAGGGAAGACCTGCTGTATCCGGGCGAGAGCGACCTCATCGTTCGGGTGGCCGAAGACCGGCACCAGCACGGCGGTATTTCCTATGTAGAAGTTAGCGTAACTCGCCGGCAACCGCTCCTCGCCGCCGACCGCTCCCGGCATCGGGAGCGTGATGACCGTCAGGGGGTTCCCGTCCTGGTCGGTCGATGCCCGGAGGATCTCATAGTTCTCCTTCAGGACCGCGTAGTTTACGTCGTCTTCGTTCTCCTCGAGAGCGCAGAGGACGGTTTTCGGGTTCACGAACCGGGCGATATCGTCGATATGACCGTCGGTATCGTCGCCGGCGATCCCCTGCTTCAACCAGATGACGTGACTGACCCCGAGGTAGGCCTCCAGGTATGCCTCGATCTCCTCCCGGGATAGGTCAGGGTTGCGGTTCGGGTTTAAGAGGCACGCCTCCGTCGTGATCACCGTGCCGCGCCCGTTCACCTCGATCGAGCCGCCCTCCATGACGATCCCGGGCGTGAAGACGGGGAGGTCCATATCGCGATTCATGATGAGCGGTATCCGGGTGTCCCCCATGAGTTCCGGGTACTTCCCTCCCCAGGCGTTGAACGTCCAGTGCACCATCGCGAGGCTCCCCGCCTTGCGGTTGACCACGAACGTCGGGCCGTAGTCGCGGAACCAGACGTCGGCGTAATCGGCGACGTGGAAACAGACGCCCCCCGTATCGACACCCTCCTCCTCCAGCATCGCCTCGACCCGGGTGCGCATCCGCTCGCCCGTGACGAGCAGGTTGACGATCTCTGACCCGCGGAGCGCCGCGATGATCTCGACGTAGGCCGCCTCCGCCGCGGCAAGGTCGGGGAACGTCTCCCGGTCGTGGGGCCAGGAGAGCCAGATGGCATCGTGCGGCTCCCACTCCGCCGGCATGTGGTAGCCGAGCGCCTTCGGGGTCCGGCCCGGCGGGAGCCTCCGGGTGAGCATCCCGTAGGTCTCGGGCCTTCGGTTCCGGAAGAAACCCCAGCCCTCCCGGACGGCCTCGTTCATCGAGAGGTCGACCTCCACGACGAGAACCTCCTCGCCGGTCTCCCCCGCCCGGGCAAGGACGTTGCCGAAGGCGTCGGCGACGAACGAACTCCCGAAGAACCTGATATCGCCCTCGTCGCCCACCCGGTTGACGGCGGCGACGTGGACGCTGTTTGCTATAGCGTGGCCCCGCTGCACCGTCTCCCACGCCTCACGCCAGTCGCCCTCGGGGGGCTCTTCCTCCCCTGCAATCCTGCCAAGGGCGGTCGGGTAGAAGATGATCTCTGCGCCCTGCAGCGCAACCGCCCGCGCGGCTTCCGGGAACCACTGGTCGTAACAGATGAGCACGGCGATCCGGCCATACCTGGTATCGTAGACCCGGTAGCAGTCTCCGGGGCGGAAGTAAGTCTTCTCGTAGAAGAGCGGATCGTAGGGGATATGCACCTTCCGGTAGCCCGGGAGCAGCCGCCCGTCCGCATCGATCACCACCGCTGTGTTGTAGTACTCCCCGTCCGCCGTCCGCTCGTAGAGCGGCACGATGATCACCACGCCGTGCTCCCGGGCGAGCGCTGAGAAGGCGCGGGTTGAGGCTCCCGGAATGGTCTCGGCGTAGGCGGAGGCGTCCCGGTCATCATACTGCGGGAAGTAGGGGGTCCGGTAGAGCTCCTGCAGGCAGAGGATCCGGGCACCCTCCTGGATCGCCGCTCTCGCCGCATCAAGGGTGTGAGCCAGGTTGCGGTCAGGGTCGTCGCCAACCGCCGTCTGGATGAGGCCGATCTTCTGTGTGCTCATCTCTATCATCTCACCGTATCGGTAGGTCACTTCAGCGCTTTATATCATCCGCCGGCCATACCGTTATCCGGTATCGCGCCCTGTACCTACAGGAGAGATGGAGTTTGCGACAACCCTCCTCATCGCCGTCGGCCTTGCGATGGATGCGTTTGCCGTTGCGATCAGCGGGGGCGCCACCGTGCGGGAAGACCGGGCGAGGTATGCCCTCATCGTCGGGGCGCTCTTCGGCGGGTTCCAGGCGGGGATGCCGGTGCTCGGGTGGCTCGGCGGGGCGAGTCTCGCCTCGTCCATCGGGATCTACGACCACTGGATCGCGTTTCTGCTGCTTGCCCTGATCGGGGGGAAGATGATCGTCGAGGCGGTGCGGGGGGACGGGGATGGGGTGCAGTTTGCCGGAGGGAGCATGGCAACCTTCCTCGTGCTCGCCATCGCCACCAGCATCGACGCGCTCGCTGTCGGCGTCACCTTTGCCGTGCTGGATACGCCGATCCTCTGGCCTGCAGTCACGATCGGCGCCGTGACCTTCGTGCTCTCCGCCGCCGGAGTTCTGATAGGAAGCGCGTTCGGCCGGGTATCAGGGCGGAAGGTCGAGATCCTCGGCGGCGTTATCCTGATCGCCCTCGGCCTCCGCATCCTGCTTGACCATATTATCTTCTGACGATTTTACCCGGTTTCGTCCAGGATCCGCCTTATGTCAAGGACAAGGTCTTTGCTCTCAGAATCGAGCGCGACAAGCCTGAGATCCTGTGCTGACCTGACCCCGATCCCGAGTTCCGCCGCCCGCGCGATCTGGTCCATCTCAAAGATCCGGCCCCGCATCACCTCCGGCGTCGAGCCGTAGAGCCGGAGCAGGGCGATACCGGCGGCATCGAGGGCGACCCGGTCGGTGCTCGCGAGCATGACCCCCGGTTCGATGAGGCTGCCCCGCTCGGGCCCTCCGGTCGAGAACCCCTCGGCTGCGTCCATGATGGCGACATCACAGGGGCAGAACCGGCTTATCTCGGCGATCATCCGGCGCTGGTGCGGCGAGGTATGGAGTTCAGCCATGTAGTTGTAGCCACCCCGGGGGTCCTTCTTCGCCACGACCCCGACAAGGTTCTTCAGGGAGAGGGAGACGTGCCCGCCGAACCGGTGGGTCTTTAAGCAGCAGGTCTGGACCACCGCGCCAGCCTCCCGGAAGAGCCGGGCGATCAAGAACCCCCGCTTCCAGTGGAGGCCACCCGAAGGGACCGTCTCCCACCCCTCCCGGGGAAGACCATCGAGCGCCACCACCTCTGCACCTGCCCGCTCCGCTATACCGACAGCGCCCCGGTTCTTCAGCACCGCCCGGGTCTCCCCCATCCCGCTCCGCTCCCCGAGCCTGACCCTCCGGGCACCGGCATCGAGGACCTGCCCGATGATGGCCTCCAGGGTGTCGGGATGGGTTGTCGCGGGAAAGGGATCGTCGCTGTTGAAGTTCGCCTTGACCGCAACCTCCTCGCCTTCGAGGGAAGGAGGTCCAATCTCGTGCCAGAGCGCCTCAACGGCGTGGTAACGATCCGATGCATCGATGATGTAGACTTCAGAGGCTGCTGGAGATGCCATGGCCGCAGAGTCTCCGGCAACCCATAAAAATATACGCCGTCCCGGGGCTGGTTCCAGGTAAGATGACAGATCTGGAGTTGAAGGCTATACGAGAAACAGTCTGACCGGGCATGCCGGTATCCGGCGTACCGATCTCCTGCAGCAATCGCGCCCGCGCATCCTCCCCATCACCCGCGGGGCAGGGGAAGCGCATGGATACCCGGAGAAATCCGTTTCCGGGATTTTTCAATCGTCGAAACCGGGGTGGGGTGAGGGGGTTTTCGCGCCTCACACCGTCCCGTAGGTCGTCGTCCGCTGCCGGAGCGCCCGCCCGAGGTCTTCAGCGATCCGCCGCATCTCGCCCGGGTCTAGGTAGTCGGCATCTTCCCCGCCGGCGTCGAGCGAGACATCGTCACAGAACATCGTCCCCCCGAGGTCGTCCGCGCCGGAAAGGAGCGCTACCTCCGCCATCTTCGTCCCCACCTTCCCCCAGGAAACCTGGATGTGGTCAAAGTTGTCGAGGAAGAGCCTTGCCACCGCGACCATCAGGATATCCTCCCTGCCGGTCGCTCCCGCCGGTGCGAGTCCCGCCCGGTAGAGAGCGGTCTTCTCGTGAATGAACGAGAGGGGCACGAACTCGGTGAATCCACCGGTATCGTCCTGGATCTCCCGGAGAACACCGAGGTGCTGGGCCCGGTCCTCCACCGACTCGCAGGAGCCGTACATGATCGTCGCCGTCGAGCGGATGCCAAGGCCGTGCGCCTCCCGTATAACCCGGACCCAGGTCGCCGTATCGCACTTATTCGGGCAGATCACCGTGCGGACAGAGTCCACCAGGATCTCGGCCGCCGTCCCCTGCAGGGTCCCGAGACCCGCCTCACGGAGCCGTTCGATGACCTCCGCAGTCGAGACCCCGCTCCGCTCCGCAGCCCAGGCGATCTCGTCGGGGCTAGCAGTGTGGATATCCACACCTGGAGCAACCTCCCGTACAGAGGAGATAAGGTCGGTGTAGGAGTCAAGCGTGTAGCCGGGGTGAACCCCGGAGAGGAGGCAGATCTCGGTGACGTCGCGACCCACCGCCGCCCGGGCCTTCTCCCGCACGGTCGCGATGTCATCGCAGAACGCCCCCGGATCATCAGCCCGCCGCCCGAACCCACAGAACCCGCAGAGGTTCTTGCAGATGTTGGTGACGTGGATATTCTGGTTCCGGATGTAGGTGACGGTATCGCCGACTTTGCGTTCCCGGAGTTCGTCCGCGGCGGCGGCGATATCCCAGACATCCCGGCCGCGGGTTGCGAGCAGCCGCACCGCCTCCTCCTCGGTGAGGCGGTGGCCGGCGAGCGTGTCGTCGAGCAGGTCATGCAGTGAATGCGGCATCGTAAACAACTCTATTGCGGTCCAGGGATTTATTCCTCTTTCTTTCTCCGCCGCGCAAGGACGAAGTCGTGGATGATGATAATGACGATGACAAGGACGGCGAACTCAGCGAGGTGCAGGGGCAGGTAGCCGATGAGCGGCACCGAAACGAGGGCTTTCCCGATGATCCACTCCTTCTTGACCGGTTCAACCAACCCGACGCCGGCGATCCTGAGGTTCCCCTGGTCGATATACGGGTTATTGTCCCCCTTGGTGATGTAGCCGCCGTGCGGGTCGGCATAGTAATCACCGAGCGCAGACTGCTCCACGGTGGCGGTATCGACGTAGGTCATCGCGCGGTGAATGATCGGGTGGACGGAGCCGGCGCCGTTCGGCCTGTAGATGATCACGTTACCATAGTCCCCGAAGGACGAATGCCCGGTCGACTGCCCCTCGTCCCAGGTCACGAGGCTGCCGAACCGGTCTTCGTCCACGACCAGCACCAGATCGCCGACGTTCATGTGCGGGACCATGCTCTCAGACTCGATCGTGACCACAGCAGGCCAGGTGCCGGCGATGAGGTAGAGGGCGAGGGCGATGCCGCCCACGACCGCGACAACCCAGAGAAGGTCCCGGGCGAGGGAGACGGCCGGGTGTTCGCTCTCCCTGAACGCCGCGAGAGCCGATGCTGCACGCTGCAGCCAGGTGGTATCCGACATTTGCTGTAAAGAGAATGCTATTCCTATATACATAGGATCTCCGGCACCGGAGTGGGCGAAAAGATAAACCCATATTACCGGGAGGAGAATAACATGAGACCATGCTCGCCAACGGGGAGATCGTACGCCGGTTCCTTGAGTTAAAGCACCAGGTCCATCCCGACGTGGTGAGTTACATCAGGGAACAGAACGATCCCTCACTGATCGACCGGATCGCCGCCGGGGTTCCCGACGATACCCTGGTCATATCAGCGGAGCATATCCCGGGGCTGAAGAAGGTCAGGGACGGGACCAGGTTCCTTGTCGACCCGGAACTCGAGGTTATTTTGGGGGGTGCCGGGACCACGGGGAGCGTCACCGGTCATGAAGATGCAGTCCATTACTTCCGGGACCGCTACAACAACCTCTCCTCGATGATCCGGGGTAGGATGACCGCGATGCCTATCGAGGCGCTGGCGAAATCCCCTCACCGTTACCGCGACGAGGAGTGCACCATCATCGGGATGGTGGCCGACACCCGGACGACCGCCAGGGGACACCGGCTCGTCGAGCTGGAGGATCCCACCGGGACCATCCGGGTGCTCTTCAATAAAGGAAGGGACGACTCCTTCGCGGAGGCAGAACGGATCCTCCCCGACGAGGTGCTCGGGGTCAAGGGGAAACTCTCAAACGACGGCGGGCTCCTCTTTGCCGATCAACTCTCCCGCCCGGACATCCCCATCAACCACGCCCCGTTCAGGAGCGACCGGCCCGGGAAGGCAGTCCTGATCTCAGACGTCCACGTTGGGAGCAACACCTTCCTCGAAGAAGCGTGGAACCGGTTCGCCGACTGGCTCCAGGACTCAGATGCCGCATACCTCCTGATCGCAGGCGATCTCGTCGACGGCATCGGGATCTACCCGGGACAGGAGAACGAACTGACGATCAAGAACATCTATGAGCAGTACGACGTCTTCGCGGAGATGCTCCGGGACCTCCCGTCGAGGATCCGGATCGTTGCCGCCCCCGGAAACCACGACGTCGTCAGGATGGCTGAGCCGCAGCCGGCGATCCCGCCGGAGTTCACCGAGAAGTTCCCGGAGAACTGCACCCTCGTCGAGAACCCCTGCCTGCTGAACCTCCAGGGCGTCCGGGTTCTCATGTACCACGGGCGGTCGTTCGACGATATGATCGGGCTCATCCCCGGGGCAAGTTACGAGCGGCCAGGGGAGATCATGGACGAGATGCTGAAACGCCGGCTGCTTGCCTCACCCTACGGTATGCGTACCCCCATCGCTGCCATGAAGACCGACCGGCTCGTGATCGATCCGCTTCCTGAGATCCTGCTCACCGGCCACGTCCACATCTGCGGCGTCACCCGCTACCGGGGCGTCCTCGGGGTGAACAGCGGCACCTGGCAGTCGCAGACATCGTTTCAGAAACAGATGAACATCTACCCCACGCCCGCGCGGGCGTTTGTCGTCGATCTCCAGACACTCCAGCCCGAAGTGATGGATTTTAGCTAAATACGCACTTTTTCCCCCGGGCCTTTTCCACATATTTAAAAATGTTGACCACCTCTCTATATGGTACTCTATCGGAGGAATGCAGAGAGATGGATCTGGTGTATCTGGCACCCATAGGTGCCATTCTCGCTCTCCTGTTTGCAGGGTACTCGTATACGAGTATCAAGCGGGAGGGCACAGGTACCGAACTGATGCAGAAGATTGCTGCCGCCATCCATGATGGGGCAATGATCTACCTGAACAGACAGTACCGCGCTATCGCAATATTTGTTGTCGTACTTGCCATTGTTCTCGCGATCTGGATCGGCCCGCTCACCGCCGCCTGCTTCGTGCTCGGCGCGGCGCTCTCGGCGACTGCCGGCTACATCGGCATGTTCACCGCAACGGCCGCAAACGTCCGGACTACCAACGCCGCGCGGAGAGGTATCGCGGATGCGTTCAAGGTCTCGTTTGCGAGCGGTTCGGTCATGGGCATGGCCGTTGTCGGGCTCGGGCTCCTCGGGCTCTCGCTTGCCTATGTGGTTATCAGCACATTCACCGGGCTCACCCAGGCTGAAGTCCTCACCGTCGTGACCGGGTTCGGTCTCGGGGCAAGTTCTATCGCCCTCTTTGCCCGTGTCGGCGGCGGTATCTTTACCAAGGCCGCAGACGTCGGTGCCGACCTCGTCGGCAAGGTCGAGGCGGGCATCCCTGAGGACGACCCCAGGAACCCGGCCGTCATCGCCGACAACGTCGGCGACAACGTCGGCGACGTCGCCGGAATGGGTGCGGACCTCTACGAGTCCTACGTCGGCTCGATCATCGCAGCGATGGTCCTCGGCGTCGCCGTCGCGGCCACGCAGTTCCCGAACGCAGACGTCATGAACGTGATCATCCTCCCGCTGCTCATCGCCGCGGTCGGTATCGTTGCGTCCATCATCGGTTCGTTCTTCGTCCGGACCAACAAGACCGAGAGTAGCGCCATCCACATGGCCTTCAACAAGGGGCTGCTCTCCGCGCTCATCCTGGTCGTCATCGCTACCTACTTCCTGGTGAACTCGCTCCTCGGGGCTGAGTATATGGGTGTCTTCTACGCCACCGCCGCCGGCCTTGTCGCAGGGTTCGCTATCGGCCTGATCACCGAGTACTACACCTCGTTTGACCGGAAACCGACCCAGGCTATCGTGAAGTCGAGTGAGACCGGGGCCGCCACCACCATCATCACCGGGTTTGCGAAGGGGATGGAGAGCACCGTCTGGCCGGTCCTGATCATCGCCCTTGCTATCTACGTCTCATACATGACCGCCGGGCTTTACGGCATCGCTATCGCCGCCGTCGGCATGCTCTCGACACTCGGGATCTCCCTCTCGGTCGATGCATACGGCCCCGTCGCTGATAACGCCGGCGGTATCGCCGAGATGTCCCACCAGAAGCCGGAAGTCCGTGAGATCACCGACACCCTGGACGCGGTCGGCAACACCACCGCAGCCATCGGCAAGGGGTTCGCCATCGGCTCTGCGGCGCTGACGGCGCTTGCCCTCTTCTCCGCCTACACCCAGGCGGTCAATCTCTCGATCATTGACGTCTCGGTCCCGAACGTCTTCATCGGCCTCCTGATCGGCGCGATGCTCCCCTTCCTCTTCTGCTCCATCACGATGATGGCGGTGGGGAAGGCTGCATACAGCATCGTCCACGAGGTCCGCCGCCAGTTCAAGGAGATCACCGGTCTCATGGAAGGGACGGCCGACCCTGACTATGCCTCCTGCATCGCCATCTCCACCCACTCGGCGCTGCGTGAGATGATCGTGCCCGGCGTCCTCGCCGTCGCCGCGCCGCTCACCGTCGGGATCGTCCTCGGCCCTGAAGCGCTCGGCGGCCTGCTCGTCGGCTCGCTTGCATCCGGGTTCCTCCTCGCCATCACGATGGCGAACGCCGGCGGGGCCTGGGATAACGCAAAGAAGTACGTTGAGCAGGGCCACCTCGGCGGGAAGGGTTCGGATGCCCATAAGGCGACGGTCGTCGGCGACACCGTGGGTGACCCCTTCAAGGACACGTCGGGCCCCTCCCTGAACATTCTCATAAAATTGATGTCCATGGTCGCGCTGGTCTTTGCACCGCTGATCCTGGTCATCTAAACCACATTTTTTCCGGCAGACCCCGCCTGTGATAGTATTCACGCGGGCGCGGTTATAGCGCCACACTGCTCATGCCCGAGCATTTACGGAGCAGTATGCCTGATTCATAGGATGAAACGTCGCAGTTCCAGATCCGAATCCTCCCATTTTATAAAGTGTAATTGTTTAAACTTAAATAATTATGAGTGGCATTGTCAACTTTCTCACCGCCGGGATCTTCGGCGGCACCATCCTCCTGGCATTGAAGAGCGGGGTGGGGTGCGGACTTTCAGGACTGCGCATACGTGAGATGCTTTGCTTTGCATCTGTGTACGCACTCGCGGCGCTCATCATAGGTGCGATCGTGGGCAGCGTCCCGCTCGCCATGACAGAGCAGATCATCGGGCTTGGCCTTGTCATGCACCTCATCATCGGGCTTGCACTCGTCTATTTCGGGATCAAGACGAAGAAGAGGTGGTTGTCAGATCGTAAGGATATCTCGCGCCGGACGTTTCTCCTGATGTCGCTTCCCTGCCCGGCATGCCTCGCAGCAACGTTCCTTGCGTGCCTCCTCTTCACAGACACCACCGGGATGAGCGGTGTTGCGGCGGGGGCCATCGTCGGGGGCATATTCTTTGCAGGGATTGCGGGAGGGGGAGCAGGCACAAACTGGATTGCAACGAAAACCGGCACGAAAAACCCGTCCACCCTGGGTAACATCATGCTGTTTCTCGGCCTCTTCTACCTGCTCTGCCTTCTCATCGTCCCGGCGTACCTCCAGGCACAGGATGCCCCGGCGTTCAGCACCGCAACCGATCCGGCAGGCATGCTCCTCGCGCTCACCCTGATGGTAGCCCTTATCCTGCTTGGGGCGCTCATCGATAGAGTCCGGCGTACACCACACCACGGAGGGAGATAATGGATCTATCAGCATTGATCATGGAGACCATGTTCACCATATCCGGGGCGTTACTCTACCCTGCAATCATCCTGCTCCTTGCCTTCGTTGTCTGGGCACTGGCAGCCCTCGGCCAGTTTATCTCCGAGTACTCGGGAAGAACATGGGACCCCGGGCGGCTCAGGGCCGGGTGCCGGGATGCCCGGGCGCTCCTCGAGACGCGATCATATGATGATGCAGCTGAGACGCTGGCAGCATCCGGGTCAAACCCGTTCCTTGGGTCGTTCATCGGCGACCTTGCAAAACTTCTCGGTGACGACCGGTTCTCGATAGAGTCAGAAAAACTCCTCCAGGACTACGAGATACGCATTGCGGCCGAACTGGAGCGGCTCAAGATCCTGACCCGGACAGCCCCCATGCTCGGGCTCATGGGTACGCTGATACCCCTCGGCCCCGCACTGATGGGCCTGTCATCAGGGAACATTGAGGCTCTGGCGTCCAACCTAGTCATCGCATTCAGCACGACAGTGCTCGGGCTGTTTGCCGGAGGTATCGCCTATGCCGTTATGCTGACGAAGCGCCGGTGGTACCTGCAGGACTTAAGTGATATGGAATACGTGGTGAGGATGGTGGCATGAGAAGACGCCGCATCATCCTCGACGACGAGGACGAGGATCCCCTCTCCGGCGTCGCTAACCTCTTTGACGTCGCCATGGTCTTTGCCGTCGCTCTCCTGGTCGCACTTGTCGCCTCCTACAACGTTCCCGAACTCCTCGACGACGAATCGGATCTCACAGTCGTGAAAAACCCAGGACAACCGAATATGCAGATCATCATCAAGGAAGGAAAGACGCTCAAGGTGCTGAATATGACCGAGGAACTCGCCGGGGGTCAGGGCAGCCGCATGGGCACGGCTTACCGCCTGGAGAACGGTGAGATCATCTACGTCCCCGATGATGGAAGCGAAGATGAATAACCCTTTTTTTACCCGAAATTAGCCCCTTCTACCGCCCAAAGACGTAACGCTTATTAATAAGCAAGCGTACTTGATCTATCTAAAATTAATCTTAATAAATGCCCGGCCGCATCAGGCGGCTCCGGGAAAGGAAGAGGCTAACGTATGAGAATTACGAAAAAAAGCCAGTTATACTGGCTATGTGCGCTGATTATGATCGTCCTGCTCCTGGTCGCCCCTGCGGCAGGGGAAGACGCCGCGGAACCGGCCGGGAACGGAACAGCGCTGAATGAAACGAGCGGGCTCGAGACATCGGGTCCGGTTGAAACTTTGTCAACGCCGGAAGCGGCCTCAATAGAGGAGCCTGCGGCCCCTGAAGAGGGAGAAGAGACGCCGATCCCTGACGAAGAGGAATCGCAGTCCACACCTCCCGAAACCGGGAACACAACAGTGACCCCAATCCCGACAGCAACCGCCGGCGACCCGCTCCTGCTGGAAGACTCCGGAACTCCTGCTGGTGAAGGGAACGCGACCGAGCCGGTGCATGAGAGCGTTGTGGAGAACACAATCGCGATCGTCACAGGCGACAGCCAGAGACGGGCGGCGATCGCAAACGTAACCGGGAGCGTCCCGCTGAATGTCTCTCTTTTCTCTGAGGAAGAAGCGATCTCGCACGATTTCTCCGGCGACCCGCTCATCTTTGCAGCGTCCATCGCCAATGAGACCGCTGAGCATATCAACGGTACAACCGGTAAGAACGCCACGGTGATCACCTACGACCTCCCTGAAGGTATGGCCTTCGGCGCCCCCGCAGACGAAGTTCTCGAAAGATACTGGCTCTACGACGGGGAGGCAAACCTCGAACAGCTCCTCCTTCTTCTGGACAACCGCATCTACAACGCAAACCATGACCTTGAAGACCCCATCCCGCCGCCCAGCAGGCCGAGAATCGCGTGCGTCTTCTCCCGCCCATCTGAGGTGTCGAGCATGGTGTCAACCTCCAGAGAACCCGCAATTCAGTCCGTAATGGATATCTCCGCATATCTGGGTGTATCAAACGAGGATCTCTCATTCAGTCTCGATGGAAACGACGTCATCCTCCTCTCAAACCTAGGTGCGCCGGTCATCGAGGCCATACGCGATACCGTACTGGATGCGCGGGGTAACGGGAGTGTTGTCATCGCCTGCGGGCCGCTCGTGCAGAGTTACAACCTGCATACCATCGACCTGTCCAATCCGGCCGTAACTGAGATCACCGAGTACCTGGAGTATCCTTCAGATGTGAACTTCAATAACCTTGCACGCTATATCGGGGTCACTTACTGTAATATTACAGCAAATGTGGCACCCCCCCAAAAGCGGCCCGTGTACGGCATCTATCACCCTGATACGCCCCAGATCTTTGCCACGTCGGCGGAGTATCTGGACTGGTACACCGCTTCCGGCGGATACGATGCGACACGACCGACCGTCGGCATCATCACCGGCGACTATAAGTATATAAACAGGGACGGTCCGATGATCGATGCTCTGATCCGGTCATTTGAGGGTGAAGGTGCCAACGTTATCGTGGCTACCTACCACTACAAGGACCCGGTTCAGATTGGATATTTCCTCGATAACGGCGAGGTACTCATCGATGCGGCCGTTCTCATCTCAAAGGGATCCCGACTTGATTACAAGGATCCGGAGCAGGGGATCGAGAATCTGAAGTACCTCAACGTCCCCGTGCTCAACGCCGTCAGGCTTTTCTACAACGTCAATGAGACGACCTGGAGGGAGAGTCCTCACGGTGTCGGGCCGGAGCAGGCATACCAGTTGCTTATGGCGGAACTCGACGGTGTCATCGAACCCGTCGTCATAGCAGGCACGGAATCTGATTCCGTCACCGGCGAACCCTATTACAAGCCGTTCGACGACCAGGTGGCATGGCTGACGGAGCGCACCCTCGGCTGGGCGAGCCTGCACCGGACCGGCAATGCAGAGAAGAAGATCGTCATCCCCTATTACTGCGAAGAGGCCGGGAAAGCCATAGTCGGTGCGGATATCGACTATTACCTTGATGCACAGGCAAGTCTCTCGGCACTGCTGGGTGCGATGAAAGAGCGTGGCTACGATCTCGGCTCCGAACCGCTCCCCAACCGGGATGAACTTGCAGAACTGATGGCCACAAAAGGCTACAACATCGGGACCTGGGCACAGGAGGAACTGAACCGCCGCGTTGAGGCCGGCGACGTGATCCTTATCCCGGAAGACCAGTACCTTGCATGGTTCAATGAACTACCGGCTACAAAGCGCCAGGAGATGGTCGACATCTGGGGCGAGCCCCCGGGCGAGATTATGGTCTATGAAAACGGCGGGACACGTTCGCTCGTTATACCGACAATCCAGTTCGGCAACGTTCTTCTGGCGCCTCATCCCATGTGGGGCTGGGACCAGAATACAAGTGTGATGTACCACGACGGATCAGTTCCCCCGACGCACCAGTATCTGGCCTTCTACTACTACATGGACCGGGTGTACGAGGCCGATGCAATCTTCTCCATCTTCAGCAATATCTGCCTCATGCCCGGGAAAGAATCGGGACTTGCAGCCGACGATTGGGGCGCCCTGCTGGTGGGCGATATGCCACACGTCCACGTTCTTCCGATGGATGCGGAAGGTATCTTTGACCGGCGCCGCGCAAACATGGCGATCATCGACTTCCTGACCCCGACCATCGTTCCGTCCGGCCTCTACGGCCCGCTCGCCGACCTTGACGCTACTATCACGAACTATCGGACGGTCGTTGACGAGGCGGTAAAGGCCGAGTACCGGTCCGATATCATCACCGCCTTCAGGGATCTTGATCTCGCCACAGATCTCGGGGCCAACCTCCAAACACTGGAGAGCGATGATGCTGCGTTTGACGCCTTTGTTGATGACCTGGACGAATACTTAACAGAACTAAAGACCACATTCATGCCCTACGGCTCCCACACGCTCAGCGAAGTCCCTGCCGGCGACCAGCTCGTTGCCATGATAGACGGGATGCTGGGGAGTTCGTTTGCTGAGCACGTCGCTGCAACCGGCAACGGCGATGAGACCCGCCTGGCACTCCTTGCCGAAGTGGTCATCAACGGAACGTCCCCGGACGATGCGCAGACAGCATGCCTGGGCGGCATCCATGCAGACATCACCAGTGATCTTAATCTCGCGCAGGACTACAAGAACCGGATCGAGGGTTGCAGCATCGAGATACCCCGCATCCTGGATGCCCTTGAGGCGAAGTACATTCCCCCAGGCCCGAACGGCGACCCGGTGAGGAACCCGGACGCACTCCCGACCGGCAGGAACCTCCACACCTTCGACGACCGGATCATCCCCACGAAGGCCTCTTGGAAGGTCGGACAGAGGCTTGGGGATGACCTGCTTGCAGCGCACATGGCAGCACACGGAGCCTATCCCGACAAGGTCGCCTTCCTGCTCTGGGCGGTCGAGACGTCACGCCACCAGGGAACCATGGAGGCCGAGATCTTTCATCTCCTCGGCGTGAGGCCCGTCTGGGACGACAAATACGGCCGCGTGAAGGACGTGGAACTCATCCCATGCGCTGAGCTCGGCCGTCCCCGTATCGACGTCCTCGTTGTCACGTCAGGCATATACCGGGATATGTATGCCGGCAAACTACTCCTGATCGACAAAGCAGTGCGGCTTGCCGCCGCGGCCGACGACGGCGCAACGCCTAACTACGTAAAAGAGCATACCGAGGCGATCTACCAGGACCTCATCAGCAGAGGTTACGATAAGGAGACAGCACGTGAACTTGCAGTTTCCCGTATCTTCTGCCCGCCACCGGGTTCGTATACCCCGGGGATACAGTCTGCCACCGGGGCCACCGACACCTGGAGCAACCCCGAAGACCTCGCCGAGCTCTACATCAACAGGATGGGGCATATCTACGGGAGTACGATCTGGGGGGAGCAGTACACCGACGTCTTCCGTGCAAACCTGGGTGAGGTGGATACCGCAGTCTTTTCCAGGACATCCAACCTCTACGGGACGCTGGAACACCCGATGGTTGCGGCCTACTTTGGAGGGCTGAACCTGGCGGTAAAGAGTGTCTCCGGAACCTCCCCTGATATGTATATCAATAACCAGCGAGACGCCCAGAACCAGAAACTGGAAACGCTCCAGCGATTCCTCAGTCGCGATCTCCGTTCCCGATATCTCAATCCCGAATGGATAGGTGGTATGATGGAGCACGGCTTCGACGGAGCCCGCTATATGGAGACGTTTGTAGAAAATATGTGGATCTGGGATGTTACTATGCCGGGTCTGATCACCGAGGAGATGTGGAACAGTGTTTACGAGACATACGCGAAAGATCAGTACGACCTCAGCCTGAAGGAGTTCTTCAACGGGCACAACCCCTACGTATACCAGTCGATCACCGCAAGGATGCTGGATGCTGCCAGAATGGGATACTGGAGCCCACAAGCCAAAGTCCTGCAGCACCTCGCCCAGGAGTTTCAGCAGTCGGTGGAGCTCCATGGCGTGACGTGCTGTCACCACACCTGCGGCAACCTCCAGCTGGACGCCTACATCCAGAACCAGATTGCCACAGCCCAGGCGCCCGAATCTGGGAGCAGCGGCAGGAGTTCCTCCTCTCGTTCCTCCGCATCTTCAGCGCTCTCTACATTCACGCCGATCCCTTCCGGCACGGGAGGCCAGGCCACCAACACGACGGATGCGTCGGGGATCGGGAAGACAATTGATGAGGCGGCTGGCGATATGGCAAAGACCGCGCAGGAAGTGAGCGGTCACGTGATGCGGGAGGTGCAGGACGCGGTTGCCAACCCAACGACCAGCACGCCCCTCATCCCCATCATACTGGTTCTTCTTGTCATCGGCGCGATAAGCGCCGGGTTCTGGCTGAAGCGGCGGTGAAGAACTCCTTCTCTTTTTGAGACCGCCGGGCCGGCCGCAGCGGGGCGACGGCGAGCGGGCCCGATCAGAGGATTC
>Ga0209312_1001014_pt1 | contig 21864 bp, 23 predicted proteins | sample BioC13SIPDNA_4_FD_185744 | JGI IMG/M metagenome (GOLD analysis project Ga0209312, IMG submission 185744) | Anaerobic biogas reactor microbial communites from Washington, USA - Biogas_R1_B C13 SIP DNA (SPAdes) (version 2) | ecosystem: Engineered > Bioreactor > Anaerobic > Unclassified | place... | reverse complement strand
GCTGTATCGGTCCCGGGCAGGTCGGAGAAGCCGGGCCGGCGCTGCAGTTCTTCGTTGAAGTGAAATACCGCCCTGAGGAGTTCGGTGAACGCCTCGTGTTCGAGGAGTACGGGGTTTTCCAGCAGCCGCAGGAGGAACTCCTCGCGGGACCCGAGGAACCGTTTGACGGCCTCCAGGTCGACGTTCTCTATTCTGATGCGACAGGGATGCCGCTTCAGCCTTCCTTCCACACGCTGGAACGTCTCATCGGTCCAGGTATCGTTGACCAGCAGTTGCGGCCGGATCTCGTCCAGGTTCGGATCGTTGTTGGAGATGTAGGTCAGGAGTTGCGTCCCGATGGCGGAGAAGAACGTCCCGATGACCATGTTCAGTTTATCCATCCTCTGCTTCCGGTCGCGGGACTCGAGCACCTGGTGAAAGACGAGCGTCACCAGGAGGACCTCAAGCGGGAGGAACGCGATGTCAGCGAGCGTATAGATCCCGATGTGGTGGATATCATGAAAGATCAGGTAATGCAGGCCGTAGAGCGCGGCCGAGAGGATGATAAGCCCCGCCCCGAAGGTGATCAGCCACCGCCGTTCGTTTGTCACGCGGGACTATGTGCACCCTGGTATCATGAAACCCCCACCCCGGTTCCCGGCGGTGCTGCCGCTATGTTGAACGCCGCGTTCACGTCGGCGTGAACGGCGTTCCCGCACTGCGGGCAGAAGAACTCCTTGCCCTTGCGGATACCCGGCGCACCGCACCGGCTGCAGCACCTGGACGTGAACGCCGGGTCCACGTAGACAATCCGGATCCCGGCGTCCTGCGCCCGGACCTCGATCAGTTTCTGGAGGTGGTAGAACGACCCCTCACGCCGGGAGAACGAAAGGGGGGTGCCCCGCTTCTTCCGGCCCGCAAACCCGGCGCCTGTGAGGTCCTCGAGTTTGATGCCGCACCAGAGCTGCCGGGCCATCTTCACGATCTCTTTTGCGATCTTCTGGTTCTGGTTGGCGCGTTCGTGGTCCTGGGGTTTCCGGGCAGACCCGCCCCTCCCGGCGCTACCGCTCTCCCGGTGCTCAGGCAGGTCGCCGAGCATCACGACCCCGCCGCTCGCCGGGTGGGCGATGACGGCGACGTGCCCGGTGGTGTTGAGATCGACGCCGATCCAGTCGTCGGGCAGCGGAGTATCCGCGGAGTGTGGCATCCCCCTCTTCATGGCCCCCATGTACAGGAAAAGACTGGTGACCGGAGCACCATATACCCATCGGGGCCGCTGCTCAGGCGCCGTAGCGCTGCCATGCCTCCCGTACATGCAGCGCCTGCATCCCGAGTCTCCGGGGCGCAAGGACGTCGTCTTCGCAGGTGTCCCCGATGAAGAGGACGTCGGGGGGGCGAAGTCCCATCCGCGTGAGGGCAGCCGTGTATATCCTCGGATCAGGCTTTTTGTAACCGAGGTCTGATGAGAAGATGACAACCTCAAACCGGTCGTAGAGGTTAAGCGCCCGCATCTCCCGCTCTGAGAAGACTCGCTGTCCGTTCGAGACGACGCCGAGTTTCTTCGCACCGAAGAGGTCAAGCAGCCGCCGGCTCTTCCCGATAACCCCGAGCCGCCTGAGAGATGCGGCCCGGAACGCCCGTGCCGCCTCGACCCCGAGCCGGTCGAAATCAGCCTCCCACATACCGTGTTCGGCGCAGATGCCGGCGAAGACCTCCTCGACCCGCACCTCCGGGTAGCGCTCCCCGGTCCGGTCGGCCGCCTCCCGTACCCGCCGGAGGTAGCAGTCCCGCAAGGACTCGGGCGCGATCCTGACCCCCTGGTAGAGAAGCCACCGGGAGAGGCACCGGTAGGTCCTGATATCGTGCTCATCGGTCAGGATATCAATGAGCGTCCCGTAGCAGTCGAAGAGGACCCCCGCTACCCCGGGCCTGCGGCGAGACATGCCTCCGCCTCCTGGAGCAGCCAGTCGCGTTCCGCAGCCCGCCAGGGCAGCCGGGCGATCCTGAGGTAGCCGAGCGACATGAAGAACGGCAGATCGGCGGTATGGCAGCGGAACTCCGCCTCGCCCCGGCTGTAGTGCCAGAGGAGGTGGCCGATGTAGTCTTCGGCCCTGGTGTTCCCGACCGACGCCTTGAGCTCCGCCGCGAGGATTCCGGGGTCGCGGATGGGATGGGCACAGTCCCGGGCGCCTTCGAAGTCTATCGCCCAGACCCCGCTGTCATAGAGGTAGTTTGCGGGCGTGGCGTCGCCGTGGACCATACATCCTTCGTCCCGGCTGATCCGGGTACTGTGCCACCACGCCCCGAGCAGGCGGTTGAACCGCTCCCGCAGGGGTGCAGGGAGCGCATTCTGGTCGAGCACCTTATGAAAGTAGGCAAACTCACGCTCCCGGTTACAGGAGGTCCGTGTGTTGTCGTGGAGCCGGCGGAGGAGGTGCGCGACGCCGGTCAGGGGGTCATAGAGAGATGCCCCCGCCGCGAGGAGTTCCCGTATGGTCGGGCCAGGGATGTACCCGGTCACAAGGACCGAGTGAAACCGGCTGTTCGTCGCAAGAGCGCCGGGAACCGGGATCCAGCCGGACGCGCGCCTGAGCCGGTCGTACTCGTTCTTCATCGCCGCATCGGGGTCGTAGCGGGTGTTTGCACCCTGCGGCGCCCCGAAGAATTTGCCGATGACGCTGAACCCCGTGCCGACAAACTCGTAGCGGCAGACGACGTGCGACGCGGGCTCTATCCGGTAGACCCGGACGTCGCCGTCATGCTCCGGCAGCCGGTCGGCGAGGACACCCGCGAGCCAATCCCTGAACACGTCACCCGGCTCTAAATACACCGGTTCTCTCTCGATCGCCACCCCCTCCTGCCTCATCATCTTCCCGTGCCTGGGACTCCTGAATCCCGCAACAATAATGAATATACCTGCAGCGCCGGATCGACCCACACCTTTTTACCACCCGGGCGAGCTTACCGGCGATCCTGTGAGTGCGTCATGATGCCGTTTCGCGAGTACCTGGAGCAGGTCAGGCCCACGGTCAACCGGCGGATCGAGGAGATGGCGGGCGATGGGGAGGCAGTCGACCCCGGCGTCCTCCCGCTCCTCCTGAAGGGGAAGCGGATGCGGGCCGGGCTTCTCCTCCGTGTCCACACCGCCCTCACCCGGATGACGGTCCCCACTCCCCGGGCGCTCGACCTTGCCTGTGCCCTCGAGTTCGCTCACGCCGCAAGCCTCATCCTCGACGATATGCTGGACGGCGACGTCGTCCGGCGCGGAGCCCCGGCCCACCACCTCACCCGGGGAGAGGGGCGGGCGGTGCTCGATGCCGTCGGTATCCTCGCCCTCCCCTACGCTCTCGCCGCCCCGTACGGCTCACAGTATGTGACGATGCTCGCGTCGGCCCAGCAGAGCATGACCAGGGGCGTGGCCTGGGAGGTGCTTGAGCAGCCGCTCCTCCCTTCGGTCGAACTCTACGATGCGGTCATCACCAGGAAGACCGGGTGCCTTTTTTCGCTTGCGGCAGCATGGGGCGCCATGACGGCAGGCGCGGACGAGAACGTCGTCACTGCGTTTGCAAACTTTGGTCTCTCTGCCGGGAAGGCGATGCAGATTGCAGACGATATCGCAGATCTGCATGTGCCCGGGGACTGCCGCCCCGGGTCCGAAGCGCTCCTCCTCCAGAGCATCTCCGCGAGAGATGACAGGGTCGGGCGGGCGCTGGCATCGCTGCTTGATGCGGAGATCGCCCGTGCGGCGGCCAGGCTCCGGCTGCTCGCTCCCCGGGAGCAGAGGACCTTCATACAGGCGGTCCGGGATATTGTGGGGATCACGATCGCCGGCCCCCGCATCGATAAATACCGTCCCGCCCCAAACTCTTCCTGAGAAGAGGTACCGGCCGTAGCCGCCGGGAGGCCTGGTGAACCATGGCACGCGAATTTGACGAGAAGGACTTTGCGATATTACGGAAACTGGCGCCTGAATACGAGGGGATCATCTGCCCGGAGTCCGGGCACGAGTTCCACTCGATCCTCCCGCCGGTCTCAAACCATATCGCGGCAGACGAGGAAGACTTCAGGGAACGGGTCAGCCGGCTCTCTGACGAGGACTGGAGCTACCTCACCGACCAGATCCTCTCCGGTCGGGAAGACCTCGGGTGCATGCCTGAAGAGGATATCGAGACAATCCTCGAACGCATCCGGGAGGCGGAATCAGAGGAGGCGGCTGAACGGGTCGGCCGGCTCTATCACCTCTCCGGGTGCGGGATGCTCTGACCTGCCGTCAACCCTTCCTGCCGGCGGCCATCTCCGCGTAGCGGGCAAACCGTCCCGACCTGACGGGCCGGGTGAACCACATCCCCTCCCGCCCGAGCATAACCGAGAGTGGCTCTGCCCGCTCGAAGTCCATCTCGCCGGCATCGTTGAAGCAGCGATCGTCGGTCTCGAGGTGGACCACCGTTCCGATGACGAGGGAGTAGTTCTCCCGCGCGATCTCCTCGGCGAGCACGCACTCCATCCAGGCCAGGCACCCGCCGACGCCGGGAGGGCGGACCTTCACCGACGGCCGGGGTGCAAGACCCGCCTCCGCAAACTCGTCGACCTCAGGCGGGTAGTTCCGCGCGCATATCATGACCTCCTCGACCATCGATGCCGGGGGGATGTTCACGACAAACTCGCCTGTGGCGCGGATGTTTTCGAGGGTGTCGCGCTTTATCCAGGATGCCAGGACGATCTCGTCCAGGGGCCTGAGGATCGGGGTTATGTTCGACCAGGGGGCGACGTTTTTCGTGCCGTCGTCAGAGACCGTCGAGATGAGCGTAACCGGGAGCGGGAGTACCTGCTCCCGCTGCCCGGGCCTGAGAATCATGCTCCTCCCCTCCAGGTGGCGTCCAGCGTATCCGCGAGCGTGACGATCCCGGGATGGCTCTGTTCCAGCGCCCGGCCGTCGAGGCCCGCGGCAAGGATCGCGGGGTCCGGCGGGATCTCGCAGGCGATCCGCGAGGATTCGGGCATGCTCCGGCGCAACCGGGCGGCCGAGAAGAGGTCGACCCTGTTTAAGATGTAGTAGAGCGGAACGCCGATCCGTGCTGCCATATCCCCGACCTTCTCCGCGAGCCGGAGCGACTCAAACGACGGGTCCACGACCATGAGGACCACGTCGGCCCCCTGGTCTACACCCCGGCCGAAGTGTTCGATCCCGGCCTCCGTATCGGCGATGACGACATCGTCATCCCCGAGGTCGAGGTGGTCGAGGAACTGGCGGGCGAGCATCCCCATCGGGCAGGCGCACCCCTCCCCGGCGTCATGGATCTTCCCAATGGCAACGAGCCTGACCCCGTTTTCCCGTGCGACATAGTCGCCGGGAATCGCGTCGATGGTCCAGGTCTCCCCCACCAGGTCCACGGACGACGGGTCCGGCATCGCAGCCATGATCTTCTCTGTCACTGCTCTCTTGCCCCCGAAGTAATCCATAAGGTCAGGAGGGGCGTCCGTCCCGAGAAGACGGTGCAGCCCGAGGTTCGATTCGTCGGTGTCGACGACCAGTACCGCACGGTTCCTCCGTGCATACTCGCGGGCAAGCAGCGCGGCAACGCTGCTCTTCCCGCTGCCTCCCTTGCCACAGATGGTAATCTTCATACTATGTTCACATCCTCATACTCTTCTACAACCACTCAACACCCTGTACCCGGATCGGCGGGCGCCCTCTCTCACCGGCACCCGTCCACCTCCCACCAGATCTTCACCCGCGTCGTCATGCCGGAGAGCACCAGGTCGTCGCCGTTCTCCGAGAGCATACCGGCGAGGTAATCCCTGAGCATTCTCTCCTGTGCAGGGGTCCTGACCCTGTACTGCTTCCCATACTCGGCAACTGCTGCGTCGATATCCGGGAACCTGCGGGTATGCTCCATCCGCACCGTCTCCACGTTCGGGCAGATCCCCATCGCGTAGAGGACGTTCCAGAGGACGTCGACCTTCGGCCCCCGCTGGTATTCCTTCCCGTGCAGGCCCGGCCAGAGGTCGAGCATCCCCTGCTCCCAGGTTGTCGTCCCGGCAAACCAGAAGAGGTAGACCCGTCCCGAGGACGCCTTACACATCTTCTCGATCGCTGTTCTGATATCCGGCATCCCGAGCGAGTACGAGGCCATCACAATGTCGTAGGGACCATTCAGGTCGGCCGCCGGATCGACATCCTCCCAGCGTTTCCGCACGATCGAGAGGTTTGATACACCCTCCTCTGCCGCGTACTCCTCCATAACCTCCACCATGCCTGCCGCTGGTTCGACGGCGGTCACACGGGCAACCCGGCCCGCAAGGGGGACGGCAAGCGTTCCGGGTCCGGCGCCGATATCCAGCACCGCCGATTCGGCCCTGAGCGGGAGCCCGTCGATAATATGGCGGATCCTATCCGGGTTCTCCCGTGATTGATTCAGAAAATCGAGTGCTTTCTCACGTGATTCCCAGATCGAGGCGCATTCCCCGCTCCCCCGGCACTCTGCATTCTTCTCGTAGAGGTCTTTCCAGACGGTATTCCAGTCAATGTCTCTGTATGTCATCTCCACACTCCGATTCATGAGACCTCCCGGGTTTGGGCAACAGGAGGTTCCCTCAGTTCAACCGCGCCATGGTCCACCGCCGGGGAACAACCCGATCCGGCATACTCGTCTCCTGCATCAAAAACACTGATTTTCGTGTGTGCAGCCTCATGGCCGTTTCAGGATTAGGCGCCAGCATCGGCAGCGAGCGTGTCGATAGAGAAGGCCGCTGGAAAGACAGCCCCGGATGCCGCACCGAACGCGGCTCCCGGCAGGACTGCGAGGATGACCTGGGGCAGATAGACTACCGGCTTCGCGGCCCCTCCGGCGGTCCAGTAGCCGCGTTTCGAGAGGAGGTGATTGAAACCTGTGGACCCTGCTATGTGGTCTCCTCCCACACGGAGGGTGCAGGTACCTCCGTTTCTGTAATATCAGCTATATAAAACGTATCAATGAGTACTATTTAATTTAAAGATATTCATCAAGGATGCAATAAGTATTGTATTTTATATCACCACCCCGACTGCCGGATGTGGCGCATGGCGCAGCGCCCGGAGCGCCCGCCCCATCCAGAACCGGTATATATCCCCGGCGACAACCAGACCCTTATGGAACTAAAAGAGCAACTCACCGGCGTTCCCGGGATGCTCCGGCCGTTCAAGGCCTACCTCCGCGAGGCAGGGCTCAGTGCAGGCGACCAGGTCGTCTACTACGGCTGCCCCGGCACCTGCACGCCCTTCATCGAGCTCCTGGGGTTCGCTGTCCGGGACCTCCCCGTGGAACAGGTCTACGTGCCCTACGCGGACGAGGCGGCGGCAAAGGTGATCCGCCCGGTCGGTGGCGTCGGGATGCAGGTTTCCGGTGACGCGGCCCGCGTCGACCCGAAGGTGGTCGTCCTGATGGGCGGACTTGCGATGCCGGGCGTCCCGGTCACGAAAGAAGCGGTGCAGGCGGCCGTCGGCGCCCATGCCGGCGCGAAGGTCGTGGGCGTCTGTTTCATGCAGATGTTTGAGAAAGCGGGCTGGCTTGATGCCTTTGCGTTCGACCTGGTCATCGATGCCGCCCTTGACCCGGTCAGGATCTGGGGGTAACCGGCTGGTCGCACCGCCGGAGGGTGAACCGGAAAGCGGCCCCGCATTCGGGGTGTCCCGGGACCCGGTCCTCGACCCTGATGCTCCCGCCGTAGCGCTCAACAAGCATCCGCGTGATGTAGAGACCGAGCCCTTTCCCGCTCCTGGTATTCGTGCCCCGCACAAAGCGGGTGAAGAGGAGAGGTTTTACCGGGTCAGGCACCCCCGGCCCGGTGTCCTCGACTGAGACCTCGACCATCCCGTCGTCCTCCTCAACACGGATCCTGATCTCGACTCCCGGCTCCCCGAATTTGACGCTGTTGCTGACGAGGTTCGTGAAGACCTCAGGGAGGAGGTCGTCGGCCATAACCCAGACAGGCTTTTCCTCGTAGACGAACGCTGCGTCGGGATGATGGGCGATCCCGGCCCTGATGACCGCGTCCAGGTCGATCGGTCTCACAGTGGTCTCTCCTGAGCGCAGGCGCCGAATCGTCGAGACATTCTGGATGATCTCAATGCTCCGGCTGATTCCGCTCCTGAGTTTCCAGACCATCTGCCTCTCCCTCCCCTCCAGCACCTCGGCAAGCAGGTCGGCATAGCCGAGAGCGACAGCGTTGGCGTTGTTGATATCATGCACCATGATGTCGAGGTAGAGGTTCGCCTCGCCGTGGGCCGCCCGCAGTTCTTCCTCGGCCCGGATCCGGTCGGTGATATCGGAGCCTGACCCGATCATCCCGACCGGCCGGCCATCATCACCGGTGATTATCGTGTCCTGCCACGCGAGGATCAGCACATCCCCGTTTCGCGTAACGACCGGGTTCTCCTGCCGACCCCGGGAGGCGCCGCCTCCGGCGATCGCGGCATCGAAGGCCTGCCGCCGCGCTTCCCTCGACGCTTCCGGGACAACGGTTGCGAACCAGTCCCTCCCGAGCAGTTCCTCTTCCCGGTAACCGAGCAGCTCACAACCGTGGCGGTTGATGAGCCTGATGGTATGGTCGCTGCCGATAACGACGAAGAGGACGCCCGCCACGTCCAGGTAGCGCTGCGCGAGATCCCGCTGTTTCTTCACCTCCCGCTCCCGCCCCCTGAGCTGCTCGGAGAGGGAAGCGACAACAAAGGCGACGACGACGAACATCAGGATACGTCCGTAATCGTTTGGGACCAGTGGGTTCGGGCTGAAACCGAGGGTGCCGACGACGACGAGCCCGCCGAGGAAGAGGGCGACCAGGATGCTCCTCTTCTCCCACCAGAGGGCGGTCAGGATGATAGGAATGTAGAAGAAATGCGAAAAGACGGTCCCGAGCATCAGGACGGTATGGAAGAAGTAGGTCAGGAAGACTGATATGGCAAGAAGAACCACGAGAATGGCTACCCGCTGCTGTTCGGTGAGGGTTATCACGGTACACCCGCCTTGACTTCAGTACATATAACGTCAGCAATATAAAAATATTCACATGCTAAAAACAACGATTCTCGCGTATATTTCCGGGAATTCCGGGAGATGAGCGCCCTCTCGTGAAAGACAGAGTGCCCGGGATCGGTCGATGCCAGACACCGAGACCCTGTGGGCCGGGGCCGGTGGGGGGCGTATTCTGTCGGGATGCGCCCGGTTTTCTGCAAACAGCCTATATTTAATAGATCGCAGAACGAAACGTATTCTACCTGGCCTTGCTTCAGGCGAGGTGGCTGCCCGCACCGCATGAAGCAGGATCATGCAGCGTACCGTACCAGTACCTGCCCTCAACGGTTGACCTGAGGCAGGCAGACGCCGGGAGCACCCCGGCGCCACGAGAACGCATCCGCTGGTGAACCCGTGTCAAGAGATCTTATCAAAGCACTGAAAGCGATGGGCTATGCGGATACCGGGATCCCTGCTCTGGCAGAGTCGTTCCCTCCCGCAGTCATCAATTACCTGCGGGACTTCCGGACGCAGGAGGTCCACGACATCATCGAGACGCTCCTCTACATCTACATCGCCCAGAATAGTTCGTCGTCCCGGGGGAGGGGGGAAGGCGTGGTCGAACAGAGTTGTTACGCGTATACATCGGGGCCGCTCTTCGCGCTCAGGGAAGTCGGTCTCATCGACTCCGTCTCCTGGCACGGCACGACGGTCATCAAGACGACCCCGGCAGGGGAGGCGATCGCGCGGCCGCTGATGGAGGCCCGGCTCCGGGCGCTGGATATCCGGAGCCTGGCCCGCGAGATCCACGAGGTCGTCCCGGTCCTCCTTGCGGGGACCGTGAAGGGGTCATACGTCAACAAGACCCTCCCGTCCACGCTCCCCCGAACCGAGGAGACATTCATCGGTTTTCTGCTCAACAACAACCCCGCGCTCTTCGAGGAGTGTGAGCGGTTCGCCGCCCGGCTGAAAGCCGCCGGGTGTGCCGTCCTCGCCTATGCCTACGACCTCGACGGGTTTGGAGCCGGCGGCGTCGTTTACACCTTCCCGCCGGAGTTCGCGTATATCCTCAAAGGTATGCTCGAGACGATCGATCCCGGGGTCCGGGAACACTACGATATGCTCCTTGAGTCGTTCCATTCGACGTTCACCGTCCTGCGCTACCTTGTCTGCGGCGAGGACTACGACCGTATCCGCGCATCGCCGGCCCACCGCCGGGAACTCTCAAGGGTGCTCGGCCTGCTCGCCGACTCGATCTACGTCCTTGAGGAGGTGCCCCAGGACGACGGCGTCGACCTCCCCCGGTTCATCATCAAGGACCGGGACCTCTACGACGCACGCCTCCGCGACCTCGGGCGGGCGCTGATGGCCGATGTTGCAGATAAGATCGTCATCGACCGGCCGGCCCCGGCCCCGGAACCCGCTCCCCTCCCCAGGGTGGAGGTTCCTCCACCGCCGGCGGAACCACCGCTCCTGGACGAGGAAGAGTGGGACGACGAGATCTTCTCAGACGAGGTAGAGGACGTGGTTGAAGAGGCGCCGCCCGCGCCGGTCCCCGTGCCCCGCCCCGCCCCGGTGGTGGAGCCCCCCCGTCCCGGCGGGCTCGACATCTTCCTCGGTCACGCTCCAGACGGGCGGCGGGTCAACTGGTCGCCGGGCAGGCTCAACAACGGCCACATGATCATCCTCGGCGGTTCCGGCGCCGGCAAGACCGAGACGATCCGGTGTATTGCCCTTGAGCTTGCAGCGCAGGCGCTGCCGGTCATCATGATCGACTTCCACGGAGACATGGCCCCGAGCATCGGCGACATCAGGACCTACAAGATCCGTGAGGGTGGGGAGTACTACTTCAACCCGCTCGAGCTCGACCCCGCCATCGACGAGATCACGCCACTCCGTGCCACCTCCGACTTCGTCGACGCGATCTCCATCAATTTCCCGACGCTCGGCATCCAGCAACGCAGAAAGATCAAGAACATCATCAAGGACTGCTACCGGGTCTCAGGGATCACGGGAAAGACCGCGACCTGGACGCGGGTGCTTGACTTCGACGATATCGAGGGGGAGATCATGACCTGCGAGGATGAGACGATCCCGGCCTACCTCGAGGACATCTTCGACTACAAACTCTTCTCCGGGGAGGAGAAGATATCGCTCCCCACCATCCTCTCAGGCGGGATCACCCATATCAACTTAAATGCCCTCCCCGAGAACCTGCGCTACCTCTTTGCCGACCTCTTCCTCCGGCGGATCTACTACACCCTCCAGGCGACGGGTGAGATCCCGCGCGGGACCGACAACGACCGGGAGAAGTTCCGGCTCTTCGTCATTGTCGACGAGGCGAAACTCCTGGTGAGCCAGAAGAGCGGTTCAAAGACGGCGATCAAGGCGGTGCTGAACAAGTACGCCACCGAGATGCGGAAGTTCGGCGTCTCGCTGATCCTTGCGTCCCAGCTGATCGCGCACTTCAACGAGGAGATCCTGGCAAACATCGCCGTGAAGTTCTGCATGCGGGCCGAGAACAAGAAGCAGGCCCAGGAGAACGCCAAGTTCTTCGAGGTGAGTGAGAAGGACCTCCTCAACTTCCAGCCGGGGGAAGGGATCCTGATCATCGGCTCGGAGAAGATGAATATCAGGATCGTTCCCACGTCCCGGCGGGATCTCTAGGCCGGGACAACCCTTATCCCCGGCAGCGCCTGAGTCCCTGTATGAGCAGGCCTGACGATTCCCACGGGAAGGGGGAGGTTGCCCGGACCCCGGGAGACCGCCCGATCTTTGTCATCCAGAAGCACGATGCGACCACGCTCCACTACGACTTCCGCCTGGAAGCTGATGGCGTGCTGAAGTCCTGGGCGGTCCCGAAAGGGCCGTCCACGGACCCGAAGGAGAAACGCCTCGCCGTCCCCACAGAAGACCACCCCCTCGACTACGCCGACTTTGAGGGCGTCATCCCGGAGGGGGGTTATGGGGCCGGGACGGTCATGGTCTGGGACCGGGGAACCTACCGGAACCTCACCCGGAAGGGCGGAGAGGAGGTTTCGGTCACCGAGGCGCTCGGGCGGGGCCACGTATCGGTCCGGCTCGAGGGGGAGAAGGTCAGGGGTGGCTATGCCCTCACCCGGTTCAGGACAGGAAAGGGCGAGGCCTGGCTCCTCGTGAAGATGGACGACGCTGAGGCGGCGCCAGGCAGGGACCTCGTGGCAACGGAACTCCGGTCGGTCGTCTCCGGGCGGACGATCGAGGAGATCGCAGCGGAGGAGGGTTCAGCATGAGCGAACCGCCGCGGAGGCGAAGGATCCCCGTGGAGATGGGAGAGTTCATCTGCCCGATCTGCAGGCGACAGTATCCCGCCCTTGAGGAACTCCATGCGCATGTCAGACGCGCGCACCGCCATCACCCGCGGGTCCGGTGAGGGTATGGGGATGCCGCAGGTCCGGCGCATCGTTGCGGTATGGGAGGCCGCCCGGTGCGCGACGGGCGGAGTGGATATGCGATCCCAGGACCCCTTTGGAGCGCTGCAGTAGTCACTGCCCGACTGCCTTTTGGTCGGAGTACTGCCTGATGGGCGATTGAAAATTTTCAATACCGGTCTTAATGGTTTTTCTCGAAGGTTGAGCAACCTGAAAACGATACATGAAAAAGAACAATTCCAGGTGACCCTATTTGCCGGTAGACCCCCTCAGCAGGGGCCGGAGAGAAAACTGCGCGGGCGAGAAGACTCACACAAAATATGAAATGTACTGGATATTTGGCATAACAAAAGACAAATAAACGCCTTAATGTCGTCATTTTTAGAATATGGTAAAAATACAATCCAGAATTATTGATATCTGGGGATTGCTCGAACCTAACGGATAAATAACGGTTATTCTCTTACGGTATAATGCATAAGTTTAAAATCTGGACCATCGAAAATTAAAAGATCAAATCGATCAGAGATACCCTCGAAGGTGAGATCATGGCAAGTAAGGTAATGACAAACAACGTTGCGGCAAACAACGTTATGGCAGAGATGATGAGCGACGCAGAGATCGTTGCAGAGTTCAAACAACGCGGGAGTTGGGGACTGTATACGAGCGTGGACCTGAAGGGCTGCGACCCGGCATCGATCAGGGACCCAGAGAAGATCCGCCGGTTCATCATCGAACTCTGCGACCTGATTGATATGCACAGGTTCGGCGAACCGCAGATCATCCACTTCGGCCCGAACGAGAGGGTCGCAGGGTTCTCAATGACCCAGCTCATTGAGACGTCGCTCGTCTCCGGCCACTTCGCAAACGAGACCAACGCCGCCTACCTCGATATCTTCAGCTGCAAGGAGTACGAACCTTCACGCGCAGCGGAGTTTTGCAGGAACTTTTTTGGGGCACAGTCGGCGACCTACCAGGTACTGTTCAGGGACTGAAGAAGACCGCACACGGCACTCACCACTGCTACCACACAACGATGGAGAGCCACTGCCATCTCCCACCGGTATGAACAGGTAGTGCCGAAGAGTTGCCATGAGCCGGGGTTCATGGTAGCAATCCCCCATCTTCTCATTTTCAAAAAATCGGCCGCCAAATAGCTTCCTGTATCCGGAGTTACGCTTCCGGAGACCCGTTTTTGTGAGGTTGCGGCATAGGGAGACGGCTCGCTGGGCGTGAATCCCCATCCTAACGCGATTACTCAACCCGGTTCTCACGGTGCCAGGCGAAGAATCGCATCACCTGTGCCCGGAGGCCGCGCCTCATGCGGCGAGTAGAGCATTTCACCTTATTTTACGGGTTCTGGTGCGGGGATCACCAGCCTCTCGCGGAAAGCCACGCGGGAGCATTCATGGGGCAGAGCGAGAGGCTGTACGCATGAGCGCGACCTATTCCCTGGGCTCGTCCCGGGCAAGTGGACCGTGGTGGCTATCACCCTGGGGGGTGGGGACAGGGGAGGGGGCTCGCCCCCGTATATGCTAACTTTAGCTATAAGGATTCGGGCGGATAATACTCTATTCGGTGAAATAGGGCCGATTTGACGAGATATCGGCCACACGATTCCGGTGGTGTGCGGCCAATCGTCCTCCTCCGCTGAAAACAATAGGGATCATGGAAATCTCATGGGAAACGGATTGCCTTGGGGCAGAGATGAGAACTCGCCGATTGCCTGGTACTTGCCGGTATCACCGAGAATGCATTCCACCCAGCTGGTAAGTTAACGCCTATGGGGCTCGCCCCCTCCCCGCAGGCGGCGATACCGCGAACCCGCCACCCCGCCCGGCCTCCGGCCTCCTCCCCCGCCCCCTCGGGGGGCGGGGGCAGTGCCCGGGCGTTCCCAGGGGCAAACCCTGCCCGGGCCTGATAACCTCTCGGAGCGAACCGGTCGGGCTCTCATCAATTGCCTCCAACAAGGACCAAGACCGTTTTCCGAAGAGGTGGACGATTGACCGCAGAGCGGCCAACTTTCGTCTCCTGAATTGGACGGTATCCTCACGAGTCTCCATACCGAACGTTAGCGCGTATGGGGTCTCCCCCTCCCCGCACGAGGCACGCCCCACGAAACTCCCGTCCCCAGGGAGGGGGCAAGTGCGTGGTGATGCCCGGGTGTGGCGCCGGGACTCGCGAGTAGCAAGAACGGACGAAAACCGATCGGTAATCGCTTCTATTGAGTGTATTGAGAATCGATGCCCGGTGGAACATTTCGCCTTATTTTGAGGAACCCGGTGCGTGAGGAAGACCTGCCGATACCACCCCCACATTCTTCGCGCTCTTCGCGTGAGGCAACAGTATATGTGAAATGTTAGATGGAAACAGTCCACCGGGAGTTCCTGAAAGCGCCGCTCCCGACCCCGGATGGGGCCGATGGCTTACCCTGGTATACTCATGATAGGAGCCCTTCCGGCTCCGCAGAAAAAAGAGAGAGTTTCAGGGAGACTCGTAGGGGTTCCGGAGACCCTTCGGGGTTCCGTCAGCCTTGAGTCCGATGGTCTTACGTGCATCCACGTTCTTCTGGTTCTTCGTGATCTTGTCGGTGGCGAGCTTCTTCACGAGGTCGAGGCCCGGCTTGACCTGGTCCATCGGCTTCGTCTCGAAGAAACCAGCCTTGATAGCGCCGTCCCAGACGGTGTTGCCCTTGGTGCTCCGCACAAAGACCGTGCTCCAACCGTCGGGGCTTCCCACGGAACCGCTGGAGATGTCGGCGAGGTTCGCGACATAGTCCAGGCAGACGTTGCATCCGGGCTGCACGTACTTGTGGATCAGCTTAAGCGGCATCTGTGCGACTGCACCGCGTTCGGTGTAGACCGTGAACTTGCCCTTGCCGATATCCATCTTCGTGACAGACTCCATCTTCTGGTTGCAGTGGTCCTCAACCATGGCCTCCAGTGCCTGGTAGGAGAGGTTCTCCATGCAGAAGATGCCGAGCGCGAGAGCGATCTTATCGTCGACGTCGCGCATCCCGATCGGGTAGACCTGAGCCTTTCGGACAGCCTGAATCTGGCAGGGGGTACCGACGATACCGACCCTGTCCAGGCCGTAGCTCCGGGTCGCCTCCTTGATCAGGGAGAGGTTCGGGCTGATGGTGTAGCGTGTTCCGGCAGCGGCCAGGAGTTCGGCCTTCGTGGTCACGACCATTGGCTCCGGCTTCCAGGGTTCATCACCCGGGCCCGCGACGATGGCACCATCGATGATGCCTTCCTCGAGCGCGTAGGCAAAGAGCGTCGTGATGATGCCGCCGTCCTGGGCCTTCTTCAGGATATCCCTGTCGGTCGAGCGTGCCGATATCACGGACTTGTAGTTACCGAGTACATCCATCTTTCTCACCTCACTCCATGGCTCCACGGATTGCATCCATGATGCCTTCATAGTTGTTCATGACGTCAAAGTTGAACCAGCTCCGCGGACACTGCGCGTAGCAGGCACCGCACTTGATACAGAGATCCCGGTTCACGTTCGGCTTGCCGTACTCCATGGTGATGGCACGGACCGGACAGGTTCCGGCACAGGTTCCGCACCCCATGCAGAGCCCCTGGTTGATGACGTCATACATCAGGTCGCAACCGCAGGCCTCATTGCCACGCTGTGCAAGCTGCATCAGCGGCGTCAGGTAGGCGGTCGCGAGTTTCTTCTGCTCGTCGTTGCCCCGGAGCAGCAGGAAGGCCATGACGGCAACGTTCCTGACTGCCTGGGGGCACGGGGGACACGACGGCAGGAAGAGGTCGACGTCGACGACCTCGCTGATCGGCACGTATGCCTCCTGACCCGGCTGGTTCCACTGGCCACCCCGGCAGAACCGGGTGATGTTGCCGTAGGCCGCACAGCCGCCGTAGGCGACGAGTACCTTCGACTTCGCCCTTGCTTCTTTCAGTTCCTCTACCGAGAGCTTGTCATCAAGACAGCACGAACCCTCGACCAGGCACACGTCCATCTCAGGCACGTGGCGCACATCGACCAGCGTCAGTGCATAGGCCAGGTCCGCGTAATCATCGAGCAGCTTGAAGAGACCCTCGTAGTTATCCGCAAGCGTCACGAGGCATCCCGTACATCCGCTCAGATGTAATTCACCTATAGTAATCTTCTCTGCCACAGGCTTTTCCTCCTTTTGTACAACTTCCACCTTATCTTTTCCAATCGCATCAGAGGGCTTCACTGCAGGTTTCGCCTGCGGTGGATCCGCTGCAGGCTTTGCCTCAGGTTTATTTTCCGGTTGTTTCCCCGGCATTTCCGGCGGTTTCTCCCGGCGACGCCCAAAGATGCGTTCCTTGATGGTTGATAGCAGCCCCATATTCTACCCCAATTTCTTCCAGTACGATACGCACTGTTTTGGGAATGGCCCCTTCAACCTCCTCAGTGAGCCCTAGTTCAAACTCATGGCTAGTGACACGCTTTGGCTGGCACCCGATGATCGTGATATCGACGATATCCTTGAGCCGCTGTAGCGGCTCGGAGAGGTCCCACGAGTGGACATCCCGGTATGCGCCCGGCGGCAGGTCCTCAGGCCGGAGTTTCGTCACATCACCGGGTTTTGCGCCGAAGTCGGCGATATCGATGATGATCAGCTTCTTCACCGGCACCTCTGCATCTTCCATCAGGGTAAAGAGGAAGTGAGGGGCGCCAAGGCCGGCATCGATGACCTTGACATTGTCGGGCAGTTGTAACTTCTTGAGTTCTTCCACGACTGCAGGGCCAAACCCGTCGTCTCCGTAGAGGGGGTTGCCGCACCCTGCGATCACGATCTCACGGAATAGCATGCGTGTACACTCACTGAATGAGTTTCTGGGCCACTAACCTCTTGTCTTCGTCGACGACCAGCATGTGCGTTGCACATGAGACACAGGGGTCATACGCACGCACGATGACTTCCGCGAGCCGCCATGGTGCACCGGTCAGTGCACGGCTGCAGGTCGGGAAGTTCCAGGTGGTTGGGACGAGCATCGAGAAGTACTGGACTCTGCCGTCCTTGACACGGGCGAGGTGGACGTCGGTTCCACGGGGAGCCTCGTTCGCAGCCCACCCGAGGGACCCGTCACCCTGCGGGATATCGTCTGCAAGCACAGATCCGGAGGTATTGAGCGCATCCAGTGCGTCGAGGATGCCATACGCGGTTCCGGGGAGCTCCATCTGGCGTGCAATCTGCAGCCCAATCGCACCCTTCTCGTCATAGTTCTTGAACTGGACCTGACGTGCACGCGGTCCGACCTCGACAGGCTGGCCGTCGTAGAGCGGGACACCGGTGCAGGCTTCCATCTGGGGCCAGGTCTTCGTGCCTACGGGGGTGGTGCCACCTATGGGGTAGTTCTCGTCGGCCTCGCTGACCTCCATCTCGCCCATATACCAGTCCCAGGGGCGGACTTCGGTGAACCGCTCGGGGAACCAGGTAGGATTCTCATCGAGGCTGCTGCTGCCGTAGATCGGCGCAACGGCCATGTAGCCCTGGTTGTGGTAGCCGAGGTCGTCGGGGATAGGCACTTCGACGCCGCCGACTTCGGACCAGTCACGCTTCTGGTAGTTCCGGAAGACCGAGATCATGAACTCCATCTGCTGCTGGGTGAGAACCCGGGCCTCTTTCGCGAGATCATAGATCTTGGCCTTTGCACGTGGGGTGATGTTGGTGTACATACCACCGACGCGGGGGTTGCTCGGGTGGATGGCTTCCCCACCGACGATCTCGCCGATGGTCTGGCCGATCTCACGGATCCGCTGGATCCGGAGAGCAACACTCCTGACCGGTTCTTCCTTGGTGAACGGGTTGATCTTCGTATCGGTCCCGGGGATGTACATGTCCGGGAGGGATAGGATGTTGTGCAGGGAGTGGCTGTGCATCCTGTTTGCACACTGCAGGATGTAACGCAGGAGTTTCGCGTCCTCGGGGATCTCACACCCGATGGATGCTTCCATCGCCTCAATGCCCGCCAGGGTATGTGCGATAGGACAGATACCGCAGACGCGCGATGCGATCTTTGGAACCTGCTCCATCGTCTTGCCGATAGCGAGCTTCTCGACACCCCTGACCGGGGTGATGCTGAGCCAATCTCCACGCTCGACGATGCCTTCATCGTTAACTTTTAGAACGAGCTTTGAGTGGCCTTCATGTCTCGTTGTTGGGGAAATCTCTACAACTTTCGACAAATATATCGCCTCATTCCGATATTATGGTGTTCTGAACACTATACCGGTGTTACCACACAATTTTGCACTGGAAACGTACACAGGTACGTCAACAAGACTTATGACGAAAACAGAGTTTATACCTTTCGTTCGAGCCTATTTGCAATATTACGAATATTGGGATTCGTAATATTCGTTGCTAAACCAGGTTGACGGTTTATTAATATACATTAACCTAGTATAAAAATAGCAAGATTATTTTTGAGATTAGAGTGCTCCCTCATCCATCTCCGCGACGAGTTCAGCTATCGTCGCCTTCCGCTCCGCGTATGCGTCGTGCTGGTGGATACTCTCCTCATTTGTCTGCTTTATGGTTACCACGGAATCTCCGGGGAGATCCCGGAACTGCGCGATTACCTTGCGGGCCATTTCGCGAACGCAGTCTTCAACGAACCGGGCGTTCTTGTGAGCCTCCATCACGACGTAGCTCTCGTCGCCCCGCTTGAGGAGTTCGTATATGCGCGCACTCATCGAGTCCTTCAGGATCTTGATGATCTTCTCGAGGCTGACGTACTGGTCGTCGTCGGTTTCGACACAGAGGAAACCCCGTCCACGCTGGTTGTGCGTGGCCATCGGCACCTCCTCGAAGAACGCATCGATCTTATCCTCCGCCACGCCAAGGTTCTCGAGGACATGCAGGGCATGGTCCTTCATGATGTTCTGGGCACAGGGGCAGGCGGTCATCCCGGTCACTTCAGCACCGATGCTCTTTCTGATGATCGGGCTTCCGTCGTTCCTCTGGGCGATCGCGCTTGCATGAACATTCACCACTTCATGGCAGCTGGTTTCGCTGACCGGCGTCTCCCGCCGAACCATAAACTGGCTCCGCATCCTGACTTCGGTCCGCTCCGCGTACTCATGCCGGTCGAGGAGTTTCCGCGCTACTACGCTGCAGAGTTCCTCGATCACCTTTACCTCCCCGTCGATGGCCTGCTGCAGCACGTCATCGATGACTTCGAAGTTGCGGGAGAGGTTTGCACCTTTCAGGCTTCCCGGCAGGTCGACGAAGACGTCGAAGTTGGAGATGAAAATAACCGGCCGTTTGCCGGGGCGAGCGACTTCGACGAGTTTTTGGACGTTTTTTACACCCACCCTGGTCAGATTGATACGGACCTCCGGCAGGCTGGACTGGACATCTGGCAGTTCCATCTCAAATCCTCAAGTAGTGTATAGAGAATAAGGTTTCTCTTCATGAACCTTAAATAACTCTCCCGGCAACAGAGGATTTCCGATACAATGTTTATTAACTTTGCTGGCTAACCGGAGGTGAGTATCTATGGTGCAGAAATATTATGAGTCCGACGCTGACCCCCGCACCCTTGAGGGCAGGACGATCGCCGTCATCGGCTACGGCTCCCAGGGTCGCGGACAGGCGTTGAACCTGCGTGATTCGGGCTGCCGGGTCGTCATCGGCCTGCGGCCGGGCGGCAGCTGGCAGAGAGCGTCAGAAGATGGTTTTGAGGTCTATCCGGTTGCGGACGCCGTCAGGCGCGCCGATGTCGTCCAGATTCTCCTCCCCGACGAGACCCAGGCGGCCGTCTACCGCACCGAAATCAGCCCGCATCTCAAAGAGAACGCCTGCCTGATGTTCTCGCACGGGTTCAACATCCACTACGGGCAGATCGTCCCCCCGCCGACGGTCGACGTGATCATGGTCGCCCCGAAAGGGCCCGGCCACATGGTCAGGCGGACCTACGAGGAGGGAAAGGGCGTCCCGGCCCTCATCGCCGTCCACCAGGACTACACCGGGAACGCGCACGCCATCGCGCTCGCCTACGCCCGGGGGATCGGCGCAACCCGCGCGGTGGTGCTCGAGACGACGTTTGCAGAGGAGACCGAGACCGATCTCTTCGGGGAGCAGGCGGTCCTCTGCGGGGGGGTGACCTCGCTCATCAAGGCAGGGTTTGAGACCCTCGTAGACGCCGGGTACGCGCCCGAGATGGCCTACCTTGAGGTCCTGCACGAGATGAAACTCATCGTCGACCTCATCTACGAGGGCGGATTTACGAAGATGCGCGACTCGATCAGCAACACCGCCCAGTACGGTGACCTGACGCGGGGACCGCGCGTCATCGGGCCGGAGACCTACGCGGCGATGCAGGAGATCCTTGAAGAGATCCAGAACGGTGAGTTCGCGCGGGAGTGGATGCTTGAGAACATGGTGAACCGCCCGGTCTTCACGGCGCTGACGAAGGCTGACGAGGAGCACCTGATCGAGCAGGTGGGCAAGGAGATCCGCGGGTTTATGCCGCAGTTCAAAAAATAACTACTTTTCATTTTTCCTCCGGCCGATACCGGTTTATATATCTCTGGAGTACCCTCCGGTATGTCCGTCTGCATCATCTTCCATTCAGAGACCGGAACCACCCGGGCAGTGGCCCAGCGGCTCGCCGCGGTGACCGGCGGCGATCTTGTCGAGGTACGAGACCTTGCGGGTTACTCGAAGGCAGGGATGTACTTGAAAGGCGCTCCGCGGGCTCTGCGAGGCGAGCTTGCCGCTATTGAACCTGCACTCATCGATGTCTCCGGCTACGATATCGTCGTCATCGGAAGCCCGGTATGGGCGTTCAACCCGACACTGGCCATCAACGCCGCTGTTGCCGCCCTGCAGGGCATCGAGGGAAAGACCGCAGCCGTTTTCTGCACTTCTCGCGGGGCGCCAGGGAAGACCCTCGAGCGTATGCAGGCGATGCTTGCGGACCGGGGCGCCGACGTCAGGGGCGCAGTCTCGCTCACAGACCGGGACCTGCAGAAGGCCGGGGCGGTGGAGGCCCTGGTCGATCTTGTCCAGCCGCGAGCGGTCAGCAGAACGTAAAAAAGATAGGAGAGCCGGTCAGAACCGCATCCGCCGGGTCGTCGAGGAGAGCGCCGCCTCGAGTTCCTCGGGCGTGATGACGACTGTCTCGCCCTTCAGCCTGAGGGTGAGGGCGTCGCCCCCGACCCTGCCGATGATCCGGTGCTCAACTCCGGCGAGGGCCGCCTCGTCCCTCACCGCGACCAGGAACCGGCCGTAGGTCTCGGAGAAGAGTTCCTCCAGGGGGTCGCCGGTGAGTGTGACGTCTGCCTGTGGCGCGACCTTGACGAGCGCCGCGAGGAGCCCGCCCAGGGAGAGGTCGGTTGCGGAGGTGACCCGGCCTTCCCTGACGAGGTCGCGGACGACGGCGACGATGGCCGGGTCAGCCACCGCGGGCGCATGGCCGCCGCACCCGGTGACGGCGTCCAGGACCGAACCCCCGAAGTCAGGCTCCGTCGTCCCGATC
>Ga0209312_1000990_pt1 | contig 22177 bp, 33 predicted proteins | sample BioC13SIPDNA_4_FD_185744 | JGI IMG/M metagenome (GOLD analysis project Ga0209312, IMG submission 185744) | Anaerobic biogas reactor microbial communites from Washington, USA - Biogas_R1_B C13 SIP DNA (SPAdes) (version 2) | ecosystem: Engineered > Bioreactor > Anaerobic > Unclassified | place... | reverse complement strand
GGCGAATCCGTGGTAGGTGCTTCCATCGTTGAAGGTGTAAGCGGTCCGCATGCGGGAACTCGGGACGGGGATGATCGGCATGGAGTCGAGTCCCTTCACCTTGGTTGCTACACCGTTGATGTTGGTCTCAAGCACCTGCAGAATCTTATCCATCTCAGAGCTCTTGGAAAGCACACCGTATGCCTGTCTGCTCATGTAACAGATAAGCGGAGAGGTCTCTCCAACGGTGTCCTGTACGGCAGTCATATCGTCCTGCAACTTGGTGAGGATGTCAATCTTATCGGGTACGTAGGTTGCCATCGGGGCAGGGGTTGCGGCAAGCGAGCTTCCGGCAACCGCACTGAACACCTTCGCATAGCGATAGGCGTCAATCTCAGGGTCGGTGTTCTCCTCGCGCAGTACCTTGACGGCGTTGGCGACGGTATCGACAAAAGCGGTCTCATCCACATCGAACTTGTCGATGTTGAGACGGATGGCTCTGTCCTTGTCGAAGGCGTAGGTCTCCCACTCGACGCTGACGGCTCCCGAAGGGTATCCGGTGGCGCGGTTGTAGTCGCCCAGTCCACTGGTGCTGACGGTGGCCAGCTTGATGGTCGAGCCGCCCTCGTACTTGATGTCGGCCGCATCGGCCTGCATCGGTGCCGACGTGAGAGTGGCGATGAGCGCCTGGTCAATCACGGGGCTGAAAATAGTTGCGTAGTTTACAGACATTTCTTAGCTTCTCCTAGCTTGTCTTGATTCCCAGCTTTGAAGCGAACTGCGCCTGTAGCGCCGCTTCGCCTGTCAGCTGGGTTCCCCCCGATGGTCCGCCGAAACTCGGCTTATTTACCTTTTGGGGTTCTTGTTCTGATTCGAACAGGAATGCCTTATCCTTCTGCAGGGCCTCCAGCTGCTCCTTCAGTCCTCCGGCGAGCGAGTGGTCCTCTCCCCATGCCAGCTTCGTCTGGTCGATGTGGGGTAGGACGCTCTTGACATCCCGCGCCTTCGCTCCGAGGAGCGCCTGCTCGAGTGCATACCCGCGCTTGGTGGTCGTCAGTTCAGTCTGGTACTTCGTTTCCTGTTCAGCCAATTTGGCTGTCAATTCGTCGATCTTGGTCTTCTGTTCAGCTGTCAGGTTCCCCGACTTCTGCAGCTCTTTGATCTGGTTCTCGTACTCGGTAATCTTGGCCTTCGCCTGCTTCTCCGCCTCGGTCTTCTCGTTGAAGACGTTCTTCGGTACATGCGTCTCGCCAAGGGCCTTGTTGAGCTTCTCTTCGATCTGCTCTTCGGTAAGGTCCGACTGCTTCTTGATCTCCTCGACCAAATCCTTGATTGCCTTTGTCAGTGCCATGGTTTCCTCCGTGCGGTTTTGTATGCCGATCGCCCCGGCCTAGGAGTAGGGCAAATATGCAGTTGCCCGTCTGCAAGTCCAATTGTCGCAGGCTGTCAAGGAGGTGTTAATATGGGGGTGGTTAGGTGGCGGTTAGGGGAGTGTTAGGGTACAAAAAAAGAGAGGCTATTAACCTCTCTCCACCAATTTGCATAGGCTGGTTTGGTGGGACCTCAGAAGTCACGAACGATGGTTCATGACCCACAGAAGGAATTGCCGTAGCAGTTCCCTATTTTGTCCTACATCTTGGTAGGCGAATCTTCTTGCTTAGGGAACTCGAGAATATCTGCGTCGAATTCCTTCAAGCCCTTCACGTACTCGTCGATAGGCAGGCCGCACTTGGTACAGTACAGCTTGCCGTCCGAGCCTACGCGCATGTGTGATCCGTATGCGGAGCATCGGCAATACCTGGTAAACGTGTTTAATTCCATAGCTTCATCGAACGAGGTGGAAGAGAATGATAGAAATAATCGCTTGGGATTGAGTATGAGCATAACGGGTTCTTGCTAAGCCCTGCCAAAAATCTTCCATCATGCACATTGAACCGGGCTTTAACCTTGCCTTTGCCGCACGCCCTTGGGACCATAACATTCACCCATGCTGATTTTGCTTTTTTCTTGCGTTGTCGCTTGTTCACGGCTTGACTCCTAACAAGAGCATATCACTGCACAGCTGGTTGCGCCACAGGTTTCTGTGCAGCCTGCTTTTTAGCCTTGGCAAGGTGCTTCATGAACCGCTTCTGGATACGCATGTACTTGCGAATCGAGCGGTTGTTGACCTTGTCGTGCTTTTCGCTCCACGCGATGACCGCCGCACGAAGCGAGGTGATCATGCCATGCTGCCACACATACAGGCCCTTGGTCTGCTTACTCCACTCGGACGGCACCAGCGGTTCGAATGCAAATCCCGTACTCCCATCATCTTTGAACTTTATCGAAACCCTAAAATCAATCTGTTTCACCATTGCCTCCTAGGTGTATATCTGCTCTCGCGGGTACTGACGGGTGAACCCGGTCTCCGCGATGAATCCTCGCATCTTTGCTTGATAGTCGCGCACCCTTTGATGCGCACTTGCCGCCCCGGCTTTGTCCCCGCCTGCCGCGCATACCGACTCTTCGCGCTTGGCAGCACGGATGTTGCGTTCGATGTAGCGTTGCTGTTGGGTCAACTTGTAGGTCTTCTCGTTCTCCCGCTGTCCGGGGATGGTTTGCGACTGCTTGGAAAGACCGGGGAAATAGGGGAAGAAACTATGCCGACAATTGATCCCGCAAATTCCGTCAGGCTCTCCGTACCCGGTAGCGACTGCAAACAGCTCGTACCCCTGCGTCTTGCCGTGGAGGGAGTAGACCTTGCCCTGCCAAAGCGCGTGCTCCGGTCGTGCGCCTTCGTGCGAAGAAACTTCCACCAAGTCGCACTCATACTCGTCACATCTGCCCATCGTCATCTCTGCCGCCGCTTGGTTGACGCTCGTCACCACATCGCGCCTGACAGCAACCTCCAGCGATGTGCGGGTAAGCTTTCCGGCCTTGGACACGTAGGTCACGTAGGCGCCTTGCTTACCCATCTCGCGCACAGACAGCTTCACAGCTTGGTCAAGGCTGGTCGAACCTGTGAGCGTCTTCACGTAGGCCGAGTTGACCGCGCTGGTCCAGATCTCACTCGCTGCTTGAAGTGCCTGCGTGTTGGTGAGATTCAGCCCGGTGCGTGCGTTGGCGATCGCGGCCTTGGACAGCTGTTCGAACACCGTGCTTTTTGATGCCTCGACAAACGTACCGGCTTTGATCTGTGCCTTGACTGATGCAATCTGTGCCAGCACCATGTCGTCCTCTTTGCCAGCACCGAGCATCGCACGGATGATGGAGTCCTCGAGCTGTGGCTGAATGTCCCGGCTCTTGCGTCTCAGGAGATCGGTCAGCTTTCCTTCAAGCCGTCCCATCTGCCGAAGCTTCTCGGTGCGCCATGCGATCGGGGAGATTGATGCCGTTGAACCCTTAGACAACTCACGCGCAATAGCAGAAACCATCTCGGTCTCGACCTCTGCGTAGATGCGGTTGATCTCTGTCTCGAGTGCGAAGAGCACGGAGTCGTCAAGCATGGGTTATCTCCAATTCACGATGATCAAACATAATGATAGCACTCGGGAACGGTGCACTGTTCTTGCTGTCCCCAAATTTTAATCTTCCACGAATGAATCGTATCTCGCTTGCCTTCATGATTCCTCCTTAGAAAAGCATCTGTTGGTGTATGGCTTACACCAACACCCCCTGCATAATAGATTCTTGTAATTCTTTACCACTGAATAGGTCTTGTTGGTTTATATGGGTTTTGTAACGTTCTTCTTGAGCCTGCCAATAGTCCTTATCAATCTCACAACCAGTGAAGTCAAAGCCCATATCGTGGCAAGCGATACGGATTGAACCGCTTCCAACATGGCTATCGAATATCTTGTCATTGGGTTTGGCATAGTTCTTGAGAAGCCATTTGTATAGTGCTACGGGTTTTTGGGTGGGGTGGATTGAACCATCTTTTAGTAAAAACGCTCTATTCAAAATGAATACCCTTGTAGGAGTATCGAATGATGAATAAGCAAGCTCACAATCTGACATTGTAAGCCCATGTTGCCCTTTATCCCATACAATCCAACCTTTATGACCTTCTTGTAGATATTTCACAAAATAATTTGCCCCAAAAATTATTTGATTTTTTGAAACACGGGATATTTCGTTAAAATATAATTTTCCGGGTATGTTGCTATCCCAATTCTTAAATTCGTGATATTTTCTATCTGATTTTTTGCCTCTTATATTTTCCTTCTGCCCATCACACCCAATTCCATACGGCGGGTCAACAATCGCTAGCTCGTAGTATTTGTCAGGCACACCCTTCATAAACTCCATGCAATCGCAAAGATGGACAACATTCATTGCTTTCCTCCTTACGCTCCGAAGAACGGGTTGACGACCGGCGTCTCACCTTTGATGCGCTCTATCTCGGCAAGCGCCTCAGTCTCGGTCATCCCCCGATAGTCCATCAGGTACGCCAGCTTAGAGCGGAGGCCAGTCGCCACCTCTGCCTGTGCGTTTGCCCGGTCGCTCTGCTCATCAACCAAGATGGAGTCGCCGAAGTCGAAGCCGAGCAACACGTCGTCGGGGATCGCCTCGATGCCATACAGCTGTTGCACCGCCCGAACGTTGTCCACAAGCTCGGACACGAATGGCCTGATCATCTGGTCTTGGATGTCAACGATCGTGCCGTAGGTCTGCTGTTGCTTGGTGCGCACCTCGGTTGCCGTGACTGCTTGCGCTGCTTGGTCGTATACATAAGCCCCTGCATCCAAGTGGCATGCCATACAAGCGATAGACAGCTGGGTCTTTAGTGCCGCATTGAGTTGTTCCACACGGAGCGGCGGGCTGTACGGTTCGAGCAGATCCTTGCCCTCGGTGGATGAGAGTTTGCGGTAGAGACGCTTTTCGAGCGGGTTGAGCTTGTCGTTTCCCGTCACAGGGTCCACCTCAATCATGCTGTCGTCCACGAATACCGCGGCCTTGCCGGATTCGATCTCCCAACACAGCGAAGTGTACACGCGGTCCAGCTCCTCGAGGTTATCCATCGCATCGCGAAAGAGGCTCGTGCCCTGCGGATTGTTGAAGTCCTGGTTGTTCGCCCACGGGGTCGCCATGTAGGTGAACGGGCATACCTCGCTGACGATCTGCACCTCCGGAGCGATATCGGCCCATTGCGCAACCGTAGACATGGCAACCTCTTTGCCGAGCTGTCCTTCGGTGTCGCTTTTGTACAGCTTGGTCGTAATCGTCCACCCGACGGGATTCGGCTGTATGGATTCAAGTTTGGTGTAGATGGTCTTGACGTTGCTGTCGGTACGTGTGAAGCGGTCGATGAGCACCACGCCCGTAAGCCTGCGTCCGTCCCATGCGGTGGGCAACGCCATGTCTGCGGTGTACCAACCGATGCGGACCTTCTTTGCAGCTTGGTCGTACCACGGACGCGCCACCACGCCGCCCATAGCAAGGGCATACTCGACTTGTGGCCGGAGGAACGGCTTGATGAGCCTAGCTATCACACTCTCGGTGAATTCGTGCTCTGCATCCTTTTGGCCCTCCGGGGTGGGTAGCGATGCCGAGACCTCGAGCTCCCCGATAGCCTTCTTCGCGATATCCCAGCAGACGACCGACGGAAAGCCGAGGCTCTTGTCGTTTGCGCCAATCCACGTTGGGTTGCCTTGGTATGCGTTGCGCCAACTCTCGATGAGAGACGGCATACTCGCGGAGAACTGGGGTTTGACCCCCATCTGCTTGAAAATGTCTTTTGTTGGAAGTAATGACATGAACCACTCCTTGATTCGGCCGATAACACCCATCAGGCGGCCTCCCTTGAGATTAAGATTCCATAGCGCTTCTCGTAGCGCCTAATATGCGTGAATGAACCGTAACGCATAGCATCTGGTCCATGGTCTCCGATCTTCGTCGGAGCCTCTTCTCCGGTACGCTGGGCCTTCTTCTCGTCCCATACGTACCCGCCGAGCTCCTCGATGAGATGTTCGCAGCTTCTTGCGATCGCCAGCTTGCCGATGTGGAACAGGCTTGCGGTGTAGCCGATGCCTGCCACCACCTCGTTGGATGCCAGTATTGCCCTGAAACGCTTACTCTTGCGGATCACCGCGATGAACGATGCCGCGCTCGGGTCGATGACGATATCCCTGACCGGAAGCTTGCCGATGAACTCGACCAGATGCTGGTAATACTCTGCATCGGTCATCTGCGCTTCGCTCTCGCGCCCGAAGTGGTACCACTCCTTGACGATCTCCCATCTGAGGCGCTTGGAGTGCCAGGCGAAGAGCAAATATACCTGGGCATTCTGGATACCGTAGTCGCATGAGACAAACATCTCGCCGTACTGTGACCAATCGCCGTTGAAGTCGAAGGCGAGATCATCCCGGCTGGCAAACTCGGGATAAATCAGCCCTTCGGCGGCACACCACTCGCCGAGGATATAGCGACGGTAGAACACCCCGGTAAACAAGCTGCGATACCGCGCCTTCACCTTCTCGCTCAGGCTGAGGTTGTCGTCCATCGTGAGGTGCAGGTACAACAGGCCCTTCTCTTGGGCTCGGTCGATGAAGTCTTTCTTGAACCAGTGCGCAGGGTTGAGTGGGTTGCTGGTGAACCAGACAGTTGCGCCCTCGACGGACAGACGGCTGATGGCCATGTCCACGAACGACTGGGGCATGATCGGGGCCTCGTCGAAGAATCCACCGGATGCGGTAAACCCTTGGATCAGGTCCTGACTCGCCTCGTCGTGGCCGCCGAACAGGTAGAAGGAATGTATCGCACCGGAACCGTTGGTGATCTGCACGAGGTTGTCGGCCTTCTTGTACTCGATCTTGAGCCCGACCGAACGCGACTCCTTCATGAGCGGTCTGATCACGTTGCGCACTACCGCATGGATCGTCTTGCCTGCGAAGAAAAACTCATGACCGCCACGGGGGAATTGATGGAACGCCCACTTAACAAACGACACCGAACCGGGAAGCGTTTTGCCTGAACGGACCGCCCCGTCGAGGATGATGCCAAAGAAATGGCGCACCGGGGAATCGGGCAGCCACCAGTTGAGGATCTTCAGGTGGTTTCGTGAAAATACCCACTTCAAGCTTCTTCCTCCTCACCCTGAGCTTCGTGTCGCACAGGTTCGTCCCACAACTTCGCAGCGCTTTCCTTGAGCGCCTTCTCGAAGTCGTCGCGCTCGGCTCCGCTCACTTCGGCAACGGGTTTGTCCATCCACTTGTCGGGCCGCCTGTTCTTCAGCCAGATGAAGGCGGCGGCGGTATCCGGCGGCACTTGGTCGTAGAACTCGGCAATCTCCACGCGTTCCTCCTCGCACCTTCGGCCCTGATCGTCGTAGTAGGTCCGCTTGAGCTTGAACGGTTGTTGGCGCTTGCAAGTAAATCCGATCGACCGTTGGTACAACGCACGGGCAACATGGCCGTCCGCTTCTTCCCGGCCCTTTTTTATGGACGCAAAAAATTCGGGATATCTTCGCTTCCAATTGTCGAGTGTCTGCCGCGTGATCTTCAGCGAATGTGCCAGCTCCTCGTCTTTCAGCCCGAGCATAGCAAGACGCTCTACAAGGTCGCACATCTCGGCCTTGTACAGCGTCCGTCTTCCCCTTGTGTGCTTTGCTGGTTTTGTCTTCGCCATGAGTCAAGCGTATCACTTGCCGTCTCCCTTTGAGGTGGTGCGGTGGTTAGAGCGTGCTATCGCATCATTTGCGATTTTGCGGTACTCGTCGAACATCGATCGGCGATACTCTTCATCGGATGCCCAGTCGAAGGTCGTATAGCCGTCCTTATGCACCCCGCCGCGTTCGATAAGCCGCTCGAGCATGCTCGTCGATGGGATTTCATAGCGGAGCATCGCCTCGGCCATCGACTTGCAGTAGACCGTCACATCCCGTTCAAATGCCAGCACCGCCTTTGGTTTTGCAAAACGCTTGCCGCGCATGTCCATCGCCTTGTCACTTGTGTAGATCATCGTTGTCCCTCACGCTGTGCAGGTATTCGTCCCGGTCGATTCCGGCGATGTCCAGATACAGTTCGATGAGCCTGCCGTCGAGGAATGCCTCGACCTCGTCGTGCCTGTCCTTGTTGTTCCAGTCCGTACGTGCCTGACCGAGCACCGCACCTGCAAGCTCCTTGAATCCCAACGTATCCCCCCTATGCCGTAGCCTTGCGCCAATCCTTGCCGTTCATCTCGATTATCATGCCTTCGCTGGCTATGCGCGTGATCGCCGAAGATCCAATGACCTCGTACAGGTCGTCCTTCGTCTCGGAGTTCCCGATGATCACCGTTGGCAGCAGGTCGCTGTAGCGCATGTTCACCAAGCGGTACAGGTAGATGAACTCGGTTTGCGATCCGTGCGTCTTGTCCACTTCGTCTACCACCAAGTAGTCCAGCTTTGCGTACTTATCAAGCACTGCAAGCGAATCGCCTCCGCTGAAACTGTGGCGGATCTCGTCGAAGAAATCGGCAGCGAGCAGGTATGCTGCGTTCTTTTCCTGCTCGAGCTGATGCCGGATCGCGCAGAACGCGAGTAGGGTCTTTCCTGTGCCGTTCGCTCCGTAGATCACCGCGCTCTTGCCTTCCTGCATGAACGCGGCGACCTTGCGCATCCGTTCGTTTTCGCAGATGTAGTCGTTGAAATGGGCATTGCGGTAACGCCTGGGGAATCTCTCGAGTTTCGCCTCGAGCTTCTCGCGCTTGATTTTGTCCATCGCTTCGTCGTAGATGCGCTGTTGTATGATCGCAACCTCGTCGTCGTAGACGGTGCGCTGTTCGCTCTTCTCGATGCGGTACGCTTCTTCCTCGGCCTTCTGTCTTGCGATGTAGGCCAGTTCTTCGTCTTCAAAGTTCACGATATCCCTCCAGTGACGCAAATTTGTCGCGTTGCGCTGCGCGTGGTTTCGCATTGGCGGTGAACTGATTGCCCCGTATGCGGTCGGGGAACACGCCCTGCCATCCGTTGGCGATCGAGAGCTGGATGCAGTCGATTCGCTGTTGGTCGGTATCGAGCTTGGTCATGAGCAGGTCGATCGTCTGCTCGAGTGCAAGGCGCGTCATGGGTTTCTTGATCTCGCGTCGATTTTGAGCGAATAGCTTGAGCTTCACTCCGAGATCGTAGGAAATGCGATGATCGGAGTCGATCAATAGTCCTGCTTCGGAAAGAGTGATGTATTGTTTTTGAGATTTTTTAGGCTTAGAAGTGGGTGAATCATCCCCGTCTCCCCCTTCAAGGGGGGTAGGGGGGTTCTTATTCTCTAAGTCAGAGTTAGAGTTAAAGTCTAAGTCAGAGTAGTTCGAAGGGTATGTATAGGGTATGGATAGGGTATCTATAGGGTACTTATACCCTATCTTTATTAAGAACTCGATAATCTCCGGCTCTAATTCTTGCAATATACGAACAATACCTTCGTTCACCTTCGCGCTCTTTTCCCATTTTTGATGCTTCGGCCATGACGGGAGCACCACATACTCGTCTTTTCGATATGCTTTTCCAACTTTTTCAAACTTCGCGAAAATATGACGGATGGTATCGAGGTTGAAACCCGTATCGAAGCTGATTCGTCGTTCGGTGATCTTGTATACCCCGGCGATATTGGTCAGTGGGTTGGTCATCAAATACAGGTAGAGCAACTTCTCTGACGGATCTAACGTCTGAATCCACTCATCATCCCAGAACGACGTACTTACGTATCGTTGCGTTGCCATATCAATTATCCTCCCATCTTCTCGCCACCGCCCACGACACGAGCAAAGCTGCGATGCCTGCAACGGTGTGGACGGCGAATCCTACATACACGAACGCGATAAACGCGACGCTTTTGAGTGCTGTTTTAATCCATGTCATTTATTGACCTCATTTGTTTCTTCATCAAGGTACAAATCATCGTAAAATCCAGCGAACAAAGGCCCGTTTTTCATCAACTCGGTCATACGTCCTCCTTCTGGTCGTGGACACGCTTAAACCCAATACACCACACCCACGGATTCTTTTCCCACGGATAGCCGCGCTTGGCGTTGAGTTTGTTCCATTGCTTTTGGTACATCGATATTGGCTCAAACTCATCCCGAGCAACATATGGAGCAGGTATACCTTCTGCGATAGCATCTTTAGCGCTAATATCCTGCAACCTCTCTACACGAATGTCGGTGATTTCGAGAGTGATGCGAGAAGCGATCCGAGGCATAAACATTGGTGAAGTCCAGTTAGCAGTTATCGTAGGATAATCATGGTTATCTGCACGGTATACCCATACCCCGATATTTGGATTAAAGCCATCACGTTTCAATTCTTCATCAGATTGCTGGTGGAATGTCTCAAAGAAAACAGTCTCCCTCACCCACAAACGGTCGCCAACTTTGCCGTAGGGACATTTTGGTAGATAGTCAAAGTGTGTAGTAGGCTTACCAGACAGGGACGCCTTCAACACACCATCATTGTCAACATAGGCGTCACCACTCCAATGATAGGACACAGAAGGCTGTGGCTTAATCACTCGCCTTGTCATCGTCTTTCGACCTTCCAAGATAGCCTGAACGCTCTCTGCACCCATGATTATTGGTTTCATTTCAATAGCCTCCCCAAATTTGTTTTCCTGTGAATTGTGGTAAACTTCTGCAACTCGTCGATCAGCGCAAGCAACTTGTCTTTCGACGGTTCAGGTAAATTGTTGTGTCCGCTGTCAGCGCCAATGTTGACTTGAACCGGGTTGCACTCCTTGATAAGCTCGACCATCGGCTCGAGGTCGAAGTCCATGATAGGTTCGATGGTGACGAATTTCCTACGGTCGATATATTTCATAGCCTCCGATCTGGCTTTTGGTGGAATCGAACGTCCCATGATTTGATGATACAGTCTATTCGTTTCGATTGTCGTACAAACAACTGAATCGCATGGAATCGGCAAGCCGCAAATAAGGTATGGATTCTTTGTTTGGAATAAATAATAATTGTCGAACTTACTGCATTTTTCCAATACTTTTTTAATCCACATAAATGGCACATCCTTTGCAAACATATCGGTCGAGCTTCCAACGAAAATAAAGTTGCCACTTCCTAGGTCAGTCTGCAATTCCTTCTCGTCCAAGTGTAATAGCTTCTGTTCGCCCCACCGCTTCATGTAGCAGTATGAGCAGTCGTGCGGGCACTTCCCCTTGATTGGATTCCATGTGTGGGTCACGAAGTCGTACATGTTGCCTTTTGATTCTCTAAGCATGAAATTCCCTCCATATCTAAAATTGACATGCACCTTTCAAAAAAGCGCCTTCTGCCCGACCGATTTCTCCTGCGAATCCAGCACCACAAGCGGCTTCTTGGTGTACTCGCTGACCGACTGCGAGCTTTCCATACCGCACAGCTCGCGAACCTCCCTGAACCTCCGAAGCACCGTGTCGCTCAACGGCCTGTTGGTGTTCCCAGCCATCTTCAGCTCGAGTAGCACCTTGTCGTAGAACTGGTAGCCCAAGAGGGTCTGCCCGGGGTACATCTTGGTGCACACGTTGATGACGGCCTGTTTGATAGTTATCATGCGATTGCCTCCCGTATCTTTTTGATAATCCAGCCAGCTTCAACCGGATTCGTTGCGATGTTGCACAGCACCGCGCTGTTGCACTGTAGCGAACACACGACGGCCAGATTCAGGTCGTGATGGATTACCTTCGCTCCATAGGTCTTGAGGTTGTACTTCGTCTTCGGGATGCGGTGCGCGAGCTGACAGGTATCCAGCGTGAGTTGTTTTCCGCATACCTCGCAGCGCGATCCGTGTTGATTCAAGAGCCGTAGCTTGGTTTGTATCACTTGTTCTCTGGTCGTCATATGTTCCTCTTTAGGGGAAGCAGGACTCGAACCTGCACGGTAAGTTTTGGATTTCGTTGTCCTTTGGGGCTCAACTTACTTACCACCTGCGTCTACCAATTCCGCCATTCCCCTGATATGCCCCGTCAACGACCGGGGCTGTGCCGTCTACTTCGAAATCGTTTCGAGCGCGAGCTCTCCGGCTCTCGCCCAAGCGTCTTCTATTTCCTTGGTGAACTTGATCATTTCCGAACGGTTGCCAGCGAACGTGTTCAGATAATCAATCCGCTTTTTCAGCACCAGCCATGCTGTATGTTCCCTCGTCGGGATAATGACTACTCCTCCTTGCATCTCTACACCTCAAAATGGGATGTCGTCGGAGAACGTCTCCGGTCCCGGTAAGGGCTCGTCGTATATATCGCGCTGTACGGGCGCTTGCGCTCTCAGTGGATACTGAGGCGCACTTTGCTGGTAGCTTTGAGTCTGCGGTGGCTGTGGACGCTGTGGTGCTTGATCGTAAGGACCTCTCGCCCATCCCTGCGCTTGGCTCTGGTTGCCTTCTCCCTGTGGGGTTGCAAGCAGCTCAAGGTTCTGCACGTTGATTATGACCTTGCTCCGGTTCTGACCGCTCTGCTGGTCGGTCCATGTGTCCTGTTTCAAGCGCCCGGTAATCGCTACCTGTCGGCCTTTGGTCAGGTACTGGTTGACGCTCTCGGCCTGCTTGCCCCAGAGGGTACAGTCGAAGAAATGTCCCTGTTCCTGCCAAGATCCATCCTGTTGCTTGACCGCTTCGTTGCACGCAATCGAAAGGCTTGCAACCGCAGTACCGCTGTTCGTATAGCGCAACTCCGCGTCGCGCGTGAGCCGTCCGACGAGGACGACTTGGTTGATATCCGTCATATTTTTCCTTCCTTCTTCATGTCGAGATAGGTAACGGCAAGCGCATAGGCTTGCCATATGTCCGCTGAGAATCCATAGAAAAAGCCTGGTGTTTTTTTCGTGCCCTTGCCGTAGTTTGTTTCACCGGGAGCAAAGCGATCGACAAGAGCTTGCGTGACATTAGGGTCTTTCGCACGTGGTGATCCGCACAAGTGCATCTTCACCACATTGCGCTGAAGTAGCTGCACAACATCACAACAACAGGAAAGCTGTTCGATGAACCGTCCGATCCAGATACACGTCTCATAGATGTCCTTGCCAGCTGCCATCCCTGTACCGTAGGACGGGACCATTTCTATGACGGCTTTGTTTGCAGGGAGTAGATCCTCAATCTCATCCACAACGTCCTTATTCTCGAACTTTCCGACCCTCAGTGGTCTGTAGGTCAATTCATCGATCACAACCACACCGCTTCTCGTTGTGCCCGGGTCGATCGCTACTATACGCTCCATTATTCTTTCCTCCCTTTGCTTATTTCCTGCATGGTGGAAACCGTGTTGTCCTCCAACCATTGCTCGATAGCAGTTCGCTTAAACAGAACACGGCCTTTCATCCCCCGCAATTTCACATAGGGGATTTTCTTCTGGTACACATACTGTCGTAGGGTATGTTCCTTGATCCGCAACATTACCGCTAATTCAGAAACAGTGAGATAATCGTTTTTATAATTGCGTTCCATACTCTCATTCCTCCTTGAGTATCATGCCGAGTTCGGAAGCAAGCTCGTGCGCTTCTTCGATAAGAAAGGCGCACTCGGCTGTCGAACAGTCGGCTTCGGAAATGCCCATCGCACGCCCCCACAGATCGAGCTGTGCCGTTCCGTCCGGCTTATACAGGATCGGGTAGCCGCGCTTGATCGCCCGATGTTTTATTTCCATCTTGACGGCCTCGAACGGCATCCCCGTCTCCTGTGCGATTTGTTGGACGTGCCCGTTGAAGTGATGTGACTGAGATCCTTCTCCGGTGGTGCGAGGCTTGCGCACCGTCTCGATCGTTACCGTTACAAATCCTTGGTGCTTGGTATCGGACAGGTGGTAGATTTGTTTGAGTGCGTCTTTCTGTCCCTTGGGCGGTATGACCGCGATGTGCTCCTTCGGGCACGTCCATGTCGCTTTCATCTACAGCACCTCGAATTCCACGCGTGCTAGCGCAAAGGCGGTGCGTACCTTTGAGAACTCCGCTTCGGTGCACACTACGCGGATTACGAATTCCTTCTTGCCTGACGGGTCTTGCATGAATGCCGGGATACCTCCGTCAGCAACAGGCAAATCGTTCCAGTTTTCCGTCGCTTCGTTCCCTTTCATAAACGAAGGCATCTCATCGGGAGTCGGCTCCTCGAACACTGCATCAGATCTGATCACTAACGGTTTTTCGAGCGCCGTTCTCAACTCTTCGGCCTGTGCCTTGGCCTTCTTCTTCTGTTCGAGGGTACTCAGTGCCGACGGAAGGTTTCCGGTGGAGCTGAAGTCGTCAAGAATCTGGTCGGTAAACTCTCCGGCAACTGACAGAATCGTGTTGATACCGTCCTTGCACATTGCGATGCGCGAAGAGATCTCGTTGGTAAGCTTGGCCGTCGGATTGCCCTTTGCGGTCCAGTATTCTTCGAGTGTCCAGCGGTCGTCGGTGCGCCATGAGCACGAAGCGAACCATTGCTTCATGATCTGATCCAAACCCTGTTCATCAGAAGCTTTTTCGAGCATCTCGTTGATCTCGGCAATTCGAGTGTCCCGAATCTTTTGCTCGGCAGTCTTCACCTGTAGATCGATTTCGGCAACCGGAATGCTGATCATCTCGGCAAGCTTCTTGATGCGCTGTTCAATCTCCTCGAACGGAGCTAAGAATATTTTCTTCGCCCGAATCTTTTCCGCGTTGATCGTACTCGAAAGCTTGCGAAGCTTGGCCAGTGTGTCCTTGGCGTCCTTTACATCGGTGACCACCAAGTTCTTGTACTGCTCGGTGATTTCCGCCACACGCTGTTCAACGACCGTAAGGTTATCCTGTATGCGTCCGTCTATAATTTGTATGACGGGTACTAAATCTTTTGTCTCGTCCATTTGTTTCTCCTAGAAGGGCATCTCGACCCATTCGCCCCATTCCTTCGCCGTCTTGACGAACGGGTTGTTCTTGAGCCGTCTGTTGCTCTGGAAGTAGTAGGCTCGTACCAAGCTGTTGAAAAACTCGGTCATTCTCGGGATGTCTTTTTCGATCGGCTTGAATGTCGGCTCGGCGGTTTCCTTGTCGAGGTGCAAGATAGCTAAGTTGTCCACAGCACGTTGCTGGTACTGCTCGTTATAGGCTTGACGATACGCGCATATTTGCACAGGCATCTCGGGGTAGATTCCCTTTGACGTCTTGAAGTCAATTAGGTAGCGAAAGTTATTTACCAGCGCAATTGCATCGAAGCGTCCTGCGTAGCCATGCCTTAGGCAGAACACCTGCACTTCGGATTCCAGCCATTCGACATGGTTTTTCTCTTCCCACGAAAGGAAAGCCTGAAAGCCATTGATGGCCTTTTCTTGGATCGCAGGGTCTTCGTTGTTGAGCAGTGAAAGGTAATCTTCATTCTTAATGTACGCTTCAATCGCATCGTGCACCATTGTCCCGGCAGCTGCCGCATCTTCCTTCTTCTGCGCATACGCTTTTCTTGCAGCTTCCAATACCGCCTCGACCTCGTGCACGTTGCTCAACGGGTCGCGCACAATGGCAAGGTTGTCGAAGACGTGATCCACCGCACAGTTGGCCGCCCACCCTAAAAGGGCGGGCTTGTCCAACATTCCGGTGATTGTCGTGACACTGGGATATTCAACCCCGTTCAGTTCATATGCCATCATTTACCTCCCAAGCTTGCGGTTGCCCGTCGGATGATTTCATCGGCTTCCGCGTACGGAATCGGTGAGGCTGCCTTTTGCAAGAGATACGCCTTGCCTGCCGGGTCTGCCATGCGCTTTGCAAGAGCTTGCATCTGCTCGGATTGCTCGGCGGTGATCATGGACGGATGTTGTGTAGGAGTTTTGACAGTGGGAGTATCTGCGATAGATTGCACAGGCGGTGCAAGCGAAGCCATGAAGTCGTTCCACCCGGTATACTCGCCGATCTCTACAACCATCGGGACGCGCCCGGTACGGTCTTTGGAGTCGAACAGGCCGCCTTGCGCCGGGGTGTAGAGCACCCTTGCAAAGTTCTCGTCTTGTTTCTGGATTGACAGATAGCTGATTACGTCAACCATGTTCGGGATCTCATCAGAGAGCTTGGTTGCCACTTGGATGCGCTTCTCAAGACCTTGCTCGGTCTGGATCTCGCTTACATGCGATACGATGATTACATGCTTGCCCGAATCGCGCAGCCACTTTATAAAGCCGCGCATTTGCTTCTTGACTTCCCCCCAACCGCTCATGGTCAAAGAGCCGTCGCTCTGACGGTACTGCTTGCCCTTGATGTCCTTGGAGTTGATCAGCTTTTCCATCGCCTCTCCGAGCGGGTCGATAACCACCGTGTCGTGCGTCCGTAGCATCGCTGCCAGCTCGTTCAAATCCTGTTGGGTGAACCATTCCTTCATGCGCACCACATCGACGGATATGCCGCGTTCTCCGAGGTACTTTGTTCCGTTCTCGAAGTCGAGAATTAAAGGATTCGGAGCTGAAGCGGCGAAGGTGGTCTTTCCAGCTCCACCCTTGCCGTAGACGATCATGACCAAATTGCCCTCGGGCTTGATCGCGTTGGTGTTTTCAATCATCATGCGATTTCCCCCTCGGTCTTCTCCGCGTGGGAGTTCTCGTCGAGGGCTTCACCGACGCTTTTGCAAGCCTTGGCAAGTCGAAGCTCTTCCTTCAGCTCGCGGTTCTCGGTGAGCTGCCTGTGCCACCAGCGTTTGACCTCGTTGCACTCGTTACAGACCGACTTGTAATCTTCCTTGACCGCTTGGAGCTCGTACAAACGCTCTTTCAGTTCTGTTTGAAGATTGTTCTTCACTTCCTCGAGCGACCTGTAGTTTGCTTCCATGTCCTCGAGTCTGGTTTGTAGCTCGTCGTACACTTCGAAGTGCCCAACCTCCTGTTCCCGGGCTTCCTGCTTCTGTTGCAGAAAGATTGCCACGCCTTGGCTGGCGATCTGCGCGACGTAGCTTTTGAGCATCTCGTCGCTTTTTGGGTTCTGGTTACTCATAACCGTGTCTCCCTAACCGCTGTGCGGTTGTGTCGTGCAAGGGTTTGTGGTACCCTTGCGGTGTGAATGAGCGGAATTACGCTCATGCCAAAATCGATGCCAGCCAACCTTGTTCCGGGTGCTGGCATCTTTTTTTAGGACGCTCCCCGACTTGGACGGGGACGGCGGGGGTATGAACCCCGCCTGCTACCTGCACGCCTCCCGCTCTCTGGGTAGCGGGGAACCCTGTATAACGATTACGGGGAGTGGAGGAACCCCGTTTCATTGCGCACATCGCCTACGCTCCGCATCGAGATGCTCCAGCCATTCACGGTGACGCTCTGCCGGATCGCGGCGAGACCATGCGAGGTACTCCTCCAACGGCCAGCGCGTGGTTCCCTGCGGGTAGGCGCTCTGCCCGAAGCGTGGCAACAAATACTGCTCGTTCTGGTAGAGCTGGCTCTTGCTCACGCCTTCCATCCTCGCGATGTCAGCCACGGTTACGACCTTGGGCAGGGCGGCCTTGTCTGCGTACAGACTTAGCAACGCCTTGACCTCGGACAGTTCGTGCTCGATTCTCTGGAAGTCAGACAAACTGGGTATTTCCACGGTGTGCCTCCTCGAGTTCGCGCTTGATCAACTGACCCATCCATCCCTGGAAGGTCATCCCCTTGCTTTTCGCCAGTCTTTTGGCTGCCGCCTTCTCGCGGTCGGTGATTGCGACACGCAGGAGAGAGGCGGTTGTGGTGTTGTCTTTTGTAACTTTCATGCTTTCATCTTAGGGTACAATATTGTCTTTGTCAACAAATACTTTACCGAAATGTTGCCTTTTTGTGCCTTTCGGGTTTATAAGGGGCTCATCATCCCCGACGTTGCCAACAAACATCTCAAGGGTGTGTACAAGCGTGCTGGTGTCCCCTCGCTGGGTCGCACGCAGTACAGCTTCCGGCATACCTTCGAAACCACCCTTGCAGGGAAGGTGGAAAACAAAGTGCTTTTGGAGCTCATGGCGCACACTGCGTTTCATCCAGAGTACGATCATCGAAAGCCGGAGCACGTGCTTGCACAGCTTCAACCAGTACGCGCGATTCTGGAAGATAGGACTTAATGAAAAAGCCCCTCGAGTGAGGGGCGATTCGTCGGTCATCGTCTGCTAAGGCGGTGGCGAGATTACCACCCTGAGATCGTCAATGTACTGTTCCTGATCTAGCGCGTAGTCCTGCCAGTCGTAGCCCCAGAACTCCCAGAGCACCGCGTTGTGCAATACATCCTTACTTGTCTGCGGATTCTCTATCAACCCCTCCGGCATGAGCGGAGGACGGAACGCCTTGAGTGTTGGGAGTGAAAGCTCAACGCTTTGCGGAACCGAGATCGTTCTGCAACCGCTCAGCACGAGCGCGAGCACGATCATACTGATCAGCAGCAAGCTTCTTGATATCTTCACTGAGTGGGACCTCCTTTTCTTCGGGAATTTCTTCGAGATCGTGGATCACCTCCTCTTTGGCCTTCTGGTTCTCGGCCTTCTTCTTGGCCAGCTCGTCCTTGATTTCGTCGGCGTCCTTCTGCAAAATATTGACAATTTTCAGCTTGTCGCGTTCTTCCTCGGCCTTCTCTTTAGCCTTGGTGGCTTTCGTAGCCTTGGCTTTCTGAACGCCGAATGCAAGGCCGAATACAGCGGCGATCGCCAAGAGAATCCATTGTAGTATCTCACCCACCGAGTGCCTCCTTGATTTCTTCATCGGTCATACCCTTACCGCGCATGATGAACTTCAACACTACCTTGCCAACGCGCTTGATAATCTCCATGCTTAGGTAGTACTGGGTCACGAATACCGCCAAGGCGTACAGGACGACGATCTGTATCGCTCCGGGTAAGGCGAAGGCAGACCATACCACCCATGCCAGCACAAGCGACATCAGCGCCGGGATGAAGATTTGCACCCATGTCGGCAAATACTTTCTTCGCTTCTTCGCACTGACCTTCACAAACTCCATGAACACCGATATGACCACGGCTGTAACCAGCAGTGTCAATCCGATCATTTTCCAATCCACGTTCAGCCTCCTATCCTACTCACGCCCCACAACAAGAGGGCTGTCAAAATTCCCACTACGTCTGCTACGATGTCCGTCCAATCGAACCCCGTCTTACGAATATCGTACACCTCCTTACCTATCCCCACCGCAAGTCCAACCGTCCACGCCCAAACACCTAGAAACTGTGTACAAACGGCCGAGATGCCGAAGCATACGAAGAAATGCGATACGTGGTCAGGTCGCACTTTCACGACACCATCCTCCTGTACTCGCGGATGATGCGCCGGGAATCTTCGCGCTTTACATACTCATCCGGGTACTCATCTTCCATCGACAACCCTAGCTCGGTACACTTGACCACCATGTAGTCGGTGGAATTCAAGTACGCCTGTGCAATCTCCGCATCTGCCTTTGCCCGTCCTACGGCCTCCCTCGCCAAGATTGCATCCACCAGCTCGTCGTGATGCTCGGTGAAGAACTCGGCTGCGGCTGCATCTGATGCGAAGCTCATGGGGGCGGTGAGCACGGTATCACACTGATACTCGGTTCTCTGGCCTTCCTCCGAATCGACGGTGAACGGCACGTGGTTTGCGTGCAGATACGCCTTGAACATCCCTGCCGAGATTTCTACGACCTCGACCTTTTTGTCATGCGGCATTACATTTGTCATGATTGCTGACTATCCTCCTAAGTCTGAATTGCGCGACGGTAATAAAGACCTCTTTCTTGAACTGGTTGCAGTCCGTGTGCTTGACGAAACCCATGCGCGAGAGAAGTGAGCGTGCCTGCGACAGCGACGCCGAACCCCTCTTGCGTATGCGTCCCGCCAAACGCCTGATGGCGAGGTAGGTTTTCTTGCGAAGCTCCTGGAATCCATCACGATGCGTGCGCACCCCGATATAGTCCACGAACCGAGCAGAGGCCCATCGGAATACTCTCAATGCACCCGGACCTACTTCCTTGATGTGGAGCCCGAGCTTGTGCAACCTCATGCGGACGGCCTTCACCACGCGGTTCGCCATCTTCTTCGTGGGGACCGCGAACAACAGGTCGTCCACATAGCGCAGGTAACACTTCACCCCGAGCACCTCCTTGACATGGTGGTCGAACTCGCACAGGTAGAAGTTGGACAGCCATTGGGATAGATAGAAGCCGAGCGGAAGGCCGTCCTTGTATTGGTACACAATGGAAGCGATCACTTTCAGCACGCGCTTGTCCCTGACACGCCTTGAGAGCATGGCCATCAGGATGTCGTGGTCGATGTTCTCGTAGTAGCGCTTAATGTCGGCCTTGACGACCCATCGCGTCTCGGTCTTGTGGCAGTTCGCCCAGTGTCGCATCGCCTTGTGCGCGAGCGCCGGGCCACGGTTTGGGATCGCGGCTACGGTATGGTGGATGAATGTCTTGCTCATGTGTGGCTCAAGACGAAGCATAATCATCCAATGCACGATCTGGTCGCGGAAGTCCGGCATCACGATGGTGCGCCACTTGTTGCTCTTGGGGTCGAAGATTTTCACGGGGCTTACCTTGACAGGCCTATAGGTTCCCCGGTGCAGGTCATCCACCAATTCTTGGAGCAGATGCTCGTTTTGCAGGTACAGTTGCACGACAGGTCGGTCGCGCTTATGTTCGCTGGCCCTCCAAGCGGCTGTTTTCGCCTGTTCGAGCGTGAACATGGTGTCAAATTCGATATCTTTCCAAGTAATCACAGTTTCTTCATCCTTTACACTCCGCGACGTTCGCACTGTTTCAGCTACCAGCCGCGCTGCTATTGTGTGATCTCGCCTTTCGGCAGGGTTGCAACGGTTTTAAAACAAGAACCATGCGAAGGATTTCGGACCGCGCAGAAATGTTGATGTTCGTCTCCGACGGAGTATTGTTACCATTCCAGTAGAACGGAGATACGTTGTCGCCGTTGTTCCAGTTACCACCAACGTGCACCGCGCGTTACCATTGCAACCCAATCAAACCCATATCTATGTCAAAAACCTGTTCGGTTGATACAAAGAACATCATTCCGGGGGAAACCCCCGGACCCCCTAAGCAGCCGCCTGTTCGATGACGGACCGCGCAGAAATGTAGATGAGCGCCACCGACGGAGTATAGTTACCAAGCCAGCAGAACGGAGAAACGTTGACGCCGTCGACCCAGCTACCACCAACGCGCACCGCGCGGGTGCTTGTCTGGTAATCGGCTCCGAAGTAGTATAGATATGCCGCATACCAAGAGTTGGCACCGACCCCTGCGCCACCTGTCGTTTTCGGCAAGGAAATCTGCCCGTTGCGGTATGTGATGACCTCGCGCTCCTTCTGGTAGCCGTTCTCGACCACCGGGGTATAACCAGTATCCACCCATCCGTCTTTACCCACAGGGTCGCTCTGGTAGTTATCGCGGTCGAAGCAGAGATAGAACTTGCCTTCCGAGCGCAGAACGCCCCCGAGCCACTCCCAGACGTTGCCCCACAAATCCCATATCCACCGCCAGCAGACGTTGCTTTGGCTTGCAGAGCCGAAGCGAGTGATATAGCCACTCTCTCCCTTGAGCGCATCCATGTTCTCGACAGGTACCAACTGTCCCCATGTTGCAATAGTGGATGTGATAGTGGTTGTGAACGGAGCACCGTCAACGGTAATTGTGTCGTTGGTTTCATCATATTCGGATATGTCTGTGATAGCCCGATTGGAAGCGATGCTGTTGTCGGTGTGAGTAGTCCCGATTTGCACCATCATCCCGACCTTGAAGTATTGGCTTCTGGTCTTTGCCATGACGAATGTGTGCGCGTTCTCGGTAGCCACGGTACAGACGTTGCTTGCGCTGTAGTTATTGGACAACCCTTGGACACCCGGCCCGATTGCTGTCTTGACATCGAACGTGCCAATCTCGATTGCCATGAGGGTAGTCTGTACCATCCATGATGCGAAATCATGTAGCCTCCACTTGGCGGTCGAACTCTTGGCACGCAGGTCGGTGTCGAAGCTATTCATGCTCTTATTGACCGTAGGCGCAAGGCCCGCACCCGATTTCAACTTGCCGCCAGATTCCCCGAGCTTGGTGCGTCCTACGTAGATGCCTCGGAGCAGTTCACCATTCATCCCGATGAAGCCGGTCGGACACAAGCCGGGAAGCTGTGCAGGTGAAGCCTCGATATCAACACAAAGACGGCCCCCAACCACGTTTGCGTTCCATCCTGTAAACACGCGCGGTATGAACGCCATCTCGTCACCGTCTAGCAACTCGTAACCGGGGTCGCCGTACCAGCCGAGGATATGGCCGTCATCGTCCATCTTGCAGGGCTTGATGCCTCCCCAAGGGTCCTCGAAGGAGA